>MAAC01009998.1_pt1 | contig 34653 bp, 34 predicted proteins | sample 1115981 | NCBI WGS metagenome assembly MAAC01 (sample SAMN04961126, study PRJNA320927) | seawater metagenome | isolation source: sample BD02T64 sea water enriched with oil for 64 days | place: USA:Gulf of Mexico | collected 2013-07-27 | reverse complement strand
ATGCTAGATAACGGTGCTGATTTACGATATATCCAAGAAATGTTGGGTCATGCCAGTATTCTTACGACCCAAATTTATACACATATCGCCCGTAAGAGACTTTCACAGATTTATGATAAAACTCATCCATCAGCACAAGGTGGAAGTGGTTTGTTTTGATTGCGTAAAGAGGTTTCTTCCTTATGAATAATTATAGTTGGCGCAGGTTAATGCCATCCAAGTGAAAGTAATAGTGAATAGCAATAAATATATATTTAAATCAAATACTAAATCGTACAGAAGCCTAGCGTCGAGAATAGTAAAAGGTTAATATTCCATCACTTTAAATTATGATAGAAAATAGGTTTCAAAATATATAATCAATCATATGTGCTAGGGCAGTTTTGTTTAGGTGAACTGCTCGTTTCGCCGCCATCAAATTCAGGTTTACCAATTATCTATCAAGGATTTGATAAAAAATCTAATGAAACGATTTTAATCAAACTTTGGGAACGCCAATATAGCGTTACTGATGATGACTTGGAAGTTATTTGGCGTAACGAAATAAGGCTTCTTCAGCGTCTTTCAGGGTATCCTGGTGGCAAAGAATATTTAGTAACGATGTTAGATGCGGGCAGTGATCAGAATGGATTTTATCTGATACTTAAAACAAATCAATTAAGACCATTGAGTTGGCACAAAAAGCGGGAGAGCTTTCAGGGAATAGTTGATAGGCAATTGATGTGGAAAAATATGAAACGCCTTGCCAAAGGCTTAGGAACTCTGCATAACCACGGTATGATCCATCGGAATCTCGATGAATCAGCTGTTTTCACTAACAATACACCTGTACCTGATTATAGACTAGGTGGGTTTGAATGGAGCATTCGTTTGAGTGCTATCGAACCCGTCAAAAGTGGCCAACAGATAAAAGCTAACGGAAATGAGTATTTCTCATTTAACAACGATTGGCGTTCACTAGGCCATTTGATTGCAAAGATTCTTAGTATTGATGTTAGTAAATTTTCTGATAGCAGTATTGCTAAGGAGTATCGACAAGATCTTAACATCGAAGAGTACCTTTTTTTACGTAACTTAATTGCTCCCGATAAAGTAAATTTTGAAAGACTAAACAGCGATATTATTTTAGAAAAAATTGATAAACTGATAATTAGCAATGTCGCTAACCAATCAGACGAAATTACAGCATTATACCTTACATATGACAGTGGTAGGCAGCAACATCTATGGAAACATCTAGAGTCAATCGACAACATCGGTAGTTTTCGTTTTTTAGAAAAAGATCTAGTTGCCCCTAAGCTACTTAAAATTAAACAACCAGCACCAAGACCTTATCAATACGCTCTCTTAGGTGATCAATTAATCTATTTTTTAAAAAAAGCTAATGGTAAAGATTGGACAAAGGCAACTTTAGACTCGATTTCAGATAACAAAAATCATCTCAAACACATCCATGGTGAATACATTATTCCTCAAGGTGAATTGCGAATAAATTCTGGTTCTGTTTTCTCAGGAGAGCCTATTTCGTTGGAATGGGATAAGGTAGTTCCTACAATTGAAGAAGAATCAATCTCAAACATTAAGCCAAACGTTCGTTACGAAGGCTTTGTTCTGCTACATTTGATTGAAGTCTTACATATGTTAGCACTAACATGGCCAATTACGGTGAAAAGTGTTAGCCATAAAAAAAATGAAGGGTACCTATTTTCGGTACAATATGATGATAATAGTAGAGAAGAGTTACGTAGGCTGCTAGGTATTAATCAAGGTGTAGATAAATCTGTTGAACAATTAGAGGAATTATTAGATAAACCGCAAGAAGATGGCTTAGAGGGTTGGCAAGTTACAAGAGAATCAGGGAGAAATGTAGATAACGAACCAGCGCAGTGGCATTTTGTTAAGGCTGAAAGAAAGAAAGGAAGCGTATATTTTAATTTTAGTGGTGTCGAACACTTTGCAAAGAACCAGAGATTACTTTTAAAACCTTGTGGAGAAAGAAGTCAAGATAAGCAAATGCAACGACGTACTGAACTCTTGAGCCGATTGAAAGATCACGCTGAGTTAACTGAACTTTTGGACTCTCCGTTAGATGCAATAAGAGCTAGCCACGATCCAGTGCCAACCTTTCAACCGGGATTAGATGATTCAAAGAAAAAAGCATTAAATGATATATTTAGTACATTGCCTATATATCTTTTACAGGGCCCGCCTGGTGTAGGGAAAACATATCTAGTTACTGAATTGATAAATGAAAATTTTACGGTAGATCCCACGACACGTATACTCGTTACAGCTCAAGGGCACAATGCCATTAATCATTTGATGGCTGAAATATGTGACGAAATAGAGTCATGGCCTGAAGAAAAACAGCCATTAATCGTTAGGTCTCGAAATAAAAAAGGTAGAGAAGTTGCTGGGAAATTTCATATCAAAAATCAGGCACAGGTGTTATTGAAAGGAGCGCTAGAAAGTCAGCTATATCAAGATGCACCAAAAAATATAAAAGAAAATATTCAAAAACTAAATCAAAAAATTATAGGTTCTGATTCTGATAAACGACTGCCAGACACTGCATTGGAGTCTCTGTTACTACGTTCTGCTAACTTAGTTTTCTCGACGACTAATTCGGCAGATTTAAAAAGCATGCTAAATGCATCAGCAAGGTTCGATTGGAGCATTGTTGAAGAAGCTGGTAGAGCTACTGGTACCGAGTTACTTGCGCCTTTAATGTTGTCACACCGAAGATTGTTAATTGGTGATCCAAAACAACTCCCACCATTTGGAGAAGACAAAGTAAGATCGTTGCTATCAGACCCTATCAGGCTTGAAAAAGCCTTCGATTGTGGCAGACATTTGCTAAGCAAGTCGCATATGGAGCTCGGTATAGATGACCTGATGAACCGTTTTTCAGATCCGACGCACGCCAAGAAGTTGGCAGAGGAGGTAATGAAAACTTTTTTACTATTTGAGTCATTGCATAGGGACACATTCAACAAAAATTCGAGTCTTCCAGTAGCCGGTATACTGAATGAACAATACCGTATGCATCCGGTAATTTCTGATGTGGTTTCAAAGTTATTTTACAAAGATACTAAGATTTCAACAGCCACTAAAACTAAAGAAAACCGTCTAATTAATCAAATGCCATATAAGACATTGTGTGAGAAACGCTTACCGAGTACACCAATCGTTTTCATTGACATGCCATGGAAACAAGATGGAAAATTTGAGTTTGGCGAGAAAAATCCAGCTTATTACAACCCCAAAGAAATAATTGCTGTAACAGAAGCTCTTAAGCTATTACATCCATCTTCAAGTGAAGCGAAGCCAACGTCATTATCCATCATTACACCTTACAATGAGCAGGTAGATCGAATTTCGCAAAGAATAAATAAATTACGTAGTACACATTTAGAGCATTTGAGTGGTTTTGATACAGGTAATAAATTAGTCCATACAATTGACTCTTTCCAGGGCGATGAATCGGACATAATTATTGTTTCATTGGTGCGAAATAACGAACGTGGCTGGGGTAAAGGATTGGGTATTTTAGCTGATGCTAGAAGAATGAATGTATTGTTAAGTCGAGCTAAATGGAAAATCATAATAGTAGGTAGTTTAAAATTTTTGAAGACTCGTTTCCCTAAAGGCAAAGCAATTTATCAAGAAGATGATCTTAGATTTATCAAGGATTTAATTAGTCTTACTTACCAAAAACAGGCAACTGCTAAACGAAGTATGAAACACAATACAGCTAAAGACATTTCTGTTGTGCCCTTTTCTACTTTGATGAACGAGAAGTCAAAATGACTAGCTCATATGTTTTGTTACTACCAGTTTATCGATGTACTCTGCATGCTACTTTGGAAAAAGGAATTCATTGGAGTGAAATCGAACACTTAATACTTTTTGCATTAAGTAATAATAAATATACGACTATTGAATTGGCTGAATATTCAGGTCTATCAAGAGCTATCATCGTAGAAGCTATCGTACGCTTAATGCGAGTTGGCTGGGTTGATATGCTAGTAACTAATGAACAAACCTCATTTACAGCGTCAGTTCATGGTTTGGTTGCGGTAAATCAGGAAGTTTTGCCACCGATTGCGGAGAGAAAAGTTCGAAAGTTAAACTTCATAATAGAGCAGTTGTCTGGTGAAGTTCTAAGCTCAAAAAGGGTTGAGTTTATAAACAATAAGGATGCGCAGGAACTCATCAAAGAGCAAATTGATGTAAAGGAAATTCCTTCGAAGATAAGGGAAAAAGACCAGCTAGGAAAAATAGAGTTAATTGACAAGCTCTCTTGTAATCCAGAGATACTTTATGCCGATGAAAAGATAGTGACATTTGATTCGACATCAACATCACTTAACAATAACTGGTTTATAAAGCTAGTGGTTACAGAGGAAGAAATAATAGGACTACCTAGTGTTGGTTCGCATCAAATTAAAGCGTTAATAAATGAACATTTCTGCAAAAGTAAGAATGTGAACTCTAGTGAACTAGAGGTCGAAAATGAAGTTGTTCACAAAGATTACATGTGGCCAACTAGTAATTTATCTCTATCTAAAGGCGATATTGTTATTGGTGGACCTGCGCACAAATCCCTTTTACACTCGATATTGTCCAAAGCAAAAAATCACATCATAATTTGTTCAACATTTATTAGAATAGGTAGCCTAGAAGAACAATTAGATCTATTTGTTGCAGCTGCAAACAAGGGAGTTAAAATTGATTTACTTTGGGATAATCCTGAGGATTGTCGAGATCCTAAATCACTAGAAGCACAAAAAGCAGCCGTTGACTTTAGAGATATGGTGAGAAGAAAAGGTGTTGGTGACAAAGTTATTCTTAATGACTTTCCGTTGGAGTCACACTCAAAAATTATTATATATGATAATGAAAATGGGGACTATTCTGCCGTTGTAGGTTCATGTAATTGGTTATTCTCGAATTTCGTACCCATGGAGGTTTCCGTACGCATATCTAGTAGTAACATTGTGTTTGAGTGTTTAAAAATTATGGAAAAAATACTCCCATCTGGTAATCGAGCAAACAAATTGAAAGAAGACCTATTTCATATTTCAAGACAGGTTAACAAAACTACTTCAAATACAGCCAATAATGCAATGGTCACACTTGTTTCTGTCGGTGGCCACAATCACTTTATACAGGAAGCTTGTCAATCAGCTAAACAGAGCATATTTTTAACAAGTAACAAGGTCGGTAATGCTTTTGAAAATCAAGTGCTAGCGCCTTTTTCTAGTGCTGCGAAAGCAAAGGGGGTTGATGTTACATTATACTATGAAAGAGTTAATCGTAATAGTGAGGTTTCGAAAGATGTAATGAAGGGCATTAAGGCAAAATATAGCAAAACAATAAACTTTCAGTCTGTTAAAAGGGCGCATGCAAAGATATTGTGTTGGGATAATGATCATGTAGTTATTACTAGTTTGAACTGGTTATCCAAAGATGATCATGGCATTGAATATGGTGAAATAGGTATATACCTCAATGCAACAGGTATTGCTGAACATGTAAAAGAACAATATCTCAAAAGCCAGAGATAGCATTTTCGGATATGCCTTTGTAGCTACTGAGTAACCTGGTAATTAAGCTATTTACCTAGCAGGTAGGACTGTGGATCGTAAATCGTACTAATTTATATGCAGGCACGATACTATGATCCAGTTATAGGTCGTTTCTACTCGAATGATCCTATCGGATTCCGTGATATCCATAGCTTTAATCGATATGCTTATGCAAACAACAACCCGTATAGGTATACTGATCCTGACGGAAAAGCTTCTACAGATAGACAGCAGTTGATCAATCAAGGGTTTAGTAGTGATTTACCAAGTTTTGATTCAGCACAGACAGCAGTATTAGCTGAAGCATCTGGTTTTAATGATGTTAAAAATGCAGTTAATAGCGTATTAAGCGGTGATTTGAAGGGAGCTGCAACTAGCGTTGCAATGGCTGTAAATAAGCCGTTAAAAGCTGCTGATAAAATACAAAAAAATATAAAACGTTTTACTAAGAAAGTTCCCGCAAATGCAAAAGGTAATATTGAGCAACATGCACTACCTGACGGTGGGGTTGCTGTTCAGGCAACGTCTCCTGGTAAAGTACCGGGTTCAAAAGCTGTTTATGAAAAGCAAATTGACTCAAGTGGCACAACGATTCAAGCAACAAAAACAACATATGATCCAAAAGGTAATATCGTGCATGTCAAAGATAAACTCAATGGTGGAACATACCAATAGGTGGAAATTAAAATGAATAGATTTGAGCTTTTGGATAATTTGGTGAAATTCAACAAAGCCATAACAGTTCTTAAAGAGGGATTATCAAAGTTAGAATGGGACTATGAAGGAGAACCTTTGGTTGTAAAGCCTATAGATATTAGGAATGTAATACAAAGATATTTGGATGGAGAATACAGTGCTGAGCAGCTTGAAAGTTGGGCAAATCTAATTGAATGTCGTGAAGATCTGGAGCTTGAAGAGTTCACTGATAATATTATTTATCAATTAGCAAATCCAACTTTAGAAGGGGAAATTACAAAAGACTCTTGTAAAGAAATGATAAATCTATTTAGTTAAACTCAGTTTGAATCCAAAGCCCCTTGTGAAGTAGCCGAATAGTTGGTTCTTCTAGGGGCTTTATTTTTGGCTGCTTTTGAAGCCAATTAAATCCTTAGAAAAATCACTTGTTTTTAACTGCCAAATAAAGTCCTGTATTATTTTAATCCCCTCCGGTGCATCAACAAGTTCAATCGCAGTGTCCCTTCAAATTGAATTAAGGGCGATAATTTGTAGTTCACCACGACAAATAAATTTTACTTATAAAGAGTTTGTCGTCCTAGACACTATTAACTACGAGTGCTAATGTCAGCCCTCAAATTGAGTAATGAAAGGCATTTAAATGGATGTAGGCACCATAATTAGTAGTAGCGTTATTGGCGGCTGTGCTTGGGATTTCGTAAAATACGGCTTAACCGTATCGGGGATGCAATTAAGAGATATAGCAAAAGAAAAACTCACGGAGTGGACTTTTGACGATCAAGCTACTGAAAAAATAGCGACGAGAATAAATGAAAATGGCTATGTAGAAAACGAATCCAAAGAGCAATACTGTCAAAGGTTGTCTCATGATGTTGTTTTAAATACCATGCTAGAGCAGTTTTCTAAACCATCAACGCAAGTCAGTCAATTGGCTCAAAACAGCCCTAATTCAGTTCTCGTTGGTCGCGATGTGGGAACACTGACAATTAATAACCATCAAGCTCCAACTTCGAATAAGCAGCCTAAAATAAAGGTAGCTGTTGAGCCTAAAAATACACTCTCCATTGACAGCATGCTTTCTGAGTTTAACCCCTTAGTTGTACATAGGGCTATTAATAAAGAAGATTTTCCAGAGCAGCTTCAAGATTTTATTCAACAAGAAGAAATTGATTCTTATAATAGAAAGCTACCGTCACAACAGGAAATTGAGGAGCACAATGAAGAAGCTATACTTTATTTTTCTTCTACCAAGTACATTGCTCACCCTCAAATATTTATCCGAAATGAGGGGAAAGCAAGTGCCAATCAAGTCATTGTTACCATGACCTTTCCAAAGTTAGTTAAAGTTTTACATAAAGAGGATGTACAGCATTTAACTGAACCAAAGATTTCGATTCCAGAAAGCCCATTATCTAATGCGCAAATTAAGTATGAGAAGCACCGGAAGTCAAGTCTAGGGGTAATGTTGGTAAGCATCGATAAAATTAACAGACTCGTTCCGCAAGCTATACAGTATGCTGATATCGTGCACTCGATGCATAAAGTTGAAAGTATTTCCCGAATTATGTCAGGAGTTGATATTAGCAACAATACAGTAACGATCCAGAAGAAAAATATCATGCATACAAGAGAATCTATTTGTGATGACATTGTTCTAGTTCCAATCGATATTGGGGAAAACATGATTGAGGTAAGTGTTATCTGTGAAGAGTATAATGAAGAAGAACGCTTTCAGATCCCTTTAATAGTAAGGTAAGCATAGAAAGACGTGATTAACGGATAGTCATGATTTTAGTCACCATTCACCCTTAAAAAATAAGGCTGATAGTGACCAATATTATTTTGAACTACGCAGAAAAAGATTAACAAGGACACCCACCGTTAATTTTGAATCCAAACCCTCGCACTCTGCTGACCCAATTGCAGAAGGGGCTTTTTTATTATTAGGACATAAGTTTTTCACATCCGCTTGAAAATCAGACAATTGCCACAAAGTACATATATAGAGAAAAGCCAAAAGTCTAATGCGTTGTTATAGAAAATTAGTTGCGATAAAGGAAGTTAAAAATGATGACATTCAACGGAAAACCATTTAACTCTAATGACTTTGAAAAATCCTTAATGGAAGCAGCCGCAGAAAGTGTTAAAGGAGAAATAAGCGAAAGGCTTCGTTCTATGCGGCATCCAAAAACAGGCGAGTTTCCTACAGTTTTGGCTTTGGGTAGTGGGTTAGATGATATATCTCTAAAGATTGAGGGTTCTAATGAATTGCTACAGCATATCAAGAGTAAGTTGCCTGAAGAAGAGCTTAATAGTGTGAAATTTATTGAAAGGAGAAAGGTTTTGCTACCAAAAGTTTTTTTAAGTTTTGGCTGGGAAGATAAAGAGCTAGCTGAGGTCATTGCCAAAGAGTTAATGCGCAATGGCATTGATGTTTGGTGGGCCAAATGGGAAATATCTGCTGGTGACAGCTTAAGGCAGAAAATAGACGAAGGTTTAGATGATTGCACTCATTTTATTGTTCTTTTATCTCCAACAGCAATAGAAAAGGCATGGGTAAAACAAGAAATGGATGCGGGGTTGGTTCGTATGCTCCGTGAAAAGTGTAAGTTCATACCTTTGAGGTTTAATCTATCGCATGAGCAGCTTCCACCCTTGCTATCTGGTCAATTTAGTCCTGAAATAGATGATGAACACAATGTTTCACAGTTAATAAACGATATACATGGTATTTCGAGTAAGCCTATATTAGGAAAGGCCCCGATTGATGAAAAATTACCTGAGACCGGGTTTAGTGTTGCGGCAACAGCTATCGCAAAAGTATTTTGTGAAAAATCTGAGACAGGAACATGTCATGATCCCAGTCTCAAATTAGAACAGTTGGTTGAAATGACGGGTTATACAGAGGAAGATGTTGAAGATGCTCTTTATGAACTTCGGTCTTTAGTAAAAAGTGGACATTATGATAACGGTCCAGAGAACGAATTATTTGTTGAGTTTGATAAAGCATTTAAAGGTTGGGATTCCGAACAAGACGCTTTAAGAATTGCTTCGGCTATGCTCAATGATAAAAATTTCCCTAGTCACCTAAATAAAATCGCTGAGCTATTTGATTGGGATTGTCGCAGAATGAATCCAGCAGTGAACTATTTAGTAAACAGAGACATTTGTAGTGATAGTGAAGTTATGGGATGTCATCCATGGACACAGCCATATGTTCAAGAAGCTCAAAATGGCGCTATAAGAAGGTTTGTTAAAAGTAGAACCCAATAATGACAAAATTAATTAACCCCTAAACCTTGTGTTCGCGGGGCTTTCTGTTGTTTTCAAAAGAAGTAAGCTGGTTTTGTTTTTGGCTGCTTTTGAAGCCAAAGGGGGTTGAAATATGGCCTCTTACTCGCGGTGCTTTGTGTTATTTTCAAGCTATTGCTAATGGCTAAACTTTTAGTTTTATTTATCGACAGGTCCAAAAATTTCAATGCCAGATCTAGCTGTGCGTGGAAAGTAGCTTGACTCCTCACCGTCAACAGGTTCTCTACGTAATTTATAGCTACCGCTTATTTGGCGCATTTGATAAAACTCAATCCCATCGTCTCTATCTTTAAGTGCATTAATAATTGTATGTACAATAGATGGAGGGCAACGTAAACCAAAAGTTATGTCAGTCATAGCAAGTGGTGAATCATTTAACCCAACAGAATCAAAAATCCGCCATTCATCTTCATATTCCCACGGTGATGCTTTTCGAAGTAAAACACAATCATCAAGTTGTTTTTTTGCATTTAAGTCACTTTGAAGTATCGCTTGTGCAATTAAGCTAGTGTTTAAAACCCTATTGTCATTGTAGATAACCTTATGAAGTATTGGTACGGGGTTCCTATTTAAACTATAACCAATACATAACCCTTGATGCTGTTCACCATAATGACTCCATAATAATGAGCTTTCAAAGGTGGAAGAAAAACAGCAAACACCTTTGTTATATTTATTTAAAATTTCTCTTCGAATTTCACATAAAAGTAACCAGTCTTCGGCTTCTTCAGTGCTCGTACCCTGTTCTTCATATTCTGGATTGGTTGCATAATAGGAGATTCTAGCTAACTCATCATTGACATTTTTTTTAGCTAAATCACTGGCGTAAATCTTACTATTTTTTAGGTTGATTTTCGCAGACTTGATAGTTGAAAGTGTTTCAGCCTCAACCCTTTTTATTATAAGCTCTGATAAAATGGCCCTAAGCTCAATGTTATCTGAATCTGACTCAATTGTGGGTTGGCAATCCATTGGGTCATTGAAGGAATTCGGGTTCGCGAAATAAAGTTGATCCATGCAAAGACTATCAACCGTATATTTACTAAAATCTCTATAGCGGTAAATTTTTTCCGGTTGTTCCAATGACATTTATTTGTTATCCCTTAGAAGTATATTAATTTGAAAGCTTGATCGAGCTGCTCAATATCAGGTTAAAAGCTCATAACACTAAATTGAGTACAAATAGTATTGAATTGAGCTATGAATTTTTGACTTAATATCTGGCTATCTTCATGGGAACTATAATCCAAAGCAGTTGAGGATTTATAGGATTCATACTTTTCATTTTTATATTCTTCTCGTTTTAATGTAGAAGTCACTATTACTTGATTGTCCATATTTTCAAATATTTCAATCATTTTAAGTTCTTTATCAGTAGATAACTCCCTGTCCCTAAAGGAATCAATTATGATAGGAAACTCATGCTTAAATACAACGTGAAAGGCATATAATTTAGCAAAATAGAATTCTTGTTCCTCACTACCTGAATAATTAACAGATTTTTTTGTAAACAAACCATTAAATACTTGAATACCTTTTTCATCGATTAACTTATACACCATATTCATTGCTTTCATTGTGGCATTAATAAGCTGCTCTTGTTGGGCCGATACTCCCTGCTGTTTTGAGCTAGAGTCATCTAACTTTTGCTTTAACGTTTCAATTTCTCTTTGTTTTTTGATTAGTTCTTTATCTAGGCTACCAGTATTTTTTAGTTCATCCTGAAATAATATTATGTCTCTTAATTCAGGGGTTACTTGTGTAAGCTCTTTGTTTATTTCTGATTGAGTATTATTAATTTCAAAATCTAAACGAGATATTACTTCTCTCTTTATTTGAATATTATTATCGACAGAAACCAATATAGAGTTTCTTACCTGTGTATTACTTACATCAAAAGTTACGTCTTTGGATTTATAAGTAATATTAGTACTCCCGCAGTCGTTGCAATTAACTTGTCCAACGCTGATGGATCTATTTAAGGAATTTAATTCAGCTTTAAGGTTGTAGTGTTTATTTAAACGGCTACTTTCCCTATTTCTTTGTTTTCTTAATTCAGTAATTTTATTATTTAATTTTTTAAGTAAAGCTTCTTGCTCTTTATAATATTTAAAGTTAGACGAAGATTTTACATTTTCCAATACGGCTTTATTGATCTTAAATCTATCGATTTCTTTTGCTAGCTTTGTTTCTGAGTTACGAAGTTGGGTTAAAGAATCCTTAATTTTTTTTATTTGTTCAATTGATAATTCAACTCCTGTTATGCCCTTTAATGCGTATAACATTTCTATAAAGTCAGTTTTATTGTAAAAGCCGCTATTAAATATGGAGGAGGTGTCTCTTTTATCCTGTCCCACAAAAAATAATTGATAAAACAAATTTAAATCAACTAGTTTAGGAAAGCTTCGGTGAACAATTTCAGGTAACTTGTAAATATTTCTATCAAAATAGTACTTAAAATCAGAAACAGACTCCAAAATATTAATTGTATTATCAACCAAAACAGTAAAAGTATCGTTTTTTCTAAGTATTTTGTATGTTTGATTGTTCATTTCAAAGTGAACAAAAAAATAATACTTTGCTTGTTCAAAACCTGCGGGAAAAATAGGCTCATTACCTAAAGTAAACATTAAGCCCTGTAGGACAAGCGTTTTTCCTTTATTGTTATCGTTGCTAAAAATAATATTGAGACCTGTCCCAAATCGATCTTCCACAAATGCTTCTGATTTATTTCCAAATGCGAATTTTTTAACTATCATTTATCAGTCCATCCCTAACCATTGCAACTAAAAATCGGGTTGAATCAAAGTCCATATGTTCAACTTTATCTATTAAATTCACCCGAATATCATTCATAATATCTGTAACTTTTTTATTCTTGTCTTTACAAAATTCTTTGAATATAGCCTCAAATAACCGCCAGAAGTTTTTTTGATTATTTTTATCAAAAAATGCTCTACTTAATGCTGCATTTTGCTCATATATGTGATCCTCAATTTCATCTTCATCATCAAACCGCCTAGTGAATCGGACATAACTTGCAGGGCACCTTCTGGAATTACTAAATACATCCCCACCTACAAAACGGTTTAAAACAAATACCTGTAACTGCTCTGTTGTTAAACTTCTCTCCAGTGTTAAAACATCACTTGGTCTTTTGATTCTTATGTTTTCAATTTCTGAATTTTTTAGCGCTGTTTGTTTATCTCTGATTTCAGTAAATATAGCTTTGAAAAACTGATCATCACCAAGTTTGGATGATTGGAAACGCATCAGCCCTTTTACATACATTTTTTCTTCTGAGCGATCTTCTACAAATATAACTTTCTCAAAAAAATCATCCAAGTTTATATGATCACTTAAATTTGCTTTAGCCTTAATACCTTCAATTAATCTTTGTTTGTGAGTCTCTTTAAAGTTTTTAATGTCATAACAGGATAAAGATGGTTCCTCTACATAATCTTTTTTCAGATGAGGCATAAAGAAAATGAACTCTTGAAAAAATGGCTTAAACTCAGATATGTAATTATCATAAAGTGTTATTAAATAGTTGCCAATTTTTCGAGGAGTAAGACCTTGTTCATTCTTTGCTTGTACATCCCATAAATTTTCTTCATCACACATGCCTGAAACGTCATTAAAGCAATCAATAGTTAAAACACTGATTTTTTTGTATTTAGAACTTTGAGTTGCTAGATAAAGAAGGGATTTAGTTTCGAAAACAGAAGCCTTTAAATTATTCTGTTCAGTTTTCGTGAATACATAGGACATCAATTTGCTTCCATTCAAATTTCTTAACTCGGCATTCCGAGTTAAGAAAGCTCTTGAAGCAAAGTTATTGATTTTTTTAATTTAATCTGTATTTAGTCTGCAATAATTTTGGAAAGTAAACAACTGTTTTCCTATACAGCTTTTGACAGCAATCAATAAAACATAATGTTGTTGAGATGATTTGTTATATCTCTACTAGCCAATTACAATATTTGCTCTCAAATAAAGCCAGCGGAAGCTGGTTTTTCCTTACCCTTATTTGTTTTTATTCTAGTTACAACTATATTTACCTATGACTCGCTTAACTCGAAAGGTTAAGTTTTTTGCAGGTGAAACTGCCTATCCACTGAAAATGGATAACCACCATGAATATTGAAAACAACCCTATCTACTCGACTCTATTCTCTACGCTTTATGATGAAACTAAGCCTGTTGGTAACCTAGGACGAGGTACGCACTACTCGATTCTAAGAGCCGCTCAGCCACTAAATTACTTAAATAGGCGACAAAAAGAAATTCAGGCACAAGACCTGTGTGTCATTTGGGATGAAGATCATGACACGCGTGTCATTGAAGTTATAGAAGAACTATATCTGCAAAACTTGTTAGCTCCCGTCACCTTTATTGGCGAAAGAAAAGGCTCTGTTACGGTATTGGTTCATATTGATTTCCGCGAAAATGATCTTTTGTTTGAAAAGTTTGAGCAACAATTAAGCCATATAACTAGCAACTTGAACGACCCTTGGGCATTGGAAATTGAAACATATAGAGCGCCACCTTGGGAGCGATTTCAGTCAGTTATAATTAATGATAATAGTGAAAAAGTTAAAACCTATTTGGATAATATTAGTAATCTATGGGACTTAGGACTAAAGAATTATAAAAGACCGACTCTCATTGAAGAAGACCATTTACCTCCTATACATGATACTAGTCCAACGATTACGACAGATAATTCATTCTGATATGATTAACTATTGCCTTTCACGGCAAGAGGAATTTTTACAGCTAGAAGTATTAGCTAGGACGCTTACTTCGCTAATATTGTTTTTGAGGATTTAGCAGCCTGTTGCTAACAAAACTGAAACCAGTATTAGTGGGTTTTGAGTGTTGACGACTGACGGATTGATATAATTTGCTCAGGATTAAAACCTTGCCGTAATAGTTCATGTTCTTCCATTTTTATTTTTGCACGCTTACCATTACCTAGTATTTGATACAAACTGCCTGTTTGAGTTTTAATAAGCTGGGTGTCAATGTTGATATCAGTGATCATAGATGAGCAAACATAATCACCTTTGAGAAAACGACAGCTCATATCCTCAATTACTGTGCCCCACAATATTTTCCCAACGGTAATGTCGTTGTCAATAATTGAGACAATCCACCAATCACATATAACAGTATTCATGCTTTTGCCTCAATAAAAAAACAGGCTTATATCTTAAGAAATTGAGGTGAGTTTTGCCAATAACGTTAACTCCAGTTAAGGGACTTTTTAACGCATAAATAGTCTTTCACTAATATATCTGGTATCGTTACTATCGATATAATGTAAACCTGTAACTAATTAATTTATATTAAATTAATTATAAGAGGCTACTTTTTATATAATATTAAATCGGCATTTTTTGATGTAAGTGCTGAGGATTAGTTGGCGTAATAATTACTCCGGCCAATATGATAACTTTACCCGTCCAGCGAAATTAATCATCGTTGTCCAAATGATGGTTTTTCGCTGCACAAATCAGTGATAATTTATATCTATATATTCCCATAATATGCCCTTTGAGCATTATTTATTTAGGCAAGTCATTCCCATTTGAGAGGCCGATGATTTGTCATCAATTGGACATTCACTTATTAACTATCAATATTGATCACTAATGAAGTTGGGTTTGAAAGTTACTAAAGCCATTATTGTTCAAGTCAAAGAAAGGATGATTCTTAATATCCAACTCTTCTAATGTGATAACACCTGTTTCTGATTTCGTTGTATTTGAAATACGTAATTCATTAATATTTTCGAGAGTGTTGATAAGAGAATTGTGACAACATTGATTGGTTAAACTTTTCTTAGTTTCTGCTTCTGATATGCCATTTAAAATAGAGTTTATGCGCACACCCAAGGGCACGATATTTTTTATAGGATATTTGTAGGAAAAAAGGTATAGATACAACATATATGCAAGTTTTTCTGCGTGAGTAGGTCGTGCATAGCTGTGTTTGTTCTGCTGCATTTGAGCTAGCAGTAATAATGCGACAAGTGAGTCCATTGTCCCCATCTCAAATAAGTTTTCTCGTTGTTGTATGTATGACTGTTTTAAATAATTGAAAAGTTGTATATCAGGTAAATGTGAGGGAATTTTTTGTTTAATTAGGGCTTTCTTTACATCGTATGATAAACGAAAAATAATGTGAGATAACAAAGTTCGCTGGCTAACATATTGCCAGAAGGGGTGATTCATTATCATTGAAGATATTACACCTACTGCATCTTTGTAATGATACAAGATGTGATTTTTAACGATGGCTTGTCCTTTCGCTAATTTATACCAAATACGACTTTCGTCTTCACTTTCAGTTCGGAATGACCTCCCTTGTCTTTCTTTTAAATCTTCAATAAATGTAGAAATACCAGCAAATGCATTCTTTGATAGGTGCTTACTGAATGATACCTGTGTTGCCGCTGATTTTATGTCCAGCGGCAATTTCTTATAAGGGTTAAAAAACGTCATTTTTCTTATCGGCATAATATTTAATAAACCATTAAGTATCTAATTCAGTTGATTAAATTTTTAAAAACATTAAGACCAATTTTAATGAAAACTTTTAAAAACAGTTGGTTATTGATTTCCCTGTTAAATCAAAGCTAGTAATGACAGTTTTTGCAATGACAATGACACGGTAAAAAATAAGTATAGGATAAAAGTTGCCTTATGTTTAAACGGAGGGCTACATGCATTGAATGATACTTCTAAGGTTGTGTTTGCCAATTTACTTGAAGACGATTTATTAAAGCTATATGGCACACCAATTCTTACGTTAACCCAGTTACAGCAAGCTTTGAATTACAGAAGCGTTGCTGCTGTTAAGCAGTCGCTGTATCGAAATACATTACCTGTGAAGGTGTTTGAACTACCAAATAGAAGAGGCAAATTTGCGTTTGTAAAAGATGTCGCTAACTACTTGGCAGAGCAAGCTTTTAAGGAATAAGAGGAGAATAATTATGAACATATAGCATGGAAATAACAGAAGTGAAAAATGAATTTTATGGCGTAGAAAAGAAAAAGCCCAGGAGGTAGGACTCCAAAAGCTTTTATTGATGTTATCGATTTTGTTTACTCTCGATGCATTAAGTGTTGTTCTTTTCAGGGTTGTTGTCAAGTTACTCAATTTAAATTGAGTGCTATGTGCTTATTGCGCCTTTATTTTAGTTAAGTAAAGGTATTTAACATGTTGAAAATTAATCCTATTCGAAGTGTTATTCGAACTCACTTTATTTGTAGTGATTTGTCTTTTACAAAAATTGGCGAGCTTAGTGATTGCTCTCGCCAAAGTGTCAGACGAATATTGAAAAAGTGCCAACGATATAACCTAACCCACCCGCTTGCTGAACAAATGACTGACAAGGAGGTATTTGAAACGCTTTACCCTTGTATCAATGCTAATACTAGCAAGCGAAGAGAGCCTGATTATGATAACGCCATTAAGGAGTTAATGAAGAAAAATGGCAAAACTAAAACGGTACTCTTCCTTGAGTATCATGCTGTAGATCCTTCTACTGCATTAAGCAAAACCCAGTACTTTCGCTTGGTCACTAAGGTATTTAAGAAGTGCCGCCTTTCAATGAGACAGCATCATATTGCAGGTGAAACGGTATATATTGATTACTGTGGAGCCAAGCTTCATTACAATAAAAAAGGTGAAAAAGTCTGGGTTAAGGTGTTTGTTGCATGCCTAGGCGCATCTAAAAAACTCTTTGCATGGGCCACTTACGGAGAAAAAACACTCCATTGGATCGATGGCATGATCCGAATGTTTGAATACTATGGTGGTGTATGTGAAGTTGTTAGTATGGATAATGCTAAGGCGCTAGTGAGTCGTCCGGGACTGATTGCTACGTTGGCATCAAATGTCGAAGCATTTGGTCATCATTATGGTTGTGTGATGGACACTTGTCGTGTCTATCGCCCACAAGATAAATCATTAGTTGAGCTTGGCGCTCGCTTCTTGAAACAGCGCATCATAATTCCGGCAAATACGGACAAAACTTTCTTCAGTATTGACGAAATTAATGAGCACTTAAAAGTAGAGGTGGAAAAGTTAAACAACGAGCTTTTCCAAGGTTTTTCCATTTCAAGAAATGACCTATTTGAGCAAATAGAAAAATCTGAACTTAAACTTTTACCTAAACAACCATTTCAAATGATTGTTAGTCGCTTTTTATGCAAAGTTCCACCTAATTACCATGTTAAGTATGAGAAACATGAGTACTCAGTACCTTATTCTCTTGTTCAAGAAATGGTTGAGGTAATTGTCAATCAAGCACATCTGAAAGTCGTTTATCAGCATCAAGTGGTTGCAGAGCATCTTGTTAAAAATGATCCCATGGGAGCAACAACATTATCAGAGCACATGCCTGCCGAGCACCTAGCTGATTCATTAGAAACTAAAGATGAATACATGTTATGGGCTAAGGATATTGGGAAGGATGTCTCTGCTTTTGTAGATAAGATGTATAGCGAGACTAAAAACCCTAACTCTCGTGCGATAGGTAAACGTTGTAAAGCCCTTAAGATCATTTGTAATAAAAAGGGCAAATCAGTCGTTTCTAAAGCATGTAACTACGCTTTGTCACATGACATGAATACACCTACTGACATCAGCTTGATCATTAGCGCTCATGAGCATGATGAAGCAGCCCTAAACCTACCTGTATTTAACTCAACTCACCAAAATATACGTGGAAAATCGTATTATGGAGACCATTATGATGCTTAGACAACAACTTGAATCAAAACTTAAAGAACTTAAATTGAATGGTGTGATAACCGCGTTAGCTCGCCAGTTATCCTCTAAAGAATATGAAAACGAGAGCTTTTTGTCTCGTGTTGATGACTTGGTCAATGAGCAACATACCGAAGCTACAAATAAGCGAATCACTGTACTTCAGCGATTAGCTAAATTGCGTTGGGAGCATGCCTCGTTAAGTCAGTTAGATTATAAATTACAGCCTTCATTAAAGCAGGAAATAATTAATGAATTGGCTCAACTTGATTGGGTTAAGAATCATCGTCATATCATATTGAGTGGCCCTGCTGGTGCAGGAAAAACATATCTAGCTTGTGCATTTGGGCAAGAAGCGATTATGCAAAAAATTCCCGTATATTTTTGTCGGCATAACGAATTACTTTTGAAATTAGTTGCCGCTGAAAAGGAAGGGAAATTTGAGCAATTTCGTAAAAAACTCAGTAAATTTCCTGTGTTAATAATTGATGATTGGGGTGTATCACCACTTAATGCCGCACAACGACATTTATTGTTTGAGTTAGTGGAGAGCCGTGACCAGAATTCATCACTCTTAATTACGTCTCAATACGATATTGAAAATTGGCACGATGCATTTCAAGACCCTACGGTTGCAGATTCTGTGCTTGATCGAATTGTACATAATGCTTACATCATCCACCAAAAAGAAGATTCATTACGAAAAGCCTTTGGTATTAATGGAGGAAAAAAACATGCTTAATTTAAATGCTGATTATATAGAAACTGAACAAGAATTTTATGGCTTTAATGATACAAATTTAAAGCAAGTTACATCATTTGATTCTACTGAAGTAGGTTTAAATTTCATTGAACCAAACTTTAATGTTAAAGGTTCGGGTAACGTTGTTCTCAAATGTGAGGTGCCATCAGATATGACTACATTAGAGCGACATGGTTACCTAAGCGCATTTGCAGATCACGAATATCAACTTACCGAACTTACATTCGATGCATTGCAACAATTGGGTATATCAATTGTTGTTTATTTTAGTGATGTCATTGGTGTTGATTTTGATGTTCAATCTGCAAAAGAGTTAGCTAGTAATTACGGTATTACCTTATGTGAAGTTAAACTTCCATTTCGTGTAGTAAATTTGGAAAACTGGGATGAATTTCAGTGGTGCCTCTTCGATAAGCGCATTACGCAAGCATTGATCCAATTAGGAGTTCGTAATGAAAAATATCAATCATAATGAATCCATTGATGACAAATGCTTGTCTGAAAGTGCTTTGAACAATGCGGTGAAACCCTCATATATGCAGATATTGGGGCAGTTGAACCTAGAGGATATCTATATTCAGCAAACCTTTGATTATTATCATCAGTGCTACTCAATGTCTGAAGAATACCAGCATTTTGTACAAGAGACTTCTCGTATCCCTGATGAGCTAAAAGAACATGATTTTATTGGTGTTTGTGACCGAACTTTAGGGAGTCAAACCCCTAAAGCTAGAACACTTGATGGTGGTGCTTTGCGCGGTGGTTTACAGACAGTAGGATTAGTTTCTCCCACTGGTGGTGAATTATTTCGTGGGTTTGTCGTTTTTCCTGAGTGTGATGATAAAGGTAATATTATCTCCGCTGTTGGATACCGTTTTGGTAAAAGAGTACGTCACTGGCAACAAAGCATTATCCATTGGGAAAAACCTGAAAGTGATGCTTATGTTCAAGATGGTTTAGCATTTGTAAAGGAGGTGATTTATGGAAAAGCCCGTCACTAATCGTATCTGGCGTTGTGTCCGCTATTATCTTGAGCTTTGTTTAGCTAAGGGAGATGCGGAAGACACCATTAAAAATAAAAGAGCTGGATTAGCTCGGTTCTTCATTTGGTGTTTATCACAAGGTGTGTACTTCATTGACCAAATCACGCTGGATTTGATGGATGATTATATGCTGTATCTTAACGCTTATCGTAAGCCATTAGATGCTAAGCCAATGACTGTTGCGAGCAAGCGTGGCTACCTTACTTATGTAAAAACATTTGTCGAGAAGCTTTATGTAAAAGGGCTACTTACCTGTAATGCACTTGAGCATATTGAGCTGCCTAAAGTTGGTCGCCCTTTGCCTAAAGCTATTTTTACTCAAAATGAGATATCAAAGGTACTAGATCAATCTTTGGTATTTGGTTTTACAGGTATGCGTGACAGAGCCATTTTGGAAACTTTCTTTGCTACTGGTATTAGACGAACTGAGCTTGCGAATTTAGATATTGAAGATGTTGACTTAAATGAGCAACAAGTACGAATAAGAAAAGGTAAAGGAGATCGAGAGCGTATTGTACCAATCAGCACTCGTGGCTGTGAATGGATTGCATTTTACTTGAGTAAAGTGAGACCGCGTATTTCATTTATTGGCTCTGGCAGTGCTTTGTTCTTGGCAAATAATGGTAAACGTTTCAGACCTAACAAATTGTCAGACATGGTATCTCGCTATGTTAAATTAGCTGGTATCAAACGTGCTGGTTCTTGTTATATCTTTCGTCATGCCACGGCTACTAAGATGTTAGATAACGGTGCTGATTTGCGTCATGTACAGGAAATGTTAGGTCACGCTGATATTTCTACAACGCAAATTTACACTCATGTATCTCGCTCTAAGTTGGCTGAGGTTTATGGTAAATCTCATCCTTCAGCGTTGAGTAATGACAGCATATTCAACTAGAAAGTAAAAGCGATGCTCAGGCATCGCTTTTTAATATAAAACATTGAATATTTTAGTGTTTAGATATTGAGTACATTGCTGCTATTCTGGTATATTCCCCCTTTAAAAATTAGATCTTAAGGCTTCAAATTAAAGCCTAGTACTGGTAAATTTGTACTTGCAGTAGCTCACATAACAATATCCTGTATAGAGATTGCGTCTTTTCATTCAAAGGGAATTATTTATTACATGTCAGAAATACAAATAGTTTATTGCTCTATATTTGATGGTGAAACCAAAGAGCTTGGACTTGAAGTCTATTCTGGGATTACAGCAGCACAACTGCCAGACGATCCGAACGGCAAAAATATTTTTATTAATAAAGTGTTTGACGGATACTCCTCTAGTACATGGAAGGTCTTAAGTATAACAACTGAACAAATAGTCTATGAAAGTCAAGACGAGGAAGCTGAAAGTAATTTTGGGGTAAAGTGCCATATTACTTTGGAGCCTATTCAGTACAAATCGCTCTCGGTTACTGAAAAACACTCTTCAAATGGAAGTAAATTGGTACGTGGCAGGCTCCTAGAGTGTGATTTTGGTTTTTTTAGTCAAGATCTATTCATTAGCAACAAGACTGCGAGAAATGTAGATAATTTCAATGGTCGCTTGCCATATGAGATGATTAAACGAAGATTGGTTGTTGTTGTATCACATAAAGAAGATCCTGCTCTCGTAGTTCCAATAAGCAAAACAGATAAAGGTAAAAATAAGGATACGGTGGTGCCTATAACAAGTTTGCCTAACGACCTTGTCGGGTACAAGCAGATGGATTGTTACGCTAAGGCTGGAGCAATTAGCTTTGTTTCTGGGCATAGGCTTTTTCCTTTGCGATACGAAAAAAATAGTAGAAGGGTTTACGACAATAGAGTTGAAAAAAAGCTTTCCAACGAAGATGTAACAACCATTAAAAAAGCGGTTTTCAATGGTATAGGTGGAAGTAATATTCTCAAAGAGGGAGATAAAGCTAAAGTTCAATTAGCGGAACTCGAAACAGAGACTACTCAGTTAAAATCTGAACTAGATAAACTCAAACAGGAAAAAGATGAATTGTGGCAATTATTAGAAGAACAAACATCTTAATCTGTATTGCAAATACTAATGCTATATAGTAAAGTAACAAATGAGGACGCAAGTCCACCTACAAGAGATATAGCCTTGGCGGAAGCAGCTTAACCTAAGGTGTTTGTCGGAAACGGCTCGCTGTATAAAGAAGTATAGGTCACTATTTATAGTGACCTTTCTTGTTTTTATCTATACCAAAATTTAATTAGTACGCAGTGGTATTATAAATTTTGTATCTACATGGATATTGCTCTTTCAAATATAGCCAAGGAATTTGGTTCATTCCGCATAGCGGCTTCCCCCTAACTGCATGAAAATACTCTGGTTCGTATTTCGGATTATTTTATATGCAGGCACGATACTATGATCCAGTTATCGGGCGTTTTTATTCGAATGATCCTGTTGGTTTTACTGGTAATGCTCATAGTTTCAATAGGTATGCATATGCAAATAACAACCCATATCGCTATACAGATCCCGATGGGCGGTATCCTGAATCGTTAGCTGAATGGGGAAATTTTGCTTCGTCATCGCTAAACTTAGCTGCTAGTGGTGCTGAAATGGCTCTGGGGGGAGCTTTAGCTGCCACAGGGGTTGCTGAAATTTTTACTGGGGTAGCAGCTCCATTAGGTGCACTTCAAGTGGCAGGTGGAGGTTTATTATTTGCTGATGGTTTGAGTCAAGCCAAGGATTCAGCACAAAATGTGTCGGCAGCGTGGAATAATAAATCTAGTACTGATGCTGTTAAAGTGACAGGGGTACTTGAAAGTATGACTAAAAAACTTGGCGGCTCTGGTGATGCTCAAAATATTGCTGCGGGAGGTGACAAAGTTCTAGGAGCCTTTGGTGGTAAAATGGCATCAAGTGCAGGCGAAAATATTTTGAATGCTACGACAAATAAGGTGGTTAATGCAGTAAATACCACTAAGACTGCGGTAGATACTCACAACGCAACCGATCATAAGTTAGAGAAAGAGAAGTAATATTATGGAATTGTATTTTAACCCTATATTAATGCTTGTATTATTTAGCATTAGTATTAGCTTATATTTCGGAAAAAATATTTTTGGAGGAAGCGAAGCTACAGTTTCTTTTTTCAAGAAAAAAATATGGGTTTTAGTTATATCTTTCATTTTTATTTTGAATGGTTTAGTTGAGCTATTTAAAGTCATTATGTAAGTTTATGGAATAATAGGAGTAGTTATATGGTAGGTCGAGGCGATGAATTCATGATCAAAAACACTAAAAAGTGTAGTAGATGCGGTTTGAAATTCCCTTCTACTGATGAGGATTGTGTACATTGCCATCACTTAAATGACAAAGAGCTTAGTGATTTTAAGGAGCAGTTAAGTAGAAGTCATTCGGCAAGATCTTCGTTAGGTATAAAGCTTTTTATTTCGGCATTAATAATATTTACTTTACTCTTGTTAAGTTAAAAAATTAACAAAGACGGTGGTATTTGAGAATAGTTATCATTTTAATCCAAAGCCTCGCACTCGCGGGGCTTTTTGTTATTAGGCATTAAGGGGCTTTATTTTTGGCTGCTTTTGAAGCCAAATACAATTTGTATTCAAACCCTCACACTCTGTTGATTTATTTACAGGAGCTGAGTTGTTTCCAATATCAAGAATATTGCTATTTAATGACAGACTTTCCAAACTTTGCTGTTAATTATTAGAGTGAACTTTGATGTCAAACTGATACTATTTGGTTTAAATTGAGCTATGGTATCGTTCAATTAAAGGCTAAGCCTTATCAAGTAAATGAATGCTCATTTTCTTATGATTACAACTATAAAAATACTCACGCCAGATATGAGGGAAAATAATGGCTACAGATATACAAACTAACCCTTTTGAAAAATTACTTTATGCTAAAAAGGAAGCAGAAGAAGAGCTTTCACAAATTGTTACTGCCACAAACGCAGAAGCATTGTTAACTTGTATGATCAGTCAGTTACTTTTGATGTCTCCTGAACAAAATATTGGTGACGAGTTTGGCAATCACCCTGCAATGTTAGAAATACTAGCGAAAGAATGTATCCCATCTTTCGGAAAGAATAGTGACTTACCTATTTCACCTCTATTAACAAATCATTGTTACGCTCTACTTGAAACAATTGCTCAAGGTAAAATGTTTGAAAACTTTCCTAGTTCTACATCTGGTGAAAGTGCTTCTGAAATTGTCGCTCATTTAGAAATGTATTCACAAATAGTTCGAGGTTCGGCTTACCCTGAACAAACTTACTTTAAGATAGAGCAAGTACAAGGTCGATTCGATAATTGGTTTGAAAAAACGGTTGGAATTTCTCCTTCAAGAACCGTGCAAGTAGTTTTGGCTTTAGTCAAACATGCTGAAACAATGGGAACGTCTACATTGGATGATGTGAGAGCTGCTGGTAACGAGTTGAAAGAAAAGTATCAAGCTATCCTAAAAACAAAAAAAAGAACAGAAAGTGAACAGCAATTTTTAGATACTTTTCCAAAAGGAAAAGACGGTATTGCAGGTGCGTTTTGTTGTGGTTATTCAGCCAAGTTAAATGAAATAATGCCGGAGTTATTACCCGTAGAGTTAACTGAACTGGAAATTCAACCTAGGCTGAATGACACGGAGAAGTCTGCATTTAAAGAGCTTTTTAGTGTTAATAAAGACAGCATTGCAAATGTCGAACATATGCAACGTAAAACATTTTATGAGCATACATCAGGGAAAATAATTTTTTCAGAAATATCGAATAGTTTTGATGTGATTTGGGATAAGTTCGAAGAAATAGCGAAAAATGACGGCAAGTTTTATAGCAGCCGATATCAAAAGCATAAGGCTAACTGGCTTGAACAACGAGCTTATAAACATTTGTGTTCGATATTTCCAGAACATTGTGTTTATAGAAACCTTAGCTATGTTGATCCAACAAAAGAGAATGGAACTACTGAACTAGACCTTGCAGTAAAGTGGGGGCCATTTTTACTTATTATTGAAGCTAAAGCTAAACAGTTTCGATTTGAGTCGGTAACAGGTGATGCAGGTCGCCTGCGCACAGATATAAAAAAGAATGTGGCGGATTCATATGAACAATCTTTACGAGCAATTCAATATATAGAAGAAAATGAAAAATGTGAATTTACAGAAATTGACAGTAAGCGACTTCTAAGTTTTTCTAGAAATGATGTCCATCGTATATTTCCAATATCTATGTCATTTCATCATCTGGCGGGTGTTGCAACCCAGCTAAACGAACTTTCGGAATTAGGACTTTTTGTTGAACAAAAGTACCCATTTTCAATTTGTGATTCCGATTTTGAACTATTAACAAAAGCACAGTTGTCACCAGATACATTTCTTCACTACATCAGTAGAAGGCTTGAAGTTTTACAAAGCAATATCAGATGGCAAGGCGATGAGCTTGACTTGATTTCAGCTTATTTAGATAGCCGCCTCTTACTACCTAATATGATGGACCCTTCACAGGAAACACCTGATAGTATTTCATTTGGTGGTTACTCAAAAAAATTCGACCAACTCATGGCTTTTGAGCGTGGAGAATATCCAGATAAACCAACAATTGAATTGAAACTTCCTGAAGGTGTGAACAACATATTTACTCAATTAAAAAGTTGGGATGACAATGGTGCTCGTTGGATTTCATTCGCATTATTAGAGCTTGAAGATTCGGTATTATATTCTGTTGCTCAGGCCCTTAATGAACTCAAACATACATCGATCACACATGATGGCTTTAGACGGATGTCTTTTCATCAAGGTGATACTTCAATTTCGGTAGTTGGTTCATCAGTAGCAACATTCGAAGAGCTAAAGCAGAACATGCATAAGCGCGGCCTAATAGAAAAATACCGTAGAAAAAAACAGAAAAGCATTGTGTTTGGTGTTCTTTGCAATGGCAATGATAAAGTGTTTGAGTCTGCTGACTATATGGATTTTGATTGGCAACTAGATGACGATATGGAAGCACTTGTTGAAAGTGAGCCAGCATTTGTGCCGAGTACAATACCGAAAAGAAATGACCCTTGTTTCTGTGGTAGTGGTAAAAAGTACAAAAAATGTCACAAAAATATCGTTGAAGAAAATAAGCGAAAATATACAAATTTGGCTTAATGAACTGTTAAACAGAAGTTGCTTTTATTTTGAAAAGACCGTAAGGGGCTTTATTTTTGGCTGTTTTCAAAGCATTGAGCTTGTACTTATCAACCCACCAACTATATTTATTGTGAACCCACTTAACTCGAAAGGTTAAGTATTATGCAGGTGAAACTGCTTTTCCAACGAAATTGGATACTCACAATGAAAAACGATGCCTCTTATTCTCCACTGTTTACAACTCTCTATGATGAAGCTAAGCCTATTGGGAACCTAGGACGAGGCACGCACTACTCGGTTCTAAGAGCAGCTCAGCCACTAAATTACTTAAATAGGCGACAAAAAGAAATTCAGGCACAAGACCTGTGTGTCGTTTGGGATGAAGATCATGACACGCGAGTCATTGAAGTTATAGAAGAACTATATCTGCAAAACTTGTTAGCTCCCGTCATCTTTATTGGCGAAAGAAAAGGCTCTGTTACGGTCTTAGTTCATATTGATTTCCGCAAAAATGATCTTTTGTTTGAAAAGTTTGAGCAACAATTAAGCCACATAACTAGCAGTTTGAACGACCCTTGGACATTGACAATTGAAACATTTGAAGCGCCACCTTGGGAACGACTTCAATCAGTTATGATTCATGATAATAGTGAAAAAGTTAAAACTTACTTGGATAATATCAGTAATCTATGGGACTTAGGGCTAAAGGATTATAAAAGACCGACTCTCATGCAAGAAGACCATTTACCTCCTATACATGATACTGGTCCAACTTTTACGACAGATAATCCATTTTGATATGATTAACTATTGCCTTTTACGGCAAGAGAAATTTTACAGCTAAACGCGCTAGCTAGGACGCTTACTTCGCTGATATTGTTTTTGAGGCTTGTTGCTAACAAAACTGAAGTCAGTATTAGTGAATTTTGAGTCTTGACGACTGACGGATTGATATAATTTGCTCAGGATTAAAACCTTGCCGTAATAGCTCGTGTTCTTCCATTTTTATTTTTGTACGCTTACCATTACCCAGTATTTGATACAAACTGCCTGTTTGAGTTTTAATAAGCTGGGTGTCAATGTTGATATCAGTGATCATAGATGAGCAAACATAATCACCTTTGAGGAATCGACAGCTCATATCCTCAATTACTGTGCCCCACAATATTTTCCCAACGGTAATATCGTTGTCAATAATTGAGACAATCCACCAATCACATATAACAGTATTCATGATTTTTGCCTCAATAAAAAACAGGCTTATATCTTAAGGAATTGAGGTGGGTTTTGCCAATAACTTTAACTTTAGCCAAAGAGATTTTTAACGCATAAATAGTCTTTCACAATACCATTACCTAATATTTGGTACAAACTTCCTGTTTGAGTTTTAATGAGCTGGGTGTCAATGTTGATATCAGTGATCATAGATGAGCTAACATAATCACCTTTGAGGAATCGACAGCTCATATCATCAATTACTGTACCCCACAATATTTTCCCAACGGTAATATCGTTGTCAATAATTGAGACAATCCACCACTCAGATATAACAGTATTCATGCTTTTTCCTCAATAAAAAAACAGGCTTATATCTTAAGAAATCGGGGTGAGTTTTGCCAATAACCTTAACTCCAGTTAAGGGGCTTTTTAACGCATAAATGGTCTTTCACAATATCCTGTGCTATCGTCAGGATAGAGAACGCTAAATTTTATAACTAATTAATTTAACTTAAATTAAATAGAAGTCAGATAAATTAGTTACTATTAAAAATATAAAAAACCATGCCTGTTTCAATGAGAAGAACTTCATGTTTCAGCTTAATGGTTTTCACTGTGCCAAAGTATGGTTTTTGGTGTGCCATTCGGATGCTAATTTACAGTTATATATTCTCATAAAAAGACACAGGTTGTGATTTTAGTGAAAGACATTGTGCTGCTTTAGGTGAAACAGAAGAAGCATGGAAGTGAAACACGCTTGATCTAAAGTTTAATATGATAATAATTAAAGTCAGCTAACAGATAGTAGGTTTTTTGTTATTAATATTTAAGAAAGCAAAGATGATCCTTTTTCGAAAAAATAAATTTTTTAATTTCTTCACTCACGAATTTATCTACATCTGACTTATTATTTTCTTCAGCTAGTTTTTTCAAAACCTCTACTTGCTCAAAATCATCAAGGTTATTTTCCTCACCATCGGCAATATTCTTTTTAAAAAAGTCGCCCGTTAAAAGTAAGTTAATTTTACGTCCCAAATCTTTCTTTCTTAATGTGCGATATTTGTAGCCAAACAGATAGAGAAAAAGTGCATAAGCATATTTTTCTGCACTTGTTGGTCTAGCGTGGTTCAGTTGCTCTTTTTGAGTAAATGCGATCAATAACAACGCAGCAAACGAATCTAATGAGTGTTGGTTGAATAGATTTTTACGTTGGGAGGGATAAGAACGTTTTAACTGATGTAATGGTCGAGAATTAATTTTAGCTACTTTCTGTTTCTTCTTGAAAACTTGTCTTTTGATAGATCTTGGTAAACTAGCTAAAGCTTCACTGGGATTAATCGTTTGATCAATAAAATGCCATAGATAGTGATTTAACTGCATTTCAGTGAACTTATTTACTGATTGTAAAAATATAGTTGAAATTGACCTTCTTGATAAAGCTCTTCCTGCCCTAAATTTGTACCAAAAATTCCTATTCTTCTTTGTTAAAAAGTCAGAGGGATCGTAGTTAAGTGAATCTACAAAGGCTTTCATTGATGGAAAATCGAAAAGATAAAGATGTCTTTGAATAGTAATTTGACCCGCTACGGAACGAATAGGATTCGATAGCTTTAAATACTGGTTGCTTGTTTTTGTTAGCTTAATGACGCTCATTTCTTTAAAAATTCTTGTTTTAATTATCGTATAAGTATTTCATTCACTGATTTTATTCCTACAAACAACTAAAAGGATTTTTAAAAATTATTCTTTTAAATCAGCAGCTAAATCGTTTTTATCTTGTGTTTTTTTTATCTCTTGTCGTTTGAAAAATCGACAATGCATTTTTCAATATCTAATTATAGGCTAAATGTTACCCCTTGTTTAAAACGGAGGAATACAACTATTGAGTGATGAAGAACGAGAAGCGTTAGCTAAACAAATTGAACAGGATTTATTGCAGTTATTCGGTACGCCAGTGCTGAATTTAAATCAGTTACAGCGAGCATTAAATTATCGCAGTGTGGCCGCAGTTAAGCAGTCAATATTACGAAAAACAATGCCTATCAGGGTGTTTGAGCTACCAAGTCGCAGAGGAAAATTTGCTTTAGCAAAAGATGTATCTCAACTATTAGCAAAGCAAGCATTTATGAATTCAAGGAAGTAGGAGTGATTATGAAAGAGAAAATTAGTAATAAAAGTGGGTGCTATAAAAGCCGAAAAGCCGCTGATATAGAGATATTAAAGGCATTAAGTGATATGGGATTCAAACATAACGTCAAACAAATTTTCCTTACATATTGTTTAAGGGTGCCTACTACAGCAATAAATAAAACCAATTTTTATAAAAAACTAAAGGAGGTGACTGATGAAATACCAGTAAAAAATATTTGAACCAATTTTGAATGGCGTAGAAAGAACAAAAGCCTCAAGAGCTGTAACTCGTAAGGCTTTTAGATTTATTATCGAAATGTAGACTCGATACCTAATCATTGTTCTCATCGCGGTATTTGTCAAGTTTTCCATATTCTATTTTGGAAGGCTAGACCCGCCTGCGCCTCTTTTACCAATAGAGGACATCAAAATGATGCAAGTTAACACGATACGAGCCATTGTTCGGGCTAAGTTTGTCATGCCTGATATTACGGTTCGAGAACAATCTCGGTTTGCTGGGGCTTCTTCTTCAGCTACTCATCGGATGAACAAAAGATGTGAAAAGTATCAAGTAGATCATCCATTACTTGATAAGTTGAATGATAAGGAAGCTAAAGAAGCATTACGTATTGAGACAATTCGTATAAGCAATAAACGTGATCCTGACTTCAATGTTCCACTTAAAGAATTATCAAAAAAACGCGGCAAACGTAAAACACGAACGGTTCTGTATCTTGAATACCGTGCAATTGACCCAGCAACAGCATTAAGTAAATCGCAATATTTTAGGCGCTTAAACAAAATTATGAAGCGCGTGAAAATTGTGATGAAACAACACCATGCCGCAGGGGAAACCGTCTATATAGATTACGCTGGCACTCAAGTTTTCTATACGAAAAGCGGTGAAAAAGTTTGGGTCAAAGTCTTTGTTGCGGTGCTTGGTGCATCGAAAAAGATATTTGCTTTTGCTACGTTTGGCGAAAAAACGGTTCATTGGATTGAAGGGATGACCAGAGCTTTCGATTATTATGGAGGTCGTACTGAAGGTGTATCGATGGATAATGCCAAAGCCCTTGTGAGCGAACCAGGGTTAATCGCTAATCTTGTTGATAATGTGCAAGCTTGGGGCTGGCATTATGGCTGCCTTATGGATACGTGTCGTGTTGGCAGGCCACAGGACAAATCGCTAGCCGAGTTAGGCGTGAAATTCGTTAATCAGCGAATTATCATACCAATGCTTGAGATGACCTTCTTTAGTTTAAAAGAAATAAATGTTCACATATCCAGAGAAGTCGAAATACTCAATAATGAAAACTTCCAAGGATTTGATATTTCACGTAATGACTTATTTGAACTTGGTGATAAAGACGCGTTAAAACCCAACCCTGTAATTCCATTTGAAATAATGGCAGATAGAAAGTTAATCCGTGTTCAATCGAATTACCATTTCAAATATCAAAAACACGAATATTCAGTCCCTTACGCACTCGCAGGTGAAATTGTTGATGTTGTTGTAACTAATACTCATTTGAAAATTACCCACCAACATAAGTTTATTTATCAGCATGAGATAAGCCATGAAGTCATGGGGGCAACAACAATACCAGCGCATATGCCAGCCGAGCATTTAGCTGATTACAATATGTGCGATAAAGACCTTAATTTAGAATGGGCACATGGCGTAGAGCACATTGAGCTTCCCAGTGTGGGGAGGCCATTACCTAAAGCACTATTTAGTATCAAAGAAGTTGAGTTGATACTAACGCAGCCGTTGATGTTTGGTATCAAAGGAATACGAGATAGAGTCATTCTTGAAACATTATTTGCCACAGGTATAAGACGAATTGAAGTGTTGAAATTAACACTTGAAGATGTTGATTTTTCAGAGCGGCTATTACGTATTAATCATGGCAAAGGCCGTAAGGAGAGAATTTTACCTATTAGTATTCGAGCCTGTGAATGGTTAGCTTACTACGTAAGTAAAGTTAGGCCTATGCTGGCATTTATTGGTACTGGTGATACGTTATTTTTAGCAAACAACGGTAAACCTTATCTACCGAATAAGCTATCTGAAATGGCTGCCCGTTATGTCAGATTAGCAGGGATAAAACGCGCTGGAGCTTGTCATTTATTTAGGCATGCTACGGCAACCGCTATGCTCGATAACGGTGCTGATTTACGGCATGTACAAGAGATGTTAGGTCATGCGAGTATTTCAACGACGCAAATCTATGCCCATGTCAGTCGTAAGCAACTTAGCAAGGTATATAACAAAACACATCCTTCTGCAAATAGCAGTAGTGGGTTATTCAGCTAAATAAGTGTTTAGCACGTTACTTGGGTAGTTGCCGCTACCCAAGTTATTTAAACCTGCTAACTATCAAGGATTTATTATGAAGAAATACGAAAAAGCTAGCGTGAAAGTAGTTAGTGAATTGATATGTGATAGATGTGGCTTACATGTAGTGAAAGGCGATTATGAATACAGTGAGTTTATTTGTATTGAACATCGTTGCGGTTATGGCTCTATTCTCGAAGATGGAAAGCTAGTGTGCATAGATATATGCCAACGTTGTTTTGTCGATTCTTTTGATGAGGATTTACGTTTGAATGAACGAAGTCAATCCAGTTGGACTAGCTTTTTTGAAGGTAAAAAAGTATCTGATGATTTTATGGTCGACCGCATTGATATCATATCTGAAAAAGGTGTTGCTTCTGGGATACTGAAAAATACCAAAACTAATCAAACTATCACTGACGAGGACTCTTTAAATGATTCTGTTGATGAATAAATTTATATTGTTCTAGGTACGGGTGATGTACGTGTCATTGATGTTCATGTGGTCTATGTTATACTGTACGTATGTTAAACGTATAGGTATTAAGTTATGGTAGCTTTCGCACTGAAAAAAGATGCTCGGTTGGATTTAAAAACAACTATGCAAAATAAAGAATTACTTGCACAAGCCGCATTGCTGCGTGGTGTTGATATGACCACGTTTATCATGTTGCCTGCTTTAAAAGCCGCTAGAGAAGTTGTTGCACTTAATGAAAAAATACAACTTGATCAACAAGAACAACATGCTTTGTTTGCTGCATTATCTAAACCGTCTAAACCTACTGATGGCTTGAAGGAACTACTATCAGCAGGAACGTTTAGTGAGCGATAATCGATTTGTAATAGTTAAATTTGAGCCAACAACATCATATTTTCAACAGAAAAAATTTGATTGTGGCAACAGAATTATAAATAAGTTTGTACATTCTTCATTAAAAAAGCAGGTAAGCCAGCATTTCTCCCAAGCATTTGTATTGCTTGACTTGGAAGAGAACGAACGGTTTTCTGCTTTTTACACATTAACGTCATTTAAACTACAAGCGAATGAATTAGAGAGGCTATCTAAAGGTAGTTTACCTAGAGATATTCCTTGTGTTCGCCTTGTCATGCTTGGAGTTAATCTTTCGCTTCAAGGGCATGGTATTGGACGTAAAATGGTGTCAGATGCTTTGCATCGTGTTCATCGAGCATCAAAAGATATTGGAATATATGGATTATATTTAGATGCAGACCCTGCCGCTACGAACTTTTATTTAAGCCTTGGATTCACGCGTTTAGATGATGGTGGAAGTGATGATATTGCTAAAATGTTTTTAAGTATTGAAGTGATAAATCAGCTGCTTGGGTAAATAGGTCTAGGAGTTAAGCTTTTTAATTTACGATGGATCGTAAACCGTACTTATTTATATGCAGGCACGATACTATGATCCAGTTATCGGGCGTTTTTATTCGAATGATCCTGTTGGGTTTACTCCATCAAACCCAATGTCATTCAACCGTTACCTCTATGTTAATAATAATCCTTATAAATACACAGATCCTAATGGTGAATTCTTACAAGCTATTTATGGCGCAATTGCTGGTGCTGTTGGAGGGTATGTAGCTTCAGGAGAAGGATTTACAAACACTGCTATTGGTATGGTTTCTGGCGGATTAGCAGGGGCAGCAGTCGGTTTTGTGGCTCCGCAAACGTCACACTTAGCAGGAATGGCAGCCGCAGGTATGGTTGCTAGTGCCGCAGGACAAGTAACAGGTTCCGCAATGTCGGCAGCTAACGAAAAAGGAATTGGAAATGTTACTCTAAGCGATATTAAAGTAGATGCTGTAACAACTGTTGCAGGTGGACTTGGTGCTGGTGGTGGTGGCATGGTTGCAAAAGGTATTGCTAGCTCGACGATGAAACCTATTCTTGGAACAACCCCTTTAAGTCAAGCTGGAGCGCCAACTGTTGCAGGTATGGCAACAGGGGCGGTCGCAGAAGGAGCTATTATAGGAACGACCGAGAAAGTGGCACCTAAAATAGTAGAAAAAGTTAAAGAGGCTATCAAATGATCATATTTTTAATTTTAATGCTAGTGTATATTGCTTTATGTATCGGAGGGTTCAAAGGATACTTTTATCTTCAAAATATAAATGATAGACAGAAAAGCAATCGATTTTTAAAAGTTTGTTATAGCTATGTACTATTTGCGATATTTATTTGCTTAGAAATACCTTTTGCTCTTTTTTTCCCTGCTTGGTTAAGCGAGAAGTTAATAGAAGGAGCTTCTGAATCTACAATTTACTTTTTATTGTTTGGATGTTTTGTTTTGGGAATGTCCATATGGAAAGGTCGGAGCTATCGGCCAAAAAATTTTTAAAAAAGTTCGGTAACATTTGAAATGTAGATTTTATTTAGTCATTGGTTTCTTCTTTATTAAATAAAAAAATATAAAAAGCCAAAGCAGTTAATTTCTTAGCTGCCTTGGTTTTTTTCTGTCTTGAATGAGCAATATCACCAGTAGATTGGGCAGTACTTTCCGTAAATGTATAGCTAACGACACCTGCCCTTAACGCTTGATCCCATAACAGACATTGATCAGCCAAAAATGAAAAATTTCTATTAAAATTGGTGACTAATTATCCTCCTAGTTACTCATCAGTTTGATATAATACCACCTAGGAATTTAGGTGAGTATAAATAT
>MAAC01011370.1_pt1 | contig 34800 bp, 35 predicted proteins | sample 1115981 | NCBI WGS metagenome assembly MAAC01 (sample SAMN04961126, study PRJNA320927) | seawater metagenome | isolation source: sample BD02T64 sea water enriched with oil for 64 days | place: USA:Gulf of Mexico | collected 2013-07-27 | reverse complement strand
TTCCTAACTGTACACTTGGATAAGTATGCTACGGAGTATGCTGAAACAAGAAGAGCTAAAATGTCTAACGCTAAATAAGCCTAAAAGATGAGCAATTCTGAAATTAGATATCTTACTCCGCTATCAATTGATACTGGAAAGAGAAAAAAATACTGCCGCTTTAGAAAAGTAGGTATTAAGTATGTAGATTATAAAGACGCAACGTTTTTGGTGAAGTTCTTAAATGAGCAAGGTAAAATTTTACCTCGTCGTTTAACGGGTACTTCTTTGAAATTCCAACGTAAAGTTGCGACTGCTGTAAAAAGAGCACGTCAAATCGCTCTTTTACCTTATGTAACTGATTTGTTAAAATAAAAAATACCGTATATCATGGAAATCATTCTAATTAAAGATGTACCTAACTTAGGTTTTAAAGATGATGTAGTTTCTGTAAAGAATGGTTACGGTAGAAACTATTTGATACCTCAAGGGTTTGCTACATTGGCTATTCCATCTGCTATTAAGCAATTGGACGAAACATTGAAGCAACGTGCATACAAAGAGAAGAAAATCGTTGATGAAGCAACTGCTACTGCAGCTTCATTAAAAACGATGGAAATAAAAATCTCTGCGAAAGCTGGTAAAGGTTCCGTAAAATTATTCGGATCTGTTACTAATGCAAACCTTGCTGAAGAAATTGCTAAATTAGGTCAAAAAATTGACAAGAAATTCATCAGTATTCGTGGTGGTATGGTTAAAGCAACTGGAAAATATGTTGCTGATATCAGACTTCACAGATCTGTTGTTGTTCCTTTCGAATTTGAAGTTACTGCTGAAGTAGTTAACTAAGAACTGAACCTATTACAGTACAAAGCCGTTCCTTTCCGTTTATCGGAAGGTGAACGGCTTTTTTATTTTCTCTACTTTCGGTATTTTACTTATCTTGAATGTTCAGAATGAATTTGTTTTTGTTCAAAAGAATATACCTTCATAAAAATATTAATTTTGTTACGAACAGCTTCTTTTCTTGTCGTTCTTACCTTGTTTATTTGTGTTTCTTGTTCAACGGATAAATCGCATAAGGTTGTATTGTATGAAATTCCTAGAGGTTTTCCAGTAATGAATATTCCAAAGGATAATCTCCCTACAAAAGAACGTATTCAATTAGGGAAACAATTGTTTTTTGATACAAGGCTATCAAAGGATAATAGTATTTCTTGTGGATCTTGTCATTTGGCCTCCAAAGCGATGGCGGACTCTATGGGTGTGAGTCCTGGAGTTGAGGGTGCTTTGGGTAATAGAAATTCAATATCTATTGTAAATACAGCTTACCAAGTTCATTGGATGCGTGAAGGTGGAGTGCCATCTTTGGAAATGCAAGTATTGGCTCCAATTCAAGACCCCAATGAGATGGACTTTAATATAGTGAATGTTGTTGAAAGATTAGATTCAGATAGTTTACTTCAGGAGTTGAGTCAATTGGCCTATTCTCGTGCAATTGATCCTTTTGTGATAACAAGGGCTATAGCTTGTTATGAACGAAGTTTGTTAAGTGCCGAATCAGCTTATGATAGGTATATTCACCAAGGAGATATGAATAATTTTGGGGAAGATGAGATTGCTGGAATGAACTTATTTTTAAGCAATAAAACCAATTGTTCAAGTTGTCATGGGGGATTCAACTTTACCGATAATAGCTTTAAAAACAATGGTCTTTATTTGACGTATGCGGATAAGGGAAGAGAAAGATTAACAGCTAAATCAATGGATAGGGCATTGTTTAAAGTGCCGTCACTTAGAAATGTTGGATTAACGGCACCCTATATGCACAATGGGCAATTTGAAGATTTGGATACTGTATTGAATCATTACAATGCTGGAGGATTGGGACACCCTCATCAAAGTGATCTAGTAAAACCACTTAATCTATCTGTAAAAGAAATTCAACAACTTAAGGCTTTCTTAATGAGTCTTTCAGATTATACAATTGCTGCCAATCCTAAATTTCAAGAGGATTAATTGTGTCTTAATGCATCAATTGGATCTAGTTGAGCTGCCTTGTTTGCTGGATATGCACCACTAATAATACCTACAAAAATACAGATTCCAAAGGCAGAGAAAATCCATATCCATGGGATATAGAATGAGATGTCTAAAAATAGTGCAACTACATTTCCAAGACTGATTCCCATTAACATACCAAAGAATCCTCCAATAAGAGAAATCATTGTGGCCTCTGTAAGGAATTGTCCCATGATCATCTTTTTACTTGCCCCTACAGATTTCCTAAGTCCTATTTCTTTTGTCCTTTCTGTAACAGAAACCAACATGATATTCATTAAGGCTATGGCAGATCCAAGCAAAGTGATAAAACCTATAATTGATACATAGGCACCTATATCTCCTAGCATATCTGTTAAGGTTTTTAACATCTGATCACTTTTCTCCAGTACAAAATTATTTTCAACTCCAGGTTTTAGCTTTCGTATTTTTCGGAAGATCATTTCGGCCTCTTCCATGGCTTGCACTGTAGATAATTGTGAATTTGGTTGAGATTTAATACTTAGTCTTCTTGCTCCGGAAGGGTATAGTTGTCTGGCTAGTGATAGGGGAATGAAGCATTGATTATTTACATTGAAAGAACCACTCTGACCTTTGTCTTTTAATACTCCAATAACTAAAAAGCTGTTGGCTCCAATTTTTATATTTTGATTAACGGCTAAATTGGCTGTCTTGAAAAGTTTTTTGGCTATTTTGTTACCAATAATAATTAATCTCCTGGTTTGAAAAGCCTCCTTTTCCGAAAAACTACGGCCTATAGAGAATTCCAATCCCTCTATATTGAAAAAGGTATCATCCGCTCCTGACAGTGTGATATTTGGAGAGGTTTCTTTGTCTTCCCATTTCGCCTTTAGATTTGAATTCGCTCGGAATGAAATAGAGCAATCGCCATAAGGTTTAAAATTTCTTTTAAAGGCTGTTGCCTGATTATAGTGTGTGCTGGGGTAGGTTTTTCTTTTTTGCCCATGTCGTCGTAGACCCGATTCTACGTTGGTAATGACAAAGGTTTTTGCTCCCATTGAAGAGAAGTTACTATTTAGGCTATGTACCAAGGCATCGGTTGCTGTAAGAATACTTACTAAAGCAGTTATCCCTAAGGCGATAATAGCGATTGTAATTCCACTTCTCATTTTATGGGAACGGATACTCTCAAAGGCTATTTTTATATTTTCACCTAATTTCAATGGGCTCTATTTTTATCAATAATTAAAATGGAATGATACAAATCTAACGGAATTAATAATAGATAAAAAGCAAAGTTATCATAGCCTTGTTAAAAAATTAAAATGCAGTTTTTTATACAAAAGAAATGAGGATTGTTAATTAGTTGTTTAGAGCGGTTCTAAATAAATTATATTGACTTAATTTCCATTGAGTCACTTTTTTTCGGTTTTGTAATTTCGTAATTTCGCGATAGCGATAGCTTAAAGACGAATTAACGATAAAAAAGATACTTCTATGGCATTTGATATTGAGATGATCAAGAAGGTTTATGAACGTTTACCTAAAAACGTAGCGAAGGCCCGTGAAATACTTGGTCGTCCATTAACCCTGTCTGAGAAAATTTTATACACCCACCTATGGGATGGGGAGCCTACAAAGGCCTTCTTAAGAGGAAAGGATTATGTAGATTTTGCCCCAGATAGAATTGCTTGCCAAGATGCTACTGCCCAAATGGCTCTATTGCAATTTATGCAAGCAGGAAAGGAACAGGTTGCAGTACCAACAACGGTACACTGTGATCACCTTATCCAAGCGAAGTCAGGTGCAAAAGTAGATTTGAAAAATGCAAAAGAAACAAGTAACGAAGTATTTGACTTCCTTGGTTCTGTTTCTAATAAATATGGAATTGGATTCTGGAAACCAGGAGCTGGTATTATTCACCAAGTAGTATTGGAGAATTATGCATTTCCTGGAGGAATGATGATTGGTACTGACTCTCACACTGTAAATGCAGGTGGTCTTGGTATGTTAGCAATTGGTGTTGGTGGTGCAGATGCAGTAGATGTTATGGCAGGAATGCCATGGGAGCTAAAGTGTCCAAGACTTATCGGTGTTAAACTAACAGGTAAATTGAGTGGTTGGACAGCGCCAAAGGATGTGATCCTTAAGGTAGCAGGTATCCTTACTGTAAAAGGTGGTACTGGTGCAATCGTTGAGTATTTTGGGGATGGAGCTATTTCTATGTCTTGTACTGGAAAAGGAACGATCTGTAATATGGGTGCTGAAGTTGGAGCAACAACTTCAACATTTGGTTATGATGACTCTATGGAGCGTTACCTAAGAGCAACAGGAAGAGATGAAGTAGCAGATTTAGCAAATGTAGTAAGAGAAGATCTTACTGGTGATGCTGAGGTTTATGCTAATCCAGAGAAGTACTTTGATGAGGTGATTGAAATCAACTTGGATGAATTGGAGCCACACATCAATGGACCATTTACTCCAGACCGTGCTACTCCTGTCTCAAAAATGAGAGAAGTAGCTACAGCTAACGGTTGGCCATTAGATATTGAATGGGGATTGATCGGGTCTTGTACTAACTCTTCTTATGAAGATATTTCAAGAGCAGCATCTATTGCTCAACAGGCAGTTGATAAAGGATTGGCTACAAAGGCTGAATTTGGTATCAACCCAGGATCTGAACAAGTAAGATATACTATCGAGCGTGATGGTTTTATCAAAACTTTTGAAGACCTAGATGCTAAGATCTTTACTAATGCTTGTGGACCTTGTATTGGACAATGGGCTAGAGCAGGTGCTGAAGACCAAAAGAAAAATTCTATCATTCACTCTTTCAACAGAAACTTCTCTAAGAGAGCAGATGGTAACCCAAATACACATGCATTCGTTGCTTCTCCAGAAATGGTAGCTGCAATTGCAATTTCTGGTGACCTTGGATTTAACCCAATGAAAGATACATTGGTAAATAATAAAGGTGAAGAGGTGAAATTGGATGCGCCAACTGGATGGGAACTTCCTCCACTAGGTTTTGATGTTGAAGATGCTGGATATGAAGCTCCTGCAGCTGACGGATCAGGGATCAATGTATCAATTGCTGATGATTCTAAACGTCTACAAGTATTGACTCCTTTCCAAGCATGGGATGGTGAAAATATTACAGGTGCTAAATTGTTGATCAAAGCATTGGGAAAATGTACTACTGACCACATCTCTATGGCTGGACCATGGTTGAGATATCGTGGACACTTAGACAATATTTCTGAAAACTGTTTGATCGGTGCTGTTAATGCATTTGGTGAAGAAGTAAATCAAGTAAAGAGTCAATTGAATGGTGAAGTAGGTGCTGTACCTGCAACAGCTAGAGCTTATAAAGCTGCTGGTGTACCATCTATTGTTGTTGGTGATCATAACTACGGTGAAGGTTCTTCAAGAGAGCATGCCGCTATGGAGCCAAGACACTTAGGAGTACGTGCTGTTATCGTTAAGTCATTTGCTCGTATCCATGAAACAAACTTGAAGAAACAAGGTATGTTGGGTCTTACTTTTGCTATTGAGTCTGATTTTGACAAAATTCAAGAGAATGATACTTTCAACTTTATTGACTTGAATGAGTTTGCTCCAGGGAGACAATTGACTTTGGAAATTGTCCATGCTAATGGATCAATTGAAAATGTTTCATTGAACCACACATACAATGCAAGTCAAATCGAATGGTTTAGATACGGTTCTGCTTTGAACAAAATTAAAGCTGATAACAAATAATCATTATTTGTTTCTATAAATAAAAAAAAGCCCTGAGTCATTTGACTTAGGGCTTTTTTTATTTCAATTGCCTACGGGATAATTTTCTTAACTATATATCCTTTCTCTGTTCTAAATCGTATAAATAGTAGTTCATGAGATTGGTCTGGTATAAGGATGCGTTGGTTCTCATTGAAGGAGGAAGATTCAATTAACCTCCCATGTGCATCAAATATTTCATATTGGTAAATGGGATGAAGATAATCTACATAATAATTATTTACATCTTCTTTGATTAGGTGTAATGAACTTGGAGAGTATTCCTCCATATTTAGCTGCTGAATTCTTGATGCACTTTCTCCTATTAGGTAATTCTTTAGCCACAAATGAAATGTATTGAAATTAAACTGACCAGGGTAGAATAAAGGTTCATCAAATAAGGAAAGTATAAATGCATCATATACCTCTTGGAACTCATCCAAAGAATAGATATAAATATTATCATTTAAAGCGATTTGAACTTTCGTAGCCAGATCAAGTGAATCCAGATTGTCCAACGCAAAATTTTCTGGTATACTAATAAAATCAAAATCCTCTCCTTGGATAACAGGAACGGTAGGAGAAAGAATTGATTCTAGAACATCTGGAGCATATAACTCCCATTTCCAAGCAACTTCAACCCCCATTGACCTAGGAGTCGATAATATTTCTCTATCGGTAACCCAAGGTAAAATTATCGTGTCCCATACACCTGGAAACCATTCGGATTGATTGATTATAATTGAACTATTCACTGGACTAAGATTCAGGAGTTGTTCGAATAAAGTGATGCTGTCAAGTGCTGAAGCTTGTGCGGTTGGTCCGAATACATCCTTGTAGTTCGTTTGACTGATTGGATTGGAGAAATAATTTAAAACCGGAAATGTGTCATAGCTGTATATAAAGTCTCCATTAAAAATCCAAGGGACTGTATCTCCTAAAGGGAAAGAATCCATGGGATTGAAAATGGCAATTTCAGTTATATAGGGTACATTATTACTCGGGTTTATCCATTCATCAGTAAATAATGAATCAGGATTAATTTGGGCCTTTACCTGAAATAAACCCAATAGGATAAATGCTTTTAGTATAGTTTTTTTCATAGTCCCGATTAGATTAAAAATTGGTGTTTCATGGCTTTATGAATAAGTCCAGCAGTATTTCTAACTTCAAATTTTTGGAGTAACCTTTTTCGATGGGTCACTACCGTACTTGGAGAAATAAATAGAACCTCTGCAATTTCTTGCATAGTGAGTTCTTTGGATATCAATACTAATATCTCTTTTTCTCTATTTGTTAGTTTTATTACAGGGCTTGTTCTCTTTTCAAAAAGAGTTTCCTTTATTTCTGAACTGAAATAAGTATTTCCTTTAGTAATCGTATTGATGGCAGTTATGAATTCATTTTTACTAGCATTTTTTAATAGATAACCAGATATTCCAAGATCAAGTAGCTGCCCAGTAGTAATGTTTTTATTCAACATTGATACTACCAATATATTGATCCATGGATATTCTTTTCTGATAATGGCACTTAATTCTACTCCATCCATTTCAGGCATGTCAATATCAGTGATTACCATATCCACTTTATTTTCTTTAAGGAAATCTAATGCATCCTTTGCATTTAATTTCGTACCAACAACCTGAACATTGGTGATCCCAGAAACTAATTGAGAAAGTGCATTTAAGAATAAAGGATGATCTTCTACTAATAATATTTTAATCTCTTTATGCATCATATGGAATGTTGATATTAAGAATGACTCCTCTTTTGAGGTGAGTATCAATTTCAAAGGAGCCTCCTAGTGAATTCACCCTGTCATGAATGTTTTTTAGACCTATGCCCATGGTCTTTTCTTGGGTATTGAAACCAATTCCATGGTCTTCAATATATAGGTTGATGAAATTGTCTTCTCTAGTAATTAGGATTTCAATCTCCTTTGTTTTAGAATGTTTGATGGCATTGTTCAATCCTTCTCTAATGATGCTAAACAGTTCTGCTTGATATTGTTCACTTAGTTCATGTAGCGATCCAGTAGGGATCACTTCAAAATGCATCTGAATACTTGAAAGTTTAGTGAGCTTTTCAATATAGTTTTTTAGAATTTCTTCAAAATCCACTTGCTCTTTGGAAATGGTTGCCAAGTGATGTGAAAGATCCCTAACATGATTGTAAACATTATCAAGGAATGGTAATATCTCTTTTGGATCACTCTCTTCATTATTTAATGACAATTTGATAGCAGCCAAAGTTGCCCCTATATTATCATGTAAATCTTTCGAGATACGATCCTGTTCTTCCTTTTTTGAAGTTATCGCTGTTTTGAAAAGTTTAACCTCTTCTAATTTCTGATTCATTAATAGGTTGTGCTCCAATTTGGCTTTTTCTTGTTCAAGCTCTAGGGCTGTAATTTTTGATTTTTTATTTCTATTCTTGATGACGGAAATGGTGATGAATATCCCTAAGATCAATGCGCTTAAAAGAGCAATCAGTAAAATATTTTTATATCGTAACTGACTTGCGATAAATTTATTCTGAGCTTCATTTTTCTCCTGCTCTAATTGTAATATTTTTATCTCCTGGTCTTTTTTAATTAATTCTATATCGGCTTTTTTAGCCTGAATTTTTTGATTGTTTTCTTCGTTAAATATATGATCCTTTAGGATGGTATACTCTTTTAATTTCAAATAGGCTTCTTCTGTATTTCCTTCTTTCTGTAGTACTTCAGATTGCAATTGTAGCACTTCAGCTTTTTCCTGTAAGTAATTATTTAGATCACAGATTTTGTATGCTCTTTCAAGAAAACTTTTAGCAAGTAGTAATTGCTTGTTTTGAATGTATGATTTAGCAATACCCGTATAAAGGTTTCCTAGTAAATAATTGTAGGATTTTTGTTCCGCAAGATGAATAGCAGCTTGAAAATTATGAATTGAATTTTCATCCTGACCAAGGATTCGGAATATATTGGATAAACCTGAAAGAGCTTCAATTTCTCGGATGATTAATCCATTTTCTCTAGCTTTCAACAATGAATTTTGAAATAGATTTTTGGCAGTCTTATAATCTTTTTTTTCTGTGCTTACCTGTCCAAGTGAAATACGAACTCCTATCAGTGACTTGATAACTTTTCTACTTGTCGTATCTAACTTGGAAAATGAATTGAGCGCCTGTTCAAAATATGTCTCTCCCTTGTTGAAGTCTTTAAAGTAGTTGAAATATACTCCGGCGATATTCCTTTCTAAGATTGCCATGGAGTAGTTATCACTGCAGTGATTTAATTCCTTTAAGGCCGTTTTATAGTGATCCAAGGCTAATTCAAATCGAGAAGTAGCGTTATAGTAGTTCCCTAAATTATTTTTTGCTTTTACATAGGCATTGCAAATTTTCAAAGAGTCAAATATCTGTACAGCCCTATTATAATGGTAAATTGTTTTTTCCTCATTGCCTAGATGTCTATTGGCTAAGCCTAGGATAAAATGATTTTGTCCTACATGTTCTGTTATTTCTTTTTGTAAATGTAGCTGATTCTCTAGATAAGAGGTGGCTTTTAAATCTTGTCCCTTTCTAACCATTACCCTGGACTTGAGGTAGCTTGCTTCAAAAAAAAGGTCATCAATTTGCTTGTTGGCCAGTAAAATACTTTCAGCACTGTCAGCTAATTGATACATTTTTGCATCATCTTGTCGATTAAATTCCTTTGCCCTGTTTAGAATAGATTTAATATTTCCCTCATTGGGTTGAGCGAAACTCTTTAAAGGAAAAGTTAAACAAGAAATAAATAAAAAAAGGACTAGGTTATGCATATAGTACCTGGAATATTTTGAACCTCAATTTACACAGATAATGTTAATTGAAAGGAGTTCTATTTTGATTTTTTTAATCTGTTGTTTCAGAAAGAATCATACAGATTTAGCATGATTAACAAATTTAGTTTGAATACTAATATTAGCCATCCTATAAACTTATAGTAATTTGATCCCCATTTTTGGGGAGGGAATTAAAAAGAAGGAAATAGTCAAGCCAAGGATTTTGAAAATACTATTTTTGCTTTTATAGGACTATTAAGATAATTACGGGATGGAAACACTTTCAGATAGAGATCAAAGGTATCTTTGGCACCCATTAACTCAGCATAAATTACACCCAGATCATTTGGCAATCACCAAGGCAAAAGGAGCCCTTTTGTATGATGAAAATGGGAAAGAGTATATAGATGGAATAGCTTCATGGTACACCTGTATGTATGGGCATTGTAATCCATATATTATAAAAAAGGTAAAAGAGCAATTGGACTTGTTAGACCATGTAATATTTAGTGGCTTCACACACCAACCTGCCATTGAGTTGTCTGAGGCTCTGATGGAAATTTTACCTGTAGATCAACAAAAGATATTCTTCTCTGATAATGGATCTACTTCTGTGGATATAGCAATCAAAATGGCACTTCAGTATCATTTTAATAGAGGAGAAAAAAGAAATAAAATTATAGCCTTAGAAAATGCATTTCATGGCGACACCTTCGGAGCTATGTCTGTTTCGGGTCTTTCTGTTTATAATGGACCTTTTGAAGACTTTTTGTTAACGATTGATAGAATAGATGTCCCTCAAAAGGGAAATTTTTCAGAGGTGAAAAAGAAATTTACAACACTAATTGATTCAGGGGAGGTTGCCGCTTTTATTTTTGAACCTCTGGTTCAAGGAGCTGCAGCCATGAAGATGTATCCTGCAGAATTATTGGATGAGCTGATAGAAATAGCACGAAAGGCAAATGTCCTTACCATTGCCGATGAGGTAATGACAGGTTTTGGAAAAACGGGAAGGAATTTTGCCTCCAATTGGTTGACTCATCAACCCGATATTATGTGTATGTCCAAATCATTAACGGGTGGGATTGCTCCAATGGCAATAACTTCATGCACGCTAGATGTATATGAGGCCTTCTATTCTGATGATATGGGGAAGGGATTTTTTCATGGGCACACTTACTCTGCTAATCCATTGGCCTGTACTGCTGCATTGGCAAGTATAGAGATGTTGCAGACCGATGAGATGCAAGAGAATATAAAGAGGGTGCAAATTGCTCATGCAGCATTCGAATCTAAGATAAAACAACATCCTAAAGTTGGCGCCACAAGAAAGCTTGGAGTTATTTTTGCCCTCGATTTAAATATTGAAATGGATAGGTATGGATCCAAAAGAGATTTTATGTTCAAATTCTTTATGGATCAGGGAGTATTTTTAAGACCATTGGGTAATACAATTTATATACTGGCTCCGTTTATCACTACTACAGAGCAATTAAATAAAATGTATACGGCTATCGAGGAGTGTATTGATAAGCTCTAAATATTGAAAAAAAAAAGACTTAAGAATTTCTTCTTAAGTCTTTTTTTTATTTCAAAGGAAATAAATTAGCTATTCATTGATGCAATGAATTCTTCGTTACTTCTTGTTCTTTCAATTTGTGTTTTAAGGAATTCCATTGCCTCAATAGGTTTCATATCTGCCATGTGTTTCCTAAGAATCCACATACGTTTAGTCAGCATTTCTCCTAATAAGATATCCTCACGTCTAGTACCTGAATTGGTAATGTCAATTGCAGGGTAGATACGTCTGTTTGAGATTTTTCTGTCTAATAACATTTCCATATTACCAGTACCTTTAAATTCTTCAAAGATAACCTCATCCATTTTTGATCCAGTTTCAATAAGAGCTGTTGCAATAATGGTTAGTGAACCACCATTTTCAATATTTCTTGCAGCTCCAAAGAATCTTTTTGGCTTGTGAAGAGCATTGGCATCAATACCTCCAGAAAGAATTTTACCAGAAGCAGGTGATACTGTATTATATGCACGAGCTAGTCTTGTAATAGAATCAAGTAGGATAACAACGTCATGCCCACATTCAACCATTCTTTTAGCTTTTTCAAGAACGATATTTGCAACTTTTACATGTTTCTCTGCTGGTTCATCAAAGGTCGAGGCTACTACCTCTGCATTAACAGTACGTGCCATATCTGTAACTTCCTCAGGACGCTCATCGATCAATAATACGATTAGATAAGCTTCTGGGTGATTGGCCGCAATAGCATTAGCAATTTCTTTAAGAAGAACCGTTTTACCAGTTTTAGGTTGTGCTACAATCAAACCTCTTTGTCCTTTTCCTATTGGAGAAAATAGATCGATAATTCTAGTTGCAGTAGTTGCATTTTTAGAAACAATATCGAATTTTTCTTCAGGGAATAATGGAGTTTGATGTTCAAAAGAAACACGGTCTCTAACTACATTAGGGTCTTTTCCATTGATTTTTTCAACCTTTACAAGTGGAAAATACTTTTCTCCTTCTTTTGGTGGTCTGATTTGACCTACTACTGTATCTCCAGTTTTCAGACCAAATAATTTTATTTGAGATTGAGATACATAAATATCGTCAGGAGAAGTCAAGTAATTATAATCGGATGATCTTAGAAAACCATAACCATCTTGCATTATTTCTAATACACCTTGGCAGCTAACGATCCCTTCAAACTCATAATTTTTTGGGTTGAGGTTACGTTTCTTTTCAGGTTGACTTGGAGTAGAAGGTCTTCTACTTTCTACGTTGCGTTCCGGTGTGCGTTCAGTACGTTCCGGCGTACGTTCCGGTGTGCGTTCAGTGCGTTCCTGTGTGCGTTCAGTGCGTTCCTGTGTGCGTTCAGGTGTACGTTCCGAAGAGCGTTCAGTGCGTTCCGGCGTACGTTCCGAGCGTTCAGTGCTACGTTCAGGCATACGTTCAGAAGGACGAGTGGGTCTATTCGGTGTTCTTTCACTAGATCTTTCTCTTGGGGGAGTGATTTGTGAAGATCTACGCTCTTGTCTATCCTCTTGAGTCATGCGAGATTGATCACCTCTTTGCAATGGTCTCCTTTGTTGAGTATTCTCTGGAGTAGACTTTCTAGAATTATCAGTTCCGGCAGTATTTTCTGATGAATATCTCGATGGAGATTTATCATCTGTACTTCTACTTCTTACTGGTCTGTCTTCTGAGCGTTCCTTTCTTACAGGTTTATTACGAGTCTGACTTACTTTTTGTTTCCCTTCCAATGGTGTTGTCTTTGGACTAGTTGTTTCAGCAGAATCAGTACTTCGTGTATTCTTTTCCATTTGGCTAATTAACTCTGGACTTGCTTTTGACATTTCCGGTTTAGCCTTTGGTTTTATTTCTTTTTTTACTGGACGACTTACAGGGGGATCCTGTTTGATTGGAGCTTTCGAAGTTTTCTCTGAAGCTGTGATTGGCTTTTTAATTTCTTTAGAAATTTCAGTCTTCTTTTTCTCCGGTTTAGATTCTGGTTTTGAAGTAACGTCCTTCTTTTGCGATTTAATCGCTAATTTAGGGTTAGTGGCTTGCTTATCAAGAATTTGATATATTAAATCTAGTTTTTTGAATTGTCTATATTTAGTCACATCCATTGACTTTGCAATGTTTTGCAACTCTGGCAATAACATAGCCTTAAGCTCTAGAATATCGTACATAGTATATTTTGATTATCATTGTGTGATAGAAAAATCGTGTAATTGGACTGTTCCCGAAAAATAGTAGTGTGATTCGCAATATGTAGTGTGATTCGCAATGGAAACTATGCAATTATACAAATATTTTTCCAAAGGTGTTTCTTTTTCTCAGTTTTCTTTATGTATTTTTGGCAAAAAAAGAGATAAAATGATACAGCGAATACAGTCCATTTATTTAGTTATAGCCGCTATTGGAGCCTTGTTAAGCGCCTTTCTATTTCCAATGTGGACCGCTGAGGGGTTTGATTATTTTGCTTCCTCAGATCTGGTATTGTTTGGTTTGATATTGGCAATTGCCCTTATTTCTTTAATAGGAATATTCTTGTTCAAAAAGAGAAGACTTCAAATGAAGATGTGTAGCTTGATATCCCTTCTTTCGGTTGTTTGTGGGGTATATGTAGGTTATCAGTATTATAATTATGATGTGGAAAGCACTTTAGGAATAGGGGCTTTCTTTCTAATTTTCCCATTATTTAGTAGTATAATGGCTAAAAAGGCGATAAAAAAAGATGACGATTTGATTCGATCAGTTGATAGAATCAGGTAGTAGTAAAAGATAAATAAAAAGCCGACCCTGGATATCCAGGGTCGGCTTTTTTATGGCTTAAATAATTGGCTCTTAAATTCCAGTGAAATTTTGAGGGCTAATTAATTTTAAATCTGCTTTCAATTCATCAGTTACTTCTAAAGTGTCGATGAAGGTAGAAATACTTTCTTTTGTTATTTTTTCGTTTGTACGAGTTAAACTCTTCAAAGCCTCGTATGGACTAGGGTAGTTTTCTCTTCTAAGTACTGTTTGGATAGCCTCAGCAACAACTGCCCAATTGGCTTCTAAATCAGCATCAATAGCAGCTTCATTGATCAATACTTTGTTCAATCCTTTCAATAATGAACTGAATGCAAGAACTGTATGTCCTAAAGGAACTCCAACATTTCTTAATACTGTGGAATCAGTAAGATCTCTTTGTAATCTTGATACCGGAAGTTTAGCTGATAAATGCTCAAAAATAGCATTAGCAATTCCAATATTTCCTTCCGAATTTTCGAAATCAATTGGATTAACTTTATGTGGCATTGCACTCGATCCTATTTCTCCAGCTTTGATCTTTTGTTTGAAATAATTCATTGAGATATATGTCCACATATCTCTGTTTAGATCTAATAAGATATTGTTGATACGTTTGAAAGCATCAAACAAAGAGGCTAAATTATCGTAATGCTCAATTTGTGTTGTTGGAAAAGAGTGATCCAATTTTAATGAACCATTTACAAAGTTCTTAGCAAACTCTAACCAATTTTTTTCTGGATAGGCAATGAAGTGTGCATTGAAATTACCTGTCGCACCACCAAATTTGGCAGAATAAGGAACAGCTTTTAATTGCTCTAACTGCTTCTCAATACGATTGATAAATACTGCAATTTCTTTCCCAAGTCTTGTTGGAGAGGCTGGTTGTCCATGCGTTCTCGCTAGCATAGGAATTTCTTTCCAGTCTTCAGAAAGAGATTTCAACTTGTCAAGGATATCATTAATTGCTGGAAGATAAACTCCTTCAACGGATTCCTTAATCATTAACGGTGTTGCCGTATTGTTGATATCTTGTGAAGTCAATCCAAAATGGATGAATTCTTTAAATTCTGATAGCCCTAATGCATCGAATTTTTCTTTAATGAAATACTCAACCGCCTTTACATCATGGTTGGTCACCTTTTCAATGTCCTTAATGCTTTGTGCATTCTCTTCAGTGAAGTCAGTATAAATTTTTCTCAATGCGGGGAATTGTGCATGATCAAATTTATCTAGTCTTCCCAATGGAAGTTGACATAAAGAAATGAAGTATTCAATTTCAATACGAACTCTATATTTGATCAATGCACTCTCTGAGAAATAAGCTCCTAGAGAAGCACATGTTTTACGGTATCTCCCATCAATCGGAGAAATGGCAGTTAAGCTATTCAATTCCATTGTAAATGTCTTTTTTAAAGAATTGCAAAATTAAGCTTTTTGCAAGCAATATGCATCCTCTATTTCTTCAATTTTAATATTTGTTGATTTGATTCTTAAATTAAGAATTACAGCTGGTTAGATTAGATCTTTCTGACTTGTATTTATAATAAATGACTAAAAATAATTACATTTAGGAATAAACTTTATTATATGTTTAATCAGATTTCACTAGGCTTTAAAAGTTATTTTAGAGCCCATAGATTTATTTGGAAGCAAAAATTGTGGCCATATTTATTGATTCCTGGAATCATAAATATCTTATTATTAGGGCTTCTAGTTTATGCTGCTTTGAATATGGATAGTGGTCTACAGAGTTATATGGATTCCTTTTTGGAAGGGAATGATTCCTGGTGGTTCACCATGAGTGAGTATATTATTCGGATACTATTCAATCTATTTGTTTTCATCGTATATTTTATCATTTATAAAAACTTAGTATTGATTATCATGTCTCCAATATTGGCTTTATTATCTGAAAAAGTTGATAGTCTATATACCGGTAGAGATTTCCCGTTTAGTTGGAAGGTTTTTATTTCAGATGTTTGGCGTGGAGTGAAAATTGCCATTAGGAATTTATCAATAGAACTGGTATTGATTCTTATAATAGCACTATTTGGTCTTATTCCTTTGATCGGAATCATCGCTCCAATTATGATCATTTTAATAGAATGTTATTTCTATGGTTATTCTATGATCGATTATTCTAATGAGAGAAAAAAAATGACAATGAGAGCAAGTAATCAATATGTTAGAGAGAATAAATACTTAAGTACAACGATTGGTTTAATGTTTTACCTGATGTTTCTAATTCCCTTTATTGGTTGGGTTTTTGCTCCATGTTACGGAATTGTAGCCGGGACCTTGGCAGTATTAGAAAGAGATGAGGTTTCTGCCCCTTATCTAGAACCTAAAAGCAATTAAGAGCATAGAGATTTAAACGAGGGAACGCTAGTTAAGAATTTGTAACTTTTGTTCTCTACATCTACAGCGCAGCAATAATGCTCAAGGCCATTAGTAATTAGAATGTAAGGGACATTTAATTTGTAATTGTATCGCGCCGCCTGATCAAAAACTTCTTGAGTAAGTTTTATTTCAGGAGCCTTGCATTCAACGAGTACTAGTGGCAGTCCTGTATTTCCATAACATAAAAGATCATATCGCTGGATATTTGAATTAATATTCAATCCTCCTTCAGATGACATTAATGAAAAGGGATAGCCATATTCATTCTTGAGAAAATGAATAATATGTTGCCTTACCCATTCCTCTGGAGTAATCAATAACTCCTTTTTACGGGTAACATCGAACACATATAGTTTGTCCAGTTTTTTTTTGATTTGTAGCTTTACCAGTGGAAGGTTTAATCTGGGAAATGGGATTGACATGCTTTATTAATTTAATTCAAAACTAAGAAATTGAATGCATTCCAAAAATTTTTAAGTTACCTCTTTCCAGTATTAATTGAAAGAGTAGAAGGTGAATTGGATCATGAATTAAGTGTTTATCTCCATAAAGGAGGATTGAAGCTGTATTCTGATGAAACCAATTATTCCTTCGGTCAACTACATCAGGTATTTCAAAATGCATTATTGAAACATGATTTTTCATTAAATAAAGACTCCAAAATTCTAATACTAGGATTTGGAGTAGGGAGCATTGTCCAAATAATACGAAAAGAATTACAATTGGAAAATCCAATTATTGGAGTAGAAAAGGATAAAAAAGTACTGGAATTATATGAGAGATATTTCTCAAAAAAATATGGTTCTCTCCAACTTGTAAATCAGGACGCAAGGGACTTTGTAGCAGGTCATGATAAAAAGTTTGATCTGATTTTAATTGATCTATTTATTAATAGAAAAGTTCCCGAGTTTTGTCTGGAAACTTCCTTTTTAATTGATTTATCCAAGTTGTTAAACAGTACAGGGACTATCGTTTTTAATACTATCCGTAAAGGTGAAACTGAGAATAATTTTGAAAAAAGCATTCAGTCCATATTTCATATTGAAAATATAATGAGGATATTTGGACAAAATTCAGTTTACTACCTGAAAAATAAAATGAAGAATTAATGAATTGTCATATGGCGCATCTTATCAAAAAGAACTTATTACTTATCTTTTTTTTTAGTTTTACTTTACTTGTATTTGGGCAAGGAGAAAAGGATTATGTCTGGACAGGCGCCTCGTTTAATCATCAGTTAACCAAAAAGCTTGACTATAATTTTGGTTTAGAATACAGAAGCGAAGGATTGAATACCCCACGAAGTAAATTAGTAGAGCTGGGATCGGCATATCAACTGAGTAAAAATTTTAATTTTAAAGCAGGGATGAGATTCTCAGATGATTATAATTCAGATGATAGATTTCGGGTTCATGCAGATATTAATGCAAAGTGGTCAAAAAAGAAATGGCCTTTGAAAATTCAATTAAGAAATAGGATTCAACATAGCTTTATCTCAAATAGTAATGAGGAGTTTTCAGTATATAGGTCTAAGTTGAAGTTATCTTGGAAATTGATAAAAAGAATGAATTTCTATTCTGGGTTTGAATATTTCTTCAAATTTGGAGAAAAAAATCAATGGGATGGTGAACGATTCTTTGTTGGTTTAAATGCTAAATTTAAAAATGGATTGGGCTGTTCGTTGACCTATTTGGTAGATGAAGAGTTGAATAAAAAACGAGTTGATATCCGTAGAGTATATGCTATTGGATTGAGTTATACCTTAAAACGAAAGTCGAAAAGGAAAGCTAATTAGTATTCACTTGGACGCTTATTGAAGATGATATAGCCAAAATGAAGGAATATACCATAAGAGGTCTCATCTGCATCATAGTAGTTTATAGATAAACTCAAAGGACCTACAATACTTTTGTAGATGATATTTGCTGATAATGTATGATGACCAAATTGTGTATCAAGGATGTCTTCATTTATTTCGATTCCTCCATTTTCTTTTTTTGAAAATATACTAAATGGTTTGAAGTAATGGAATTCGGCTCTTGTAGATAGTTTATTGCTGATATTATAAATACCTGAAATCCCTCCACTAATGTACTTATAGGATCTTAAGTTGCTAATGAAAAAACTTTTGGAATCCGAAAGAGGGTGATAGGCGGGTGCGTTTACAATTGTTGAGTAATAATCCTGTAAAACACTCTGAGAAGAATAAAATGCTTGGACTTTAATTCCATAATCAATTTTAGTATTGAATTTATGATACTCTTCGTATTGTCCGAAAATTTCAGTCCACCATTGTGATTGCGTTCCCTTTTCTAAATAAGATGTACCAGTTCCTGGGCTGAAATAATATTTATTACCAACTATGCTAGTAGATATTTGTAGTTTTCGGCCAGTGTTGGGGTACATTTTATGGTTGAGAGTATTTTCAATGAGTGAAAGAGTACTTTTGCTTCCCTCGCTATCTACAATATCAGGGTTTAAATCTTTGTTAAAATCGTTGTTCATGGAGAACTTTGTTCTTGTGTCAAATAAAGTTTGACTAATCTCCATTCTGCTGTTTTTAGATAGAGGGATAAGGCCTTTCATGGAGATATGATGATCTCTTGTAATAAGGTTGATTGTGCGATCACTGTCAAAATTAATTTCACGACTATTTAAATAATCAAATTGGTTGTAGCCATATTCACCCACTAGGGTGTATTGTATTTTGGCTGGTATATTTAGTTTGATTTTAGCCTTTGCAGAATTGTAAAAGTTCCCAAGATAGAAGTTCAAATAATACTTAGATAGGTATTTGTTTAGGTGATTGTATTCCATGGAAACGAACGTAGTATTTATGCTTCTACTTGTTAAGAATCCTCCTAAGTTTATAAGGATGTTTTTATTGGGGCTTGCACTTAGAGTAAGAATATATTTTCCAGTTTCTTCATTATATGTGAGCTCAGGATAAATATTGGTGAAGTACCTCTCGCCAGCTAATTTTAGGTAGGCTTGATTTAATTGCTGGTTATTTAATCCTCCCTCATTTTTTCGGATTAACTTTTTAATATATTGATTCTGTTTTTGATTCAAACCAATCACCTGAATGTCTGAAATGATAAGTGGTTTTATTTTTTTTTTGAATTGAAACCTTTTTACAAAACGATCCTTACTATATACTTTGTCCTCAATTTTTAACAATATACTATCCATTTGATGCATAGTGGCGCTATAGCCCGAATCAATAATTTCGCTAATTAGATGAAAATCATTTGCTGAGTATTCTGAAATATTGGGTTGAATAAAAAAGTCAGTATCTCTAAGGATATTGGGGTTTACTTTTTTAATAAAGAGAAAGATGTCATTGGTTGAAGTAAGGTGTTCATCCTTTTCTGGGTATTTATTCAAAATAGTATTGGTGACATTTGATCCTATAATAATATCAGGGTTAAATTCCTTTATCATGACATCAGCAGGGAAATTATTGTAAAGGCCTCCATCAAATAAGTATTTATTATTTATTTTAATTGGTCTATATACTAAAGGAACAGCCATAGAAGCACGAACGGCATGGTCTAATTTTCCTTCTTTTAATACAATGGATTTTTCAGTGAGTACTTCTGAAGCCGTTGCCCTAAAAGGAATATATAGACTGTCAAAGTCACAATTGGCTGCAATGGATGCTGGTGCCAATTTTTCCATTAGAATATAATTGATCAATAGGTCTTTATTGATGTCAATTTTTAAGTTAGTACTGTAATTAGAATCTATTCTTAACAGGATTGAAAATAAGGTAGGGTCTATTTCTTCTAAATTATAGACAGTTAATTCTTTAGATGGTAATTCTCCAGCCACAATGGAGCTGAATGACTTTTGAGTAAGTATATCTTCAATTTCATCAACGGAATATCCGGAAGCATATAAACCTCCAACCACTGCACCCATTGAAGTCCCAGTAATGTAGTTGATTGGAATATTGTTTTTTTCCAAAGCACGTAGAAAACCAATATGGGCGGCACCTTTTGCACCACCACCACTTAAAACTACTCCAACAGTCTGTGCCTTCGCAAGTAGGGGCGAAAATAAAATACAGAGTATTAAACCAAGAAATTTTATTTGATTCAAAGCAGTTGAGTAATTATTAAATATCTAAATGTGAATTATATAAATTTAATATTTAAAATTATGATTTGCACATGATTGGTGTAAAATATTTGAAATTGGCTTGAGTCTGTCAGATCAATCTCATGGCCTGAATTCTTTGGTTTTATCAAGGAAGATGAGCTGGATGATTTGTATAAAGCTAAAGATATTTATAGATTGCCATTGTAAAATGAATTAGATGAATCAAGTTAGAAATTTCCTGTCAATAACAGTTTTATTGCTTTCCTCAAGTGTGTATGCTCAGGGATCAAAAGAAACTATCGACTATGTTGAAGAATATAAAAAAATAGCGGTAAAGGAAATGCATAGGGTAGGTATTCCAGCAAGTATTACTTTGGCTCAGGGGATTTTGGAATCCTCCTATGGTAAAAGTAGGTTAGCAACAGAAGGGAATAATCATTTTGGAATTAAATGTCATAAAAATTGGGTTGGACCTGTTATGTTTTATGATGATGATGAAAGAGACGAGTGTTTTAGAGTGTATGATAGCCCTACTTCTTCTTTTCTAGATCATTCAGATTTCTTGACTTCAAGAGATAGGTATGCATTCTTATTCGATTTAAAAAGAAAGAACTACAAAGGTTGGGCAAAAGGATTGAAAAAAGCAGGATATGCAACTGCAAAAGATTATGCAGACAAATTAATTGGATTGATTGAGAGATACGATCTATCACAATATGATTCTTGGAAGCTGAAGCAATTAGCTCCTTTAGATTACAATGATGCTGAAATTGTACAAGAAGCCGAAGAAGTGGAATCTGTGGTTAGTTCTGTTCAAAAGGTGAAAATTTTGAGACACCCGAATAATATTAAGTACGTTCAGGCTGAAGATGGGGAGTCGATTAAAGAATTGGCTCAAAGGGTTGGCGTTTGGGAATGGGAGCTCATTAGATACAATGAGATAAATGAAGATTATATTTTTCTGGAAGGAGAGGACGTTTTTATACAACCAAAAAGAAAAAGGTCCCGTGTGAAAACGTACATCATAAGGGAAGGAGAGACCTTATTTTCAATTTCTCAAAAATTTGGAATCAAACAAAGGTATATCTTATTAAGGAATAATTTCAGAACTGAATTTGAAATTCGACCAGGTGTTGAATTGGTTTTAAGAGGTAAAAAATAAATAAAAAAAAGGGACATCCAATGGATGTCCCTTTTTTTAGGATATAAGAGTAGTAAATTCCAATTGTAAGAGATTCCCTTTATCTTTTGCGTACCATTTGTGAATCTCTTCAGCATAGGGTTTGCCTTCGTTTTTCAATTCTAATACCTTTTCTTGGACTGGGTTGGGTCTAGGGCCCCAAGTTCCAATTACTTCATTTGTTTCTGAATCCACTCTTATCAATTTAGGGATACTTCTTCCTCCATTCGTTAAGAATTGATCCATAAGATCTAGATTCTCATCTCTTTTTAATAGAGAAAGCGAGATATTGTCTGTCAGCTCACTAATTTTAAAAAGTTGAGGTAGATTTTGAGCAGCATCACCACACCAAGATTCTGTTAAAACGATCCAGTTTTCTTTCCTTTTCATGGATTGAATACTCTCAATCATTTCTTTATTTGGTTTAAATATTTTTAACCACTTCTTGCTTCTTCTTAAGTTAAGTTTAGTGTATTCAAAAAGTGGGGGAGCTTCAATACTATTTTTGTCATCAACTAGTTTGATGGTGTTTTCAATTTCTGCTAAATATTCATTGAAGTTAAGCTCATTTCTGTTTTGGATATCAATCTTCATTTTACATAATTATTATGATTCGTTGGTAAAATTACGAAAGCTTAGCCTTGTGAAAAGTCAGGGAAGTGACAATTGGTTTTTTTTATGATTTCTCTTGAATAAGGTATCTCCAGTTTTGCCACTTGTATTTACGATTTGCGATAACAAGGAATAGGACAGAACCTAAAGCCCATGAAATATAATTTAAAACTAAATCATCTTGTGGAGCTTCAAATAGGGCGTGGGTTTGAAAAACAGAATTTTGATTAGTAACAAAAAGTGCAATGAAAACATTATTAGCAGCATGCATTCCAAGAGCTAATTCTAATCTGTCATCTAATACTGTGCAGATGGCAAATAGTATTCCTGATCCAATATACATGGGTAAAATGGTTAAAGCACCGAAATGGTCCATTTCTGGGTTTGCTAAATGTAATAGACCGAATAGAGTAGAGGTAGTCACAATTGGTACCCACCTTTTATTGGTCGCCACTCCCAATATTTGCATTAGGTATGAGCGAACTAAAATTTCCTCTGAACTAGTTTGTATTGGGATGAGAAGTAAAGATATAATAAGTAAGGGGAGGAAATTTACCCATTCAAATTGGAAAACATATTGATCTTCGTGAATTGAATAATCTAGAAAGAAGGAAAGAAAGGATAAAATAAACCATAGTGAAAATCCAAAGCCCAATCTTTTGAGATCAAGATGACCATCTGTGGAAATCAATCCCTTGAAATCCATTTTATGAATTTTTTTGATGCATAAATATATTGCGAAAAGTATTCCGCTAAAAGGAAGTAGGGAAAGGGATAAAAATAAATTCTTATCCATTCCCTCTTGTAATAAGCTAAGTCTGGTTAATGGAATTCCCATTTCATTTGCAAAGTACAGCAGTGGTGTTTGCAATAGGGAAGTAAATAGTGCTACTAAAAGTAGACATGATATAAAGCCAAAAGCATGTGATTTAGCTTCTTTTAAATGATTAAGGAATTCCATTTTATATTATTCACTGATAGTTCGGAACAATTTAGGGATTTCCCCATAAACTGGAAGTTTTCCATCCCACTTTTCAATAAATTGTTGCTGAATTAACAGACTAGTCAGTGATTTTTGCTTTTGTTCAAAGGCATATCTCTCTGCATCCGCTTTTATTATTAGGGATTGAGCTTCTCCTTTTTGTTTTTCAATTTCCTTAAATGCATCTGCCTTAGCTTGCTCTAATTCATTTTTCTTTTGTTGTGCTATCTGGTTTGCTTCTATTTTCCTGTCTATGGCTAACTTTATAGTGTTGGGTAGCCTTAGTTCATTTAGCATAACAATTTTTTCGACAACAAAACCTTCATTTTCTAGATCCAGGGAAAATAGAGAGTCTGCTTTAGAAATGAATTCATTTTTCTTTGTGTAGATTTCCTCTGCTGAAAAATGATTAGCAGATTTATTGTATGAGTCCCTCAGGTAATTCCTTAAAATGGTCTTACTGATTTCGTCTAGTGGTTTTCTATATTTTATAAAGATATCCGTGGTTTTGTTCTCTGCTATTCTGTAATTGATAGAAACATCCATAGAGACAACAAGTCCATCATTGGTAGTTACTCTTATTTCGTCATTGTTTATACTTCCTTCTTGTGAGTCTTTAGTGAATACTGCGTTTTGTACGAATAAGGGGAATTCATATATTTCTGTTACTAAAGGATTGAACCAGACAATACCTGTTACTTCAGTTACGTTGTCTACACCTTTCTCTTGTCCGTATAGATTGACTCTAATGCCTGCATATCCAGCATCAATTCTTTCGTAACATTGACTAAGGACTACTCCTAGAAGTAAGGTGAAAAATATAAATGCTATGAGGCTTAGTTTTTTTAACATGATAATTATTTTTAGTGAAACGTAAGTTTAATTGCTAATTTAATTTGCTTTTATTAGGCGGTTTTTACATGATAAAGTGATTTTTACTTTTTATATTAGCAAATATAAGCGAGTAACATTGAAGTTGCAAATATAATTAGCAAAAAACTATTTTAATGAGCAATATTGGGAAGAATATTCGAAAAATAAGGACATCAAAAGGCTTGAGTCAAGCAGCCTTTGCTGAATTATTTGGCCTTACTAGGGCTAGTGTAGGAGCGTATGAGGAGGGGAGAGCTGAACCGAAATTAGAGGCTATTGTTCAAATAGCTAAATATTTTAGCTTTACTCTGGATAAAATACTAATGGATGAGTTAACTGTTAATGAGATTCATCAATTTGAATTACCAGCTAATGAACCAATAAACAAGCAATTTCCTTCAAGCAATTCACAATCGAATGAACCTGGGGTTCCACTTGTTTTGGGAACGGAAATGCAAAAAATGAGGGATGGAGATTGGCATTTGTTATCTACCATTCAGTTGAATAGATCTGTCTGGAATGTAGATTTATTGGTTCAGTTATGTCCTGATATTAAAAGAAATGACCAACATTGGATGGATGGATCTTGGTTGATGACGAAAAAGGCATCTTCTTTTACAATAATGGATAATTTGGATTACTTGGTGTTTGATAGAAATGAAATTTTCATTCTTAAAGGAGAGAAGATTCAAAAAGAGATGAAAACTGTTTGGGAGATTTCTTGGGTGATAAATTCACTTTCTAATTATAAGCATGCAGTCAATGACCATCGTTTGCAAATATTAGAGTCACGATTAAGTATATTGGAAAGGAAATAAAAAAAAGCTGCTTAAATTTAAGCAGCTTTTTTTATTATTGGGTAAGTAATAGTTTATCGAGTTGTTGGTTGAGAGCTTCTCCTCTCAAATTTTGAGCAATAATTTTACCATTAGCATCAATGAGGTAGTTGCAGGGGATACCTTGAATCTCAAATTGATTCACAACTCCAGATTCCCAACCATTTAATTCAGATACATGGTTGGCCCAATTCAATTTGTCCTCCTTGATTGCACTTAGCCATTTTTCTTTGGCATCCAATATTTTATTTCCTCTTCTGTCTGTTCCTCCGTCAAGGGAAACTGAGAAAATTTCAAATCCATTAGCATTCTTGAAATTAGCCCTTTTGTACTTGGCATAGGAGTTTATTAGGTGTGCATTCTCCCTTCTACAAGGGCCACACCAAGATGCCCAGAAATCAACTAGAACAACATGTCCTTTTAAGTTGTGCAGACTAGTAAATTCACCATTTCTGTTTCTCAATTCAATATTTGGCAATTTGTTTCCAATATTTAAGCCTTCTGAAACTTGGTATTTCTTTGTCTCTATATTAATAGAATGAGCATTACTATTAGTGCAACTAGACGAAATTAATACAATTGTAAAAAGTAGAACAGTATATAATAGATTCCTTTTCATATTAACATTAGTCTATTCTAGTTATGTCTGCACCTATGCTCTGTAATCTAGCAACAATGTTTTCGTACCCTCTATCGATTTGTTCAATATTGTGAATAGTGCTTTCACCATTTGCAGAAAGTGCTGCAATTAAAAGAGAAATCCCAGCTCTGATATCTGGAGAAGTCATGGTTGTAGCTTTCAATCCACTTCTGTGGTCTTGTCCAATAACCGTTGCTCTATGTGGGTCGCAAAGAATTATTTGAGCTCCCATATCTATCAACTTATCTGTAAAGAATAAGCGGCTTTCAAACATTTTTTGGTGAATAAGTACACTCCCTCTAGCTTGAGTGGCAACAACCAATACAATACTTAATAGGTCTGGAGTAAATCCAGGCCATGGCGCATCAGAAACTGTAAGAATAGATCCGTCTATGAAAGATTCAATTTCATAATGATCGATGGATGGGATGTAAATATCATCACCTTTTCTTTCCAGTTGAATCCCTAATTTTCTAAAGGTCGTTGGAATATTTCCCAATTCATCATAGGCAACATCTTTGATAGTCAATTCTGACCTAGTCATTGCTGCCAGTCCAATCCAGCTACCAATTTCAATCATATCTGGAAGGATACGATGTGCGCAACCACCTAATTTCTCTACTCCATCAATGTGAAGTAAGTTGGAGCTAATTCCAGAGATTTTACCTCCCATGGAATTAATCATTTTACATATTTGTTGTATATATGGTTCGCAAGCTGCATTGTAGATTGTTGTTTTTCCTACTGCAAGAGCGGCAGCCATAATGATATTTGCAGTACCAGTTACGGAAGCTTCTTCTAAAAGAATATTTGTTCCGACTAATTTTTCTGCATTGACGTTATAAAATCTAGTAGCACGGTCGTATTGAAAATTAGCACCTAGTTTCTGTAATCCCAAGAAATGGGTGTCCAATCGTCTTCTTCCGATTTTATCTCCACCAGGCTTAGGTATGTAGGCATGACCAAATCTAGCAAGTAGAGGTCCGGCAATCATTACCGATCCACGGATTGAAGCTCCCTTTTGTTTGAACTCATCACTTTGTAGGTAGGGTAGGTTGATTTCATCAGCTTGAAAACTGAAAATGCCTTTTCCTCTTTTCGAAACTTTAACTCCAAGGTCTTGAAGAATACCTATTAATCTATTGACATCAATAATGTCTGGTACATTTGAAATAGTAACTTCCTCTGGAGTTAGTAGTACTGCACAGATTACTTGTAGAGCTTCGTTTTTTGCACCTTGAGGTGTAATTGAACCTTTTAACCTTTTACCTCCTTTGATTTTGAATGATGCCATTGTTCTTTAAATAATTACCTTCTTTTTTTATAACCCCCGTTAGTACCAGTGTTTTTTTGGTTACTTTTTTGACCTGATTTAGCTCCAGGTCTTTGTTGACTAGTCTGTTTATTACTTTGTTTTGGGCTATTTATCATATGTCCAAAATTACTCAATCGGTAATTTTCAGCAAGTTTCAATTTACCATCGGAAAGATTGGCTAATTGTTCTAAGATGACCTCGTCTTCAATATTAACCCTATTCCAATTGGTATAGGATTTTTTCATATGATTTGTAAGCGTGTAGACTAGGAGATCTTTCAATTCACCATCCTCTCTTTCTTGTGCCTTTTTAAGCATTTTTTCAAGAACTTTCCCTAGGTGACGATATCTAATTCGCTCTGTATTGTAAGGTACTATCTCAGGTCTTTCCATTAAGGATTCCTTACTAGGCTTCTCATAAGGAGAATCTACATCTAGTTTGAAGTCAGACATAATAAACAGGTGATCCCAAAGCTTATGTTTGAAATCTGGAACATCCCTCAAGTGAGGGTTCATGTTCCCCATTACATTGATAAGTGCTTGAGTTTGTTTATTTCTAGTCTCTCTATCTTCAATGGTAAATAAAAAGTCAACCATTCTCTGAATATTTCTTCCGTATTCAGGAATAATTAATTTAGGTAATTGTGTATTGTAATCCATCTATAAATGAGTGATTATGGCTTTTTCAAGAAGTGACGACCTACAATATTAAATCATGTAAACTGATTGCGATTGATATTTCAATGTAGTTGCAATCCTGAATTAATTTTGAGATCCACGTATGTCTGCAAAATACGAAAAATTATATTGCTTGTGTTGATTCTTAATATTGAATTTTATTAAATCGATGATTTTTTCAAAAAAAAAACCGGCAATTATTGCCGGTTTTTTTTGAATTACTTTGCTCCGTTACTTGTCGGGGCTAATGTATTGTTGTTTTTTTTAAGAGGCATCGTAACTTCCTTTGATTGGGGATTTACTTTTCCTGTTATTTTAAGAGTAACCTTTGGATTGTCTTTACTGTTTGAATTTACAGTAACTGATTTAGTAAAAGGTCCAACTCTATTTGTTGCGTATTTTACTTTGATCGCTTTAGATTCACCTGGAGCGATGGGTTCTTTAGGCCATTTCGGGACTGTACATCCACAACTTCCTTTACAGGTTGTTATGATTAGTGGTTGGTCTCCTGTATTTGTAAAAACAAATTCATAGGTCCCGTCCGACTTGAACTCAATTGTTCCGTAATCGTGCACTTTCTTTTCGAAAGAGATATTTTGCGCTTGAAGGGTAATGCCAAATGCGAAAATGGCTAAAGCAAATAAAAATTTCTTCATTGTAATTTATATTGTTAGTGTCACAAAATTAGTAAAAAATTATTCATCTCCAGCCATTTGAAGAATATAAAACAGAAGGGTTGTTATAGATGCTAAAGCAGCTACAACATAAGTTCCTGCCGCCCATCGTAAGGCATCTTGAGCTTGGCCCATTTCTGAAGGGCTGGCTATGTTATCTCTATTTAACCATGCTAAAGCACGATTACTTGCGTCAAATTCCACTGGCAAAGTAACTAGGGAGAAGGCGGTCATTATGGCTTGTGCAACAATAACGAACATAAGAACTGTGTCCCAGTGCATTCCAATTGACATTCCTCCAAAAATGGCAAGAATGAAAATGAAATTCATCAATTTTGAACTGGCATTAGTAATGGGCACCATTGCTGAACGAAGACTAAGCCATTTATAAGCCTGTTGGTGTTGTACAGCGTGGCCACATTCATGAGCTGCAATTGCTGCGGCTGCAATGCTTTTTCCGTGATAAACTTCTTGGCTTAAATTAACCGTTTTATTCCCTGGATTGTAATGGTCAGTTAATTTTCCAGAAACACAAGTAACCTGAACATCATAGATTCCACTGTTATTCAACATCCTTTCAGCAATCTCCTTACCACTGTATCCAGATGAAAGAGGAGTTTTACTATATTTTTTAAATTTGCTTTTAAGTCGTCCACTTACTATAAAGCTAAGGGCCATGAAGCCAAAGATAATTAGGTATAACATCAAAATAATTCTTTTTCCAAAGTTCGTAAAATATCATGCCATTCATAAACTTTATGACAATTTTTAACATTCTTAAACTAGTGATAGTATTTTCTAAAGTGAAAATGGCTAATTTTGCCCATTGGATTGCTAATGAAGAGGGGCTAGGTTTAGTATAGGTATTCCTCCAAATTAGTAAATTATTATGTACCGTCCATTATTTCAAAAAGACCGGAATACGTATGAAACCACTAATTTTAGTTGTTAACGATGATGGGATTACAGCCCCAGGAATTCGTGAGTTGATAGATGTTATGAAGGAGTTTGGGGAGATTTATGTTGTTGCCCCAGATAGTCCGCAATCCGGAATGGGCCATGCAATAACATTGAATAATACCCTACGTGCTGAAAAAGTAAGTCCTGGAAATAATGGAATAGAAGAATACAGTTGTTCAGGTACTCCTGTGGATTGTGTCAAATTGGCAGTTAATAATTTGATGCCAAGAAAGCCGGATCTAATTGTATCTGGAATCAATCACGGTTCAAATTCGAGTATAAATGTAATTTATTCTGGAACTATGTCTGCAGCAATGGAAGGGGCATTAGAAGGTATCCCTTCTATAGGGTTTTCATTATTGGATCATCGGAGAGAAGCGGATTTTAGCGTTTCAAAAGAAGTGGTAAGAGTGATTATTAGAAATGTTCTTGAAAATGGAATGCCTGCGGATATATGTTTGAATGTTAATATACCGGTGGTGACCACTAAGGAGTTGAAAGGAATAAAAGTTTGTCGTCAAGCCAAAGGGAATTGGGAAGAGGAGTTTGAAGAACGAATGGATCCAAATAAAAGAAGTTATTACTGGCTGACAGGTTCCTTTGTGAATTATGACAATGGTGAAGATACGGATATATGGGCTTTGGAAAATGGTTATGTTTCTGTTGTGCCTGTTCAGTTTGATTTAACGGCCCATCACAGTATGCAAAAATTAAATAATTGGAATTATGAATTATAAAAGGGATCATTTAGGTTTTGGTGTTTTATTAGGGGTAGTATTACCTCTCATTGTTTACACTGTTTTGATCTTTGGCCTAAGTTTGTTCGATGCGGAGTATATATTGAAAGAATCAACTTTAGAATTGACTGCTATCGTTTTAACAGTACCTATTTTCAGATACTATATGGTGAATTTGAAAGCTGAGAGAACGGGACAAGGAATGCTTTTGGTTATTTTTGGATATGCCATTTATTTTATGATTAGACACTTTGGTGCATTTGCCTAAAGTAGCAAAATAAGTTTGATGAAGTATTATATTATTGCAGGAGAGGCTTCTGGAGATTTACATGCGGCTAATTTAATTAAGGGGATAAAGGCAAAAGATAAGGATGCTGATATTCGTGCTTGGGGAGGCGATCTTATGGAAGCGCAAGGAGCGAATGTGGTCAAGCACTTTCGAGATTTGGCATTTATGGGATTCTTGGAAGTACTGATGAATCTTAAAACTATTTTAGGAAATATAAAATGGTGTAAGAGAGACATTCAGGATTTTCAACCTGATATGTTGATCTTGGTAGATTATCCTGGATTTAATTTGAGGATAGCTAGTTTTGCAAAAGAATTGGGGGTTCCAGTTTTTTATTATATTTCTCCTCAAATTTGGGCATGGAAAGAGTCTAGGGTAAAACAGATAAAGTCAGATGTTGATAAGATGTATTGCATTCTGCCTTTTGAGAAAGACTTTTATAAAAAGCATAATTACGAGGCTCATTTTGTAGGTCATCCTTTATTGGATGCTATAGCTCAATTTAAATTAGAAGAGAAAGGAATTACTGAGGGAGCAGATTCACGAAAGATGATTGCTTTATTACCTGGGAGTAGAAAGCAAGAGATTGCAAAAATGTTACCAGTCATGGCAGATGTTGTCGATCGTTTTCCAAATTATCGATTTGTATTGGCTGTGGCACCTTCTATGGATGTATCTTTTTATGAAGAGTTTGTAGGGGCGGCTAAAAATAGTATATCATTTGCAGAAGGAAAGACCTATGATCTTTTGAAGAAAGCGGATGCTGCTTTAGTTACTTCAGGTACAGCAACCCTTGAGACAGCCTTGTTTAGGGTGCCGGAAATCGTTTGTTACAAAACGAGTAAGGTGAGTTATTTTTTGGCAAAGCAATTGGTAAAAATCAAATATATTTCATTGGTCAATTTAATTGTGGATAAGATGATTGTCCCAGAATTGATTCAATCGGAATGTAATGCAGATAGAATTGAAATAGAGTTGTTGAAAATTCTTTCTGGAGAATCAAGAGAAAAAATGCTTTCAAATTATGATGAACTAATAGATCGGTTGGGAGGAATAGGAGCTTCTCAAAAGACGGCTAATTTGATGTTGACGCATTTTGAGGAAATTAAGAAAAACAAAAATAGTTAGATATGGAAACACCAAAATTTCTATTAGCAGATAATTCAAATTATCCAGATTCAGTTTTTATTTTACATGCAGAGGAGCCTGCCTTTCTATTGAATTTGGTTAACGGAGATATTACTTGGTTTGAAGATACGATTCCTGATATTTTGGGAACAGATGATGAGGCTGAGATGAAAACATTTGTAGATGCCTTGATTGATAAAGCTGAAGCTTTTTATGATGAGGAAGTTAAGAAATTGGAGGAATTGGCAGGCTAGCTGATAAAATGTCCGATTGAGCCCTTGAAGAGGGATTTAATTGTCATTAAAGTGTCATTTTGACACTTTTTTTTATTTGGCAGAAAATTTGTCTTTTTTGCTAGAAAGTAGTGAATCATGACAAGCACGAAAGATAGCAATCAAGATAGCGATAAATTGAAGGAACAAGAAGAATTGAACGATCAGGTTGTGGATAACAACGAGGAAGGGGATACTCCTGCTGAAGAGCAGGTAGAATTGACGGAGGTTGAAAAGCTTCAAGCAGAGCTTGCGGAATTGAAAAATAAGCATATTCGTCTTTTTGCAGAATTTGAGAATTTTAGAAAAAGAACGCAAAAAGAAAAGTTGGATTTGATGAAAAATGCTGCTGAGGGAGTATTTACATCTTTATTGCCAGTTTTGGATGATTTGGATAGAGCTAGTAAGGCTATGAATGATTCAATCACTGCTGAAGAAGTGTTTAAAGGACTGTCATTGATACAGCAAAAGTTGGTTTCAGCTACTCAAATGAAAGGTTTGAAGCCTATGGAGTCAACTATTGGTCAAGAATTCAATACAGATTTTCATGAAGCTATTACCCAAATCCCAGCCTCAGATGATTCTATGAAAGGGAAGGTGATTGATGAAGTTGAATGTGGTTACCTATTGAATGAAAAGGTAATCAGATTTGCGAAGGTAGTAGTTGGGAAATAGGTAGAGATTGCTTGATGTCATTCAGTGAACATTGATTACTGGATGAAAAAAATAATATTATGGCGAAAAGAGATTATTACGATGTTCTGGGTGTTGATAAGGGAGCTGATGAAAAAACGATAAAGAAGGCTTATAGAAAGTTGGCTTTACAGTTTCATCCTGATAAAAACCCTGGGAATGACGAGGCAGAAGCTAAGTTTAAAGAGGCTGCTGAAGCATATGATGTTTTAAGTAATTCTGAAAAGAAAGGCCGATATGATCAATTTGGACATCAAGGAGTAGATGGTCAAGGTGGTTTTGGAGGTTTTGGAGGCGCTGGAATGAATATGGATGATATCTTCAGTCAGTTTGGAGATATCTTTGGTTTCGGTGGAGGAGGCGGAAGACGTCAATCTCGTCAGGCAAGAGGAAGTAATCTTAGGATCAGAATAAAATTAAACCTTCAAGAGATTTTTGAGGGCGTTGAGAAGAAGGTTAAGGTATCCAAATTGGTTCAAGCTGAAGGCGTGACTTATTCTACTTGTGGTACCTGTGGAGGTCAAGGTCAAGTTTCTAGAATAACGAATACTATCTTGGGTCAAATGCAAACGGCTACAACTTGTCCTGCGTGTGGAGGATTAGGTAAAAAGGTGGATAAAATACCTGCTGGAGCCGATGCACAAGGAATGGTGAAAAAGGAGGAGGTAATTTCTATTAAAATACCTGCTGGAGTAGCTGATGGCATGCAGCTTAATGTTAGAGGAAAAGGGAATGAAGCTCCTATGGGGGGGATTCCTGGGGACCTTTTAGTTTTGGTGGAGGAAATTGAACATCCAAAATTAAAACGTGACGGAAGTAATATACATTATGACTTGTATATCAGTTTCTCAGATGCGGTTTTGGGTTGTCACCCTGAAATACCAACTGTAGCCAATAAGGTGAAGATTAAATTGGATGCAGGAGTACAGAGTGGTAAGATTCTTAGATTAAAAGGCAAAGGTCTTCCAAGTTTAGAGTCTTATGGTAACGGAGATTTACTTGTTCATGTTAATGTTTGGACACCGCAAAAATTGGATACTAAGCAAGAAGAGTTTTTTGAATCGATGAAGGAAGATGTGAATTTCACACCTAACGAAGAGATGGACGATAAGTCCTTCTTCGATCGAGTAAGAGAAATGTTCAAATAAATAAAAAGCCCCTTGATTTTCATCAAGGGGCTTTTTTGTGAGAAAAAAGAGATGCGATCTTGTTTAGTGTATCGCACCTCCTCACCATAATCCCCATTATGATAATAGCTTCACTAGTCAGGAATAGACTCGATTACTGAGTTACTAATATCGATATTTGTTTATTATAATGAAAGCATTTTCTGTTATCTGTGTTTGATGTTTTAGTAAGTGTGATTATCTCGAGTTGTTTAGAAAGGCTTGATGTTTATTTTGGAAAGAAAATGACTTTTCTTCCTTATTGATACTGGCAAGGATTTTTGATCACGAAGAGTGATACTTCCACCCCTTCCTTTATTATAGTTTACAATGTGTAGAAGATTTACAATATACTTGTCATGAATTCGACAGAATTTTGTGGGTTCCAGAAATTGTTCAAATTTCTTTAAGCTATTGCTTGAAACTAAGACTTTATCTTTCTCAAGGTGTATGTTTGTATATGAACTGTCTGCTTCTAGGTAGTAGATAGATCTTAGTTCAATTACCTTATAGCCTTTGATCGTAGGAATACCAATTATTTCACAATGATTCTTTTTTGTCTCTAGGTTTTCAGGAAATTTCTTTTTAGTTGGAAGTTGCTCTAAATATTGATTGAATGTTTGGTTGAAGCTTTCCTCCGTAATAGGATTAATAAGGTATAGCATATTCGCATATTCAAAGGTTTTAATGGTTAGTTCATCTTTAGGGCAAAGAAATATTACTTCAAAGGATTTTGAATCTAGATTTTTAAGTACTTCAAAACCTAATCCATCTTTTAGGTGAGTGGCAAGGAAGAGCAGATCTACCTTATTAGTGTTTAATAGGTCGATCCCGTCTTTTATATTATTTGCTCTTCCCATTACCTTAACCTTATCATAGTATTTAATAAGGTGTTGTTCTATTTGGTAAGTGGTCGTTCTACTGTATTCTATTATTATTACTTCTATCATTTAATAAAGGAGGATTATATATGTGGTAAAAGTAGCACTTTATTTAATTCAATTCTATGTCTATATAGTCCTTTGGTGTCATTTATTAGTTTGTCGAGGTGTTTTGGTAGGTGAATAGTTCTTTTTGTTGACCATATATATAGTAGGTGTCTATATATATGGTTGCATAGAATAAGTGTATAGATGGAGACTTTTTAAAGCTGTTAGTTGTAGGGGAAGGTAATTTCTTAATAATTTCACAATTTTAAATAGTTCATATATCACTTTAAAAGAGCTCATTGAAGACTGCTTAAATAAAGATTAAAAATTAAAGTAACAAAGGTTAGTTAGTTGGTAAAAAAGAGTTCTATATTTGCAACCGCAATACGGAAATGTGTTGTGCTAGATCGCTGGAAGGCGAGCTAGAA
>MAAC01009997.1_pt1 | contig 34888 bp, 14 predicted proteins | sample 1115981 | NCBI WGS metagenome assembly MAAC01 (sample SAMN04961126, study PRJNA320927) | seawater metagenome | isolation source: sample BD02T64 sea water enriched with oil for 64 days | place: USA:Gulf of Mexico | collected 2013-07-27 | reverse complement strand
ACAAGACTTTTCCACTCATGGGAAGTTTTACGGCTCATACATTGCTCCTTTTATTACGTTGGAGCAAGTCTAGGGTTAATGCTTAGCTTAGGATATGTGCATTTGGCTAGACGTTCACGCATTAATATAAAAAAAGCGAGTTAAATGTTACTAAATTTAACTCGCTCTTTATTAGAGCTCTATTTACTACCTATGAATTAAAATGGTATTACTATTTTAATTTGTCTGTTACGAGAGCTGTAATGATAGCCATCTTGCAACATGTAGGCTAAAAGCAACTGCCAACTGTTTCGGCGTATCAAAGATAAATTAATACTAGCTTGTCGCACACTTTCACCCATATTAGCACTTACACTCATAGGCAATACACCATCAGGTGCCCCCTGTAACGAACTATGAACAAAAGTATCACTTTGACCAAAGTATCGTAGCACGCTAAGATCTATGAACAGATCTAAATACGAATCTTCATCAAACTTAGTCACCCATCCAGCACTTAAAGCAGGCCTCATCCAAGTAAATCGCTCATTATCTTTGTTCAACCTTAAATTCAAAGCGTCTGCCCCAATTTCATGCGCTGCACTAATTTCTAACTGGTTCAGCCCAAGTTCAATACGCGGCTTAAGATATAAGCCGTCAAACAAGTATTCTTTAGTCAGTCTAACTTGGGAGCTGTATATTTCTAGTTCCCTTTCTACATTGGCTCTAAAGACGTCGACAACTTGTCCGATACGACTTGATGTCACATCATGATTTCCGTACGACAAACTAGCTGATAATTCCCAGTTATTTTCAAACTCATAACCCACATATGCGCCAATGAACACAGATTTTGCATTACTGGTCCAAGCATTATTACCCTTTGTATGAGTAGTTAACTTAGAAACACTAAAACCTAGCTCTACCTGTTCCGAAATTGGCTCTTTCATGCCAATAGTCCATTCAGAAATATCTTGCTCAAATGCTTTATGATCACCATGTGCATCAATATCACGATCTTCACTGCTATAGTCCATCCAATAACAGCTTCCATCGTCGGCTTTAACAATAGCTTGTGCCACAGATTTGCAACTGAAAAGTTGTTCATTAAAGCGTTGAGCACTTATTAACAAGCCAGCTTGTTCTTGTGCATAAAGATCTGGAGACATCTGCGTCAACAGTTGACGATAAACATCTTCTGTAGGCGCGTACAACAAAGACACGACAACATCTTCAAGTGCTTCTGAACTACCCGCTGCTTGTATCCAATTGAAATGCTGTCCCGTTCCTTGTAAATTTTTACTCAACCAGTCACGAGCAAAATCCACGTCATAATCAACTGAAAGTGTATTTTCAATGTCATCGTTTAATTGGTAATTTATCACCACAGACGACGCAGTGTTAAAAACAAAATCATCGTTCTCAATCCCTTTATCACCTTTAAATAACACATGGTTAAAACGACCATAAGGTACAAGTTGAGGACTCAATAATGATAGGTTAACTTCTCCTGCAATAGAGATATAACCTGATGCAATTAATTGATCCATAGTGTCACTATTAAAGTCCAATTCTGCATAAAGCATCCCTTGTTCTGTCTGCGTATAACTACCATCTAAGCGTGTTACTTGAGCATTTAAGCTATCGCCTAAATTCATCACGCCATGGTTAGTAAACATACTATCAGCAGCCCCAAGCTTGATGTTTTTTCCAGAAACAAAGTACGCTTCATCATTATTAGTAAATGTATTGACACCCAAACCAAGGTCAAACTCACCATAGACCATGCCAGTATTCACAATGGTATTGCTACCGTAGTATGGTTCGTTAGCAGTAGACTCTTCTCTCTTACTTTTTGTTAAGGTATTCGTATTAGTTTTAGAAGTTGCTTGAATTGGCAGACCTTCTAGATCATCAACAGAATCAAGCTCAGAAGTTACTTGAATTGCCATACCTTCAAGACCATCGGCTGTGCCTACTGTACCGTTCAAAGTTAGCGTATTGTTGTTACCACCAATCAACGCAATTGCTACGCCCCCTTCTCCAGCATAAATGATATCACCGTCTTTATTTTCAAAAGTAATATCACCGTTACCATTTTCAGATGTACTTTGCAGTTCAACTGCAATAGAAGTATTACCCGTCGTAATTACATCGCCGTTTACACTAACATTGAGATCACCAGAGCCACTCTTACCGATTGACTGTACTAGAATGCCACGGCCATTTTCGCCCAAGGCAGTGATACTACCATCAAAACTTATATCAATGGCACCACCGGTACCTTCACCACCAGCGGAGCCAGCAAATAAGGTATCAACTAGGCCACCACCGCCGCCAATAGACTGCACAATAACAGCAGTCGCATCATTACCTTGCACAATCACGTTGCCGGTTTGATGCAATTCGATGCTACCACCCGCACCACTATTGTCGGCTTGGCTATTCAATGTAATTTGGCTTTCCTTTGTATCGGTTAACACAAAGCCACCACCACCACCAATAGATTGCACAACCATTCCATGAGCCATTACGCCTTCAGTTTGCAATGTACCAACATTGGTAAATGAAACTTTACCACCATTACCATGACCACTATCAGTTGCGCCTAACCCTACAGTCAAAGTATCTATACCGGTCAAGCGTGCATCACCACCACCAGCACCAATACTTTGTAAAATGAGACCAAGAGAACGATCACCTTGAGTTAAGACATCGCCATTGAAGACTAAATCAATATTACCGCCATCATTGTTTTTCCCGCCGACAGCACCAAGTGCAATGTTCATTGTTTGTGCAGCCGTTGGTTTTAAAATCAACGCATTTTCAGTTAATCTTCTACTCAACAATCCCTTTTGTTTGCCTATATCTTTGTCTAAAGTAATAGGTGTCGCCGATTCTAGAGATTCCAGTTCAGGGGATTCCAGTTCATTCAAGATAACATCAATACTTCCTCCGCCACCGCCTATTGACTGTATACTAGCGCCATCACTACGAGTACCTGAAGTGCCTATACTTCCTTGTCGTTGGTAATCGATATCTCCACCACTACTATCAAGCGATTCTTCTGAACCCAATGCTGCATTCAAGTCAGTTTTTTGTTCGTTATAGAGTGTTAAGTTAATGTGATTATTACCACCACCTGCACCTATTGTCTGAACATGAATGCCGTCAGAGTCATCGCCATAAACTAACGTTTCACCTTCTTGAATAAAATCAATCACGGCTCCTTGTGCATCTTCAACAAATTTAGATCCTGCTTCGATAACACCATCTAATCCTGAAAAGACCAATACATCATCAACAATCCCCATCATCTCTTCCAATTCTGACGGATTGTCCGGTACATCAACAGTTCCTTCGCCGGCAGTCATAGCATCCATACTTAAATCCATGAACAGCTGAACATCACCGCCACCACCATTGATAGACTGAGTGAAAACAGCATTAGAGTTATTGCCTAATACATTTATATTACCAGTAACGTTAACTTCTACAGTGCCTGCGACACCATCAGTTCCGTCCCCACCTGAAGCAAGTTTGAATACATTAGTCGCTACTGTTGTTATTGGCGTGCTAACAGAGTAGCCCATTGTTCCGCCGCCACCACTGACTGATTGCGCATATATACCGTAAGAGTGGTCACCTTCTATGGTTATTGTGCCAGAGTGATCGATAATTACATCACCACTGTCTGACCCATCACCACCAAAGCCACCTATTGCTATGTTCCTAAGCGCTGAAGCATCAGCGTTAAATGTTCCTGACGCATAAGAAGCTGATTTTGAACCATTACCACCACCGCCACCGATAGATTGCGCAAGTACACCATATGACTTGGTGCCAACAGTTCTAATGTCTCCACTATTGTTGACCATGACATTACCCGAGCGATTACCTGTGCCACCACTACCACCGATGGAATACGCGACGTTACTGTTTTCATTTTTTCGCTGAGAAGTAGCAATAACTGATGCTGCGTTACCACCACCACCCCCTATAGATTGAGCTAAGATACCATGCGCCGCATCTCCGTAGGTCACTATAACACCACTATTTTCGACAGTAACAGGTCCCGAAACACCACCTGTTCCACCACTTCCACCGATAGCGATTGCAACACCTTTACCATCAACACTGTTACCAATATTGCCTGCAACTGTCGAGGCTGCTTCACCGCCACCGCCACCAATACTCATAGCAGCTATACCATGGGCACCATGCCCGTGAGTAACAACTACGCCACTAAAGTCAGTTCCATCTGAAAGGTTTGCTACTCTTACATTGCTAGCAGCTGCTCCGACACCACCAGAGGCGCCTAAAGCAATATTGATAGATGTTTCTTCTTTACCAGAAGCGCTTGTAGTAATAACACTACTCGCGTTACCACCCCCACCACCAATACTCTGAGCAAAAATACCCACCGAGCGTTGTAAGAAAGTTTCAATTCCGCCAGTATTTTCAACAATCACCTCATCGCCTGCTGCACCTTCACCACCAGTACCACCTATAGCAAGCGCAATAATACGGGCAGTTCCGCTACCTTCGGTACTATTGCTTATAACATTTGTCACACCACCGGCATTACCCCCCCCGCCGCCAATAGACTGAGCTAAAATACCGTGAGACAGCTCACCTGCTGTTACTGCAGTGCCACCACTATCCACTCCCGTTAAAATAATGCCGCTATTATTAACGGTTACCGCATCACTTATAGCGCCTTCACCACCAGTACCACCTATAGCCAGAACATAGGCACTTGCTGCTTTAGGCTTAGTTGTAGTTTTATCGTCAGTCTTCACTTTCTTGTTTTTAAGCTTTCCACCAAGATAGATAGTTGCGCCTGTACCACCGCCGCCGCCAATAGACTGTGCGAAAATACCACTAGCATTCCCTCCTTGAGTTTTAATAACTGCATCACTTACTACTTGAACATCACCAGAATAACCGCCAACGCCACCATCACCACCAAGAGAAATATTCAGTTGACTCTGGTGACCTGAAATGCCTTTAATAGCCTCTTTTTTACTACTTGAAGCATTACCGCCACCACCGCCAATCGATTGCGCTATCACACCAAACGCATTATCGCCCGCTGTCGTAATAAAGCCGCTGGCTTTCACATCGACACTAGCTGAAAAACCACCTTCTCCTCCAGTCAAGCCAACCTTAATATTTACTTTATCTACAGGGAGATCAGAATTAACAGGTGCTTCAGCCGATAAAGATGTCTTACTACTATTACCACCACCATTTCCTATACTCTGCGCTTGAATACCATGAGCTCGATCACCCAGAGTAGAAAGTTCACCATCAAAATCAACAGCGATATTGCCACCTTCTCCACCTGTACCGCCTTGACGACCTATAACCAGGTTTATGATGCCCGAGTCAGAACCACCGGTAATAACATTCATACCGGCATTACCGCCGCCACCACCAACTGATTGAGCAAGAATACCGACAGACTCTTGACCATGGGTGACGATGTGCCCCTGATGTACCACAGAAACAGATTTACCTATACCACCATCACCAACAGCACCACCAACACCTATATTTAAAGTTTTTGCATTTTTGGCTTTGGTATAAGCAACATTCATAGATGCATTACCACCGCCGCCACCAATAGATTGGGCCAATATTCCGTAGCTACTGCTGTTACGAGTTACAATATCGGTATGTGTATCGACAATTACTTCACCGCCATCACCCGCTTCACCGCCAGCTCCACCAATAGCTATATTCATCGCATAAGCGCTTTTTTTGTCATTAGCGCTATCTGCATCTGATGATGAATTAGAACCTGAAGACTGACAAGGGTATGTTTTATTCGCTATCTTACATTCCAACTCATCCATTACCTTGCTGTAATTATCATTAGTTTTATCGTCAACACCATTATGCTTTGGCACACTACGTGATGATGTTTTGGTATTAGGTGTACCTGCTTTGCTATAACTGAAGTTTAAATTCCAGCCAGCATCGCCACCACCGCCACCAATACTAGACGCTTCAATACCATGAGAATTAGAGGCCGCGATCTCTACCTCTTTATCAATTGAACAAGTCCCAATCAGATCACAAATACCAAAACCATCTATAGGATCAAAATCGATAGATAAGGTACCCAGTACTTTTTCAACATACTCAGTAAATATCGTACCTGCCGACGCTTCGTCCGTACCACGAATAACCGTCACATTTCCTGCGTGGCCTCCACCAGAGCCAAATCCACCAATACCGAGACTTACAGGGTTTGCTTCCTTGGTAATATTTGCAGTGACATTAGCGCCACCATTGCCACCTCCGCCGCCAATCGATTGGGCAAAAATCCCTCTTGCTTGTTCGCCTGTTACTCTAATATCCCCCATTGAATCAACGAGCACATTACCTGCATCAGCTCCAGTTCCACCGTGACCACCAATGCCACCTACAACAGCTAAGTTCTGCGATGATTTATCTGGTTCAGTAGACCAATTAACCCCTGCTGTAATATTTATGCCGCCATTACCGCCGCCGCCAGCAATTGCCTGAGCAAATATACCGTGGGCATTTTCTCCGCGAGTATTAATCTGACCACTTTGAGCAACATCTACGTTGCCACTAACATTACCTGCACCACCGAAACCGCCAACACCAAAAAATAATGATGAAGAAGTGTCTTCACTATTTTTAATGCCTCCTGCCGTAACATTGAGCCCGCCGTTACCGCCGCCGCCGCCGATAGATTGCGCAGTGATGCCCGTTGAATTTATGCCGTTAGCATAAACATCGGTAATTGCATCTACATTTACATCACCAGAAAAACCGCCATCACCACCGAACCCACCAATGCCGACAAATATAGGTGCACCGGAAACTATTCCTCCTGTCACATTAATAGCACCATTACCGCCACCGCCGCCAAGCGATTGCGCCATAATAGCTGATGATTCATCACCATGTGCAGTTATGCTGTTATTACCTGTTACGTTAAGCATTACACGCCCAGCATTACCACCACTTCCGCCAAAGCCACCAAGACCAAACAGTAAAGCATTACCTTCACCATCACTTGCTTTTGCATAAGAAATTCCACTGCTAATATTAATGCCACCATTACCACCACCACCACCGAGTGATTGTGCTAGTACCCCGTAACTACCTTTAGCATTTACAGAAGGATCAGGGGTAAGGTTGCCTACACTATCTGTTAAGTTCCAGGCTGTGTTGATAGTACCTTGGTACTCAAGAACAACATTTCCAGCATGGCCGCCATCACCACCAAAACCGCCTATACCAATAGAGACAACTGTACTGTTTTTCGTTTTAGAAAAGGCAATTCCACCCGCAACATTTAAACCGCCATTACCGCCGCCGCCGCCAAGAGATTGTGCAACCACTGCATGTGAATTATTTCCGGCCGTTTGTACATTTCCGTTAACATTAAGTGATGTATTACCAGCGTTTCCGCCACCGCCACCAAAGCCGCCCACGCCAATACCAATACTAGCGCCCGCTTCATCTGCATAAGTCAAAGCACCGGCGATGTTAATGCCACCATTACCACCACTACCACCAACTGATTGCGCCATTATCGCGACAGCGTCATGACCTAATGTGGTAAATAAGCTGTTTGTACCCGAAGCAATTACCGTACTTGAAACATTTCCACCATTACCACCATCACCGCCAAACCCACCAACACCTAGACCCAGTGCAGTGCCTCCACCTTTTTGTGAAAAAGACACTGCGCCCGCAACATTCATACCACCGTTACCGCCGCCGCCGCCTATACTTTGCCCTAAAATGCCAGTTGCTCCTGCGCCTTCTGTCCTGACATAACCGGTAATATTATTGGTCACATTGCTAGCATCACCGCCACCACCGCCAAAACCACCAACACCAACTGCTGCAGATACAGATTCTTTGCTTGATCCCGTTATTGCTGCAGAGATAGAGCCAGCAACAGATAAACCACCATTACCGCCACCGCCGCCAACAGATTGTGCTAAGACACCTATAGCATCTTCGCCCGTTGTAATAATTTGACCTTCGACCGTATTATGAACTTCACCCGATTGTGATCCAGTACCGCCAGCACCGCCAATACCAATAGCAAGGGCTCCACTGTTTTTCTTAGATGCCGATAAGGATCCTGAGATAGCCACGCCACCGTTACCGCCACCACCACCAATCGATTGAGCCACAACACCAGATGCACCAATACCTCTCGTGGTTACGTTACCGTCAAGCGCGTTAGTCACCTTTGATGATATACCGCCATCACCACCAGTACCGCCAATACCAACACCTAATGCACCACTGTTTTCACCGGCTAATGACACTGATCCAGAAACGGTCATTCCACCACTCCCTCCGCCGCCGCCAACAGATTGGGCAAGTATGCCCGTCGCACGATCCCCTGACGTGGTAATATTACCTATAACGGTATTATTAACCGTTGATGATGAACCACCAGAACCACCAGAGCCACCAACACCAACGCTTATTGCGCCACTGTTTTTCTTAGAACCAGACAGCGTACCAGCAATGGTCATATTGCCATTACCACCACCGCCGCCAATCGACTGAGCAACAACGCCCGCTGCATTACTACCACTTGTCACTACGGATCCCGTGACCCGATTAGTGACAGCAGCAGAAGTACTACCGTCACCGCCTGAGCCACCAACCCCTATGCCTATAGCACCAGAAACACTACTTTCATTTGAAGAGAAGGACACTGCACCCGCTACCGACATGCCGCCCTTACCGCCGCCGCCACCAACTGACTGAGCTAACACTCCCATAGAATTTTCACCAAGGGTATTAACCGTGCCATCCACCCTATTATCAACGGTTGAAGCCGAACCACCTGAACCACCTGAGCCACCAACACCAACAGAAATAGCACCGCTGCCTTTTTTACCAGCAGACAAGCTACCAGCAATAGCCATACCGCCATTACCGCCACCACCACCAATAGATTGTGCAACCACGCCTGAAGAATCTTTACCTGCAGTGATTACGTTACCTGTAACTGAATTATCGATTGCGCCTGATGTGCTACCAGCACCGCCAGAGCCACCAACACCGACTCCGATAGCACCACTTGCGCCGTTGTGAGCAATAGAAACAGCACCAGCAATTGCTGTACCACCATTACCACCACCGCCGCCAACACTTTGCGCTAAAACACCAATTGAAGTACTGCCATATGTAACGACATTGCCGGTAACATCACTGGTAACATTCGCAGCTGAACCGCCTGTACCACCTGATCCACCAACCCCTACTGAGATAGCGCCACTACCAGTTTTTGAAGCCGATAAGCTACCTGCTATAGCAATACCGCCATTTCCACCGCCGCCACCGAGTGACTGTGCGAGAACACCTGTTGAATCAGAACCTTGTGTTAGAATGTTTCCTAATAACGTATTATGAACGACACCTGCACCACCACCAGTACCACCTGAACCACCGATACCAACAGCTACCGCCCCACTACCAGAATTTGAAAGAGAAACGGCACCTGAAACTGTGATAGAACCATCACCGCCACCGCCACCAATAGACTGAGCAACGACTCCTTTAGAGTCTTGACCTAGTGTCATAACGTCACCGGTAACCGTATTCGTGACTGTATTTGAGATACCGCCTGAACCACCAGAGCCACCAATAGCGACCGCAACACCGCCCGCACCTTTTCCGCTTCCTGCTATAGTGCCCGCAATTGTTAAACCTCCATTACCGCCACCGCCGCCGATCGACTGAGCAACAATACCGCTTGATGATGCTCCGGTCGTTTCAACAATACGAGTACCCGCGGTACCATTTACGCTATTAACAACTTCACCAGCCAAGCCTCCAGCGCCGCCAGAGCCACCAATACCCACAGCAGCTGAGCCTGAGCCTTTCCCTGCTAAACTTATTGCACCCGAGACAACCATGCCGCCGTTACCACCGCCGCCGCCAACAGATTGTGCTAATAAACCAACTGCATCTGAGCCAGCTGTATTCACATAGCCGGTAAATGTATTATCAACTCGACTCCCTTTGCCACCAGTACCACCTGAACCACCAAGTCCTACAGAAATACCACCCGAGCCTGTTCCTGCAGCAGTAAAGGTGCCCGATACATTCATACCGCCATTACCACCTCCACCACCAACTGATTGAGATACAACACCTGAGGAGCCTTTACCTGCAGTTATGATGATTGAATCAATATTTGCTGAAACAATGCCACCATTACCACCACCAGCTCCTGAGCCACCAATACCTACGGAAGCTCCAGCACTACCTTTGCCTGCACCAACCAACGTGGCCGCAACAGACATGCCGCCGTTACCACCGCCACCACCAACTGATTGAGATAATATGCCGGTAGAATCTTCTCCGCGTGTGCTAATAAAGGCAGATATAGTAGCCGTCGTGATCACTGTTCCACCGTTACCACCACCAGCTCCTGAACCACCTATGCCGACAGTTGCCGCACCCGCTCCCGTTCCGCCACCAGCAATAGCAGCAGTAACAGACATACCGCCATTACCACCTCCACCACCAATCGACTGACTAACTAAACCGGCTGAATTATTACCAATCGTTGAAAGTGTCGTTGTAGATACATTAACGCTAACGGTTTTTCCGTCACCACCACCGTCACCTGAGCCACCTAAACCAACAGATCCAGCGCCCGCACCAGTGCCACCAGCAACAACTGATGCTGAAACAGTCATACCACCATTACCGCCACCACCACCAACAGATTGTGCAAGAATTGCCCCTGCATTGTTGGCACCTCTCGTGGTGACTTGAGAATTAACATTTAGATTAACCGTATTGCCATCACCACCGACATCACCGCTACCGCCTAGCCCAACAGATACAGTGCCTGCACCAGTACCTGCACCTGAAGCTGTAGCTGTAATACTATAACCACCATTACCTCCGCCACCGCCAATAGATTGTGCGACGATACCCATTGATTCAGAGCCGTTAGTGGTAACATTGCCATAAGTATCAAGTACAACTTCACCCGCAAAACCACCACCACCACCATTTCCACCAATACCTAAAGCAACAGCACCTGCACCAGTTCCTGCGCCAGAAAGAGCTGCAGTTACAGTACCGCCGCCATTACCGCCACCGCCACCGATAGATTGGGCTAAAATACCTGTTGAATTGACACCATTTGTAATTACAGTTCCAGAATAGCTTCCATCGACTTTTTTAGCATCACCACCGTCGTCACCAAGCCCGCCAAGCCCAATAGATATAGCACCGGCACCCGTACCAGCACCTACGGCTGTAGCTGATATGCTTAAGCCACCATTGCCACCACCACCACCAATAGACTGCATCACCAAACCACTAGAATTCCTTCCACTTGTTGACACATTACCAATCACATTTGCTTGAACTTCACCCGCATCACCACCACCAGAACCCTTGCCGCCTAGACCAACGGTTACTGCTCCTGCACCAGTGCCAGCACCTGCCATTGCAGCAGTAACAGTCATACCACCGTTACCACCGCCGCCACCAACGGACTGAATTAACGCGCCGACTGAATTAGTACCTAGTGTTGAAATATCTGAATTAATCGTCGCTTTAACTAGATCAGCATGTTGACCAATGCCACCACTACCACCCAGTCCAACGGAAACTGAACCCGCACCTGTCCCTGCGCCTGCGCCTGCAGCCGTAATACTATAACCACCGCTACCGCCACCACCGCCGATAGACTGAGCAACAATGCCCGCAGAGTCATTTCCTGCAGTGGCAATGGTACCAGAAGTAATTAAATCAATAAGACCACCAAGACCACCATCTCCTCCAGAGCCACCAAGACCAACACTAACAGCACCGGTGCCTGTACCAGCCCCCGTTAAAGTTGCAGTGACAGTGCCGCCGCCATTACCGCCACCGCCGCCAACAGCTTGTGCGAGCACGCCTGTTGAATTGTTTCCTGAGGTAGATAAGTTGCCTGTATAAGTAGCAATCACTTCATCACTATTACCGCCTTTAGCAGCATCCCCACCAAGACCAATAGCCAGAGAGCCTGCGCCCGTACCAGCACCGGTACCACTCGCTGATACGCTTAAGCCTCCATTACCACCGCCGCCACCGATAGATTGCAATACAATGCCTGAAGAGTTTTCGGAAATCGTTGAAATATCACTGATTAGCGTCGCTTCAACTTTGCCTGCATTTCCGCCACCGCTGCCGGAACCACCCAAGCCGACCGTAACACCACCCGCCCCAACGCCCGCACCGCTGAGTGCAGCCGTGACTGTCATACCACCGTTACCGCCGCCGCCGCCGATTGACTGAATAACTGCACCGCTGGAGTTTGAACCTGCTGTAGAAATATTTGAATTAATGTTTGTTTTTACATTTTTTGCGTCGCCACCCTTACCGCCGTCACCACCCAGTCCAACAGAGACAGCGCCTGCTCCTGTGCCAGCACCGGAGGCACTTGCAGAGATGCTCATACCACCATTACCACCGCCGCCGCCAATTGATTGCGCGACAATACCTGTTGACTCACTACCTAAAGTCGTCACTGTACCTGTTGTAGTTAAGTCAACAGCAACATCTTCAGTTGCACTACCGCCTATACCACCGTCACCAGCAGTGCCTCCAAGCCCCACCGAAACGGCACCAGCTCCTACACCTGCCCCCGATAACGCAGCTGAAACTGTCATGCCACCATTACCACCACCACCACCAATAGCTTGTGCAACAATACCCGTTGAATTACTACCACCTGTGGTCAATGTTCCTGAATATGACGCTATAACAACATTAGCATCACCGCCACCATCAGCCTTGCCGCCAAGTCCAACATTGACTGAGCCTGCACCGGCTCCGCCGCCAGATAAACCAGCAGAAATATTCATTCCACCATTACCGCCACCGCCACCTACAGTTTGAGCAACAAATCCGGCAGAATTATTACCTGTTGTGCTGACATTTGCCGCCATAGTTGCATTAACTGTACCTGCATCACCACCACCAGCACCATCACCACCAATACCAACACTAACTGTTCCCGCACCGGCACCACCACCAGCCATTGCAGCGGTCACCGACATGCCACCATTGCCCCCGCCGCCGCCAATAGATTGAATGATAACCCCGGTAGAGTTATCACCTCCTGTTTCACTTCCTGTTGATACATCAGCATTGAGGTTTGCCACAACGTCGCCGCCATTTTGTCCTAAACCACCTTTACCGCCAAGCCCAACAGCAACTGAAGCAGCACCCGCGCCTGCGCCAGATACCGCTGCCGTAATGCTATAACCGCCACTACCACCGCCGCCGCCGACAGATTGCGCGATAATGCCTGCAGAATTATCACCTTCTGTTGTAACAGAGCCACCAGTGGTAAGATCGACTTCACCACCTAAACCACCATCACCGCCCTCCCCACCAATACCTACTGCAACAGCTGCTGTTCCTGCACCGGCACCTGAAATTGATGCACTAATGACACCACCACCATTACCACCACCACCGCCAACAGCTTGTGCTAAAATACCGGTGGAATTTGCGCCTGAAGTTAACATCGTACCGTCATATTCGGCAGTAACAGTATTACTGTCACCACCACCGCCTGCTTTACCACCAACGGTAACACTAACGGATACGGCACCAACGCCGCCACCACTTCCGGACGCCGCGATAGACATGCCGCCATTACCGCCACCACCACCTATGGCTTGTGCTACCAGTCCACCAGAGCCATCACCATCAGTGGTAACGTCTGCCATAATTTTGGTAGTCACAGTTTCTGCCAGACCGCCATCACCGCCATCACCGCCAATTCCAGCTGAAACTGCACCAGCTCCTGCACCGCCTAGGGCGAGTGACGCTGCTACGGTATTACCGCCGTTACCGCCACCACCGCCTACAGACTGTACGACTATTGCATCAGATTGATCGCCATAGGTTTCAATGTTGCCACCAAAGGCAATATCTACAACACCACCATCGCCACCTTCACCACCTGTTCCACCTAACCCAACAGCAACTCCTGCGCCGGCAGCACCACCGATACCAGCACCTACTGCTGCATTTACACCACCATTACCGCCACCACCACCAACCGATTGGGCAAGAAAGCCTGTCGATAAATTACCTAGGGTTGTTATATTAAAATCTGAATAATCAGGAGTAGGGCTTGCTGAAGTAGCAGGGGCAATTGTACTGACTTTTCCGCCAGCACCACCTTTGCCACCATCTCCACCTATAGCCACCGCGACTGCAATCCCTGCGGTTTCACCAATGGCAAGTGAACCAGAAATAGCCATTCCACCATCACCTCCTCCACCGCCAACTGACTGCATTAAAATGCCTGTAGATAAAGATTTATTAGTGGTTACTGAGCCAGAGCCTTCTATTGATACATCACCACCAGCACCGCCGTCTCCACCTTCACCGCCAAGTGAGACGGATGCACTACCGGTATAGCCAACAGAAATAGCAATGGTATCGCCACCACTACCGCCGCCGCCGCCGACACTTTGAGCAAAGATTCCTGTTGCGCGATCACCCGATGTTGTTACAGAAGATGTTGCTAAATCTGCATCAACGATACTTTTATCTAACTCAATAACGACCTTGCCGCCAGCACCCCCATTGCCGCCGTCACCACCAATAGCAACACCAGCAAAGAGCGATGCTGCTGTTGCTGCACCGCCATTACCACCACCGCCACCAACACTTTGTGCAAAAACACCTCGCGAATCGTCACCTGTTGTGACTACAGTGCCAGTGTTTTCAACCGTGACCTTACCCGCAACACCGCCATCATCAGAAGAACCACCAATAGCAACAGGACCTATAATAGCGGTACCATTACCACCATTACCGCCACCGCCAGCAATACTCTGAGCGAAAATACCGTCTGAATTTTCGCCGCCTGTTGTTATTGCCCCAGTATTGGTCACGCTAACGTTTCCAGCATTCCCGCCTGATGAGCCTGACCCGCCAATAGTGACTAGTCCACCCGAATCACCACCAGAGCCACCACCACCGCCAATACTTTGTGCGAAGATGCCCTCTGAAGATTTTTTATTTGTTGTAATCGCTCCATTACTTATAACGTTGACAGATCCAGCATTACCACCTGAGTTATCGTCATCTGAAGAGCCACCTAGTGAAACAGCACCACCGGCATCGCCGCCAGCACCACCACCGCCACCAATAGATTGAGCAAAAATACCACGTGAAAAATCACCATCAGTAGTAACGTTACCCGCGTAATCGACACTTACTCCCGATGATGCCCCACCTGAGCCACCACTTTTGCCAAAAGAAACTAAACCTCCAGCAAAGCCACCAGAACCACCACCGCCGCCAACTGATTGTGCAAAAACACCATCAGAAAATTTTCCTGCTGTTTCTATATTACCTGATCCATTGATCTCGACTTGGTCTGCGTTACCACCAGCCCCCGTTGAACCACCAAAGGCAACAACACCACCAGTATCACCGCCAGAGCCGCCACCACCGCCTATAGATTGTGCGAAAATTCCGCGTGAAAAATCACCCTTGGTAAATAATTTACCGTCATTATCTATATCAACATTGAGGCCATTACCACCAACACCCGCTTCACCACCGAATGCAACAACGCCACCAGTACCCGACGTTGAACCACCACCACCACCGATGCTTTGTGCAAAAATAGCATCTGAATATTGGCCTTCGGTTGATATTTGTCCAGAAGTTATAGTGTCTGGGATAGAAAGGTCTAGTGCCACAGATTTATTATCAACAGTAACGCTACCCGCAACACTACCGCTGCCTGCACTACCACCAAAGGCAACAACACCACCAGTTCCTGAAGCCGCACCACCACCACCACCTATAGATTGTGCAAAAATGCCTTTCGATTCTGTATTTTCTGTTATTAAATTCCCATAGTTGGTGACGCTGACATTGCCTGCATTTCCCCCCGAACTAGCATCACCGCCAAAGGCAACCAATCCACCAACGCCACTCGCGGCGCCACCACCACCGCCAATAGATTGAGCAAATATAGCTGCTGATTGAGCACCTTTAGTTATAGTTGTACCGGTAAATTCATTTGTGACAGTTACAATATCCGCATTACCCCCAGTACCAGAATCTCCCCCAAAAGCAACTAGGCCACCGGCACCACCACCGGCACCGCCACCACCACCTATCGATTGCACCATTGTTCCATGGGAGAATACGCCATCAGTAGTAATATCACCTGCATTAGTTACCGTGACTGCTTTTGCGTTACCCCCTTGGCCAGCATCCCCCCCTAGGGCAACAATGCCACCTACATCACCTGCATTACCACCACCGCCACCTATTGACTGTGCTAGGATGCCATGAGAATAAGCATTTTCGGTGCTGATTGAGGTGTTTGACTCAGTTATAACATCAACTTTCTCTGCTGAATTTCCCGCGCCAGAAGATGCTCCAAAAGCAACTAGACCGCCAGCGCTACCTGCACTACCACCACCGCCGCCAATAGATTGAGCAACGACACCACTTGAATTAGTACCACTGGTTTCGATATGAGAGCCATTTGATAATAGGACAGTAACACTATTACTTTCTCCCCCTGAGCCTGCTTGTCCTCCCCAAGTCACGATACCAGCCCCTAACCCACCATCGCCTCCTGTACCACCTATACTCTGCGCTAGTACGCCATTAGAATTATTACCTTCAGTGGAAATATCACCACTATTTTCAACTGAAACAATACCTCCGTTACCCGCTGAAGCACCTGTACCACCAGAACCGACAATACCGACACTACTACCGCCGCTCCCCCCTGAGCCACCGCTAGAAAATGCCTGAAGACCATGCGAATTTTCACCTTCGGTAACAAGCGTTCCTGAATTGTCCACATCTACCGTGCCACCATTTCGAGATGAGCCACCATCACCGCCATCCCCAAATAAACCTCCACTACCTGCCGAACCACCATTGCCACTTTGACTAACTACATAAACTGCCGAAGACTGCGAATTTTTAGTGGTAACGTTAATTTCAGTATCAACGGATACTTGTCCACCACTGCCACCAATGCCACCATCACCGCCATTTCCGATTAAAGCGTATGCACTACCGCCATTACCGCCGTTCCCACCTAAACTACCGACTTTAACTCCCTGCGTACCGTTGCTTGCTGTAATAACCGAGCCATGACTAGTCGCTATAGCTCTATCGACTGTAGGACCAGTACTACCATTGTCACCATCACCAGCGTTACCAAATATCCAGGCGTTACCACCACTATCTCCCCCACTTGCTCTATTTAGCTCATTAATGGGAGCGCCTGTAATCGCATCAGCAGGATCGAAGGTAACAGCAGCATCTCCACCGGTGCTGGCAGGTGCGGTAACTATATTTCGAGTTACGTTATAACTGGTAAATGAAGTACCACCATCTGAGGGATCGTCACCAATGGTCATAAGATCCACATTTGAAACCAAGCCGGATCCGGCATTGGTTGAAGTACGACCAACCTCCTTTAAGGTTGCATCAATACTGCCATTAGCTTCATTGATACCAAAAACAATATCACCTACCATGTTTTTGAGTAAAATAGCTTCGTCGTTATCCCCTAATAAGTAGACCGTATCATTGAGCGTAATATCAACGTAGTTAGGTGCTGAACTATTAGTGGTATTGATATAGTTGGCTTCACTAGCCTCGGAGTCTTGGTACCCGATATCTGCATAGCTAATACTACCTGAGATATTGACACAGCTATCATCGCCAGGATCTCTGACACTATCACCAATTACACTAGAGGCGGATGGGTTTCCGTCAGCACACGTTACAGAGTATGCATTATGAGAGAAAGATAAAATGAACACGAGAAGCGGAGTGTAAGAACTGTACTTTAGTAACGAAGACATATAATCCCTTATTTTTTATTTTTTATTTTTTTGTTTTTTGTTTTTTGTTTTTTGTTTTTTGTTTTTTGTTTTTTGTTTTTTTAATTGAATGATAATGTTGTTCAAAATCAAATGATTACTTAGCACCTACAAACAATTATTGTTGTACAGCTAAACTTAAAATCATCTAACGATAATTTTATAACTCTTTTATTTGCTATCCCGCACTTAAGGTGGATAACCATTCATTTACTCATAAGACTGGTAATGTCTTCTAATACAGTTGGCACTACGGTAGTAAGATTGATGTTATCTAAGCCATACTGATCTGCAACTTGTTCTATCTGACTATTTACAATATCTAAATTGACGGTTCCGCCTTTTGCGTTTTTAATTAGTGCTATAGCGCCTGTAACAGATCCTTTAATATAGTTGGCAGTAATAGTGCTGCTTGAATGAGGAGGACTAACTGGTGTATTGCTTTCAACAGGGTTAGCAAGATCAGTTGGTGTGTTGCTATCGCCTGAACTAGAAATATCTGTTGTTGTCTCGTCATTCTCGCCAAAGGCAGTGAGCATCAACAAAATAGAAATATCGAATAGAAATTTAAGGTATGTATTTTTAGTCAAGTTGCGAATTGATTTTCCCATCAAGCTTATTCCTTCCTTTAGCGACTTAGCTAGATTAATTAGGTTAACCGCGTGCGTTATGTGTTAGTACTTAGTTTCAGCACAACACTTGTTTTTTCAACGCATATTAACTCGACAGTGAATTTTACACTGAAGTCTACAAGTACATAAGTAACCATAGGTCTATATACCCCAGACTAAAGTATAGGTTCTCTACACTGAGTACATTCAGTATCCTATTTAAATCCTACTGAGGTAAAACTCTCCCTTATATCATTACTTATATAACTATATGACTATTGCATTCTCTTCTTCTAAAATACATTGATGTAGTTCCTTTAAAAATAATGGTAACGGCGAACGTATTTTCATCATTCGTTTTCTACACCCTAATTTAGAAACATTTATGCTGCGTTATTGTCTTTGATAAAGGAATAACCATTTTCTTCAATCAATGCTTGCCTAAATACCTTTATAATTCCAGCTGAATCCTGCATATTGAAGTTGCTTGGGTATACAGCACTAATTTAAAGTAATTAAATTTTAATCTGAATTAATTTATTGATGAATAATGTCGCATAAAAAAAACACCTTATTAATAATCATTATCATTATTGCTTGTTTAACTTATGGCCGTAAACTCTACGGCTATGCAGAACAAACATTTAATAAATTGACCTCTATTTCTAGTTTAAGTGAACCTTTGAGAACAGCTACATTTGAAGGTAGAAAAGAAAGGAAAGAAAACTATAACCACCAAATAAAAAATCAATTTCCAAAAGTTATTAATCACCCAAGACAAGACTCTCATCAATTAAAAACCATCGAAAAAAATAGCTGCCCAAGACCAACATTATTCGACATAACTACAGAAAATCAAGCCTATATAAAAGCTGACGGTTTGGGAGGTTATAGAACTTTAAAAAAATATTATCATCTAAAAACGAACTTAGGAGAAAATTCTAAAGGTTTTTTAAATGAACTAAACGCAAAGCTAAACTCCACATTTCAACATATTGAAAGTCAACTACGGATAACACTCAATCAAGCAATAACCTTGAACTTGGTGTTTCAAACAACAAGGGCTGACTACGAAAATTATCTATTGAAACTAGGAATATCTCCTGAAGGAAATCAAGGAATATATCTTTCTCCTGATAATTTATCAATTGTCGAAATACAAACTTATGAGCAAGGTGTAAAGACGGCGATACATGAAGCTGTTCATGCTTTCAATAATGCTTACTGGGGAAGTTCTTTGCGCTTTTTTAATGAGGGTATGGCTGAGTACCTTGAATCTATAACGACAACAGGGTCAATTCCTCCTTTTGATTTTTCATGGTTAACACACCAACATTACCCCAAACAAATATCAACACTATTATTTTCTGAAGTTGATTGGCATGGTAATCAACGCCATGAGTTATACCAAAACAGCAAAGCTCTATTCCATTTTTTAATGAGCCATGAAAGTGGTAGAAAAGTGATTTGGGCAATAATGCAAAACGAAATGGAAGAGCCCTGTACTACATTACCGAAAGAAGTTATAGAGAAAATATTATTTGATATATTCCCAAATCATCAACAAGACTTTGATTATTGGTTTATTAATGGTAGAGACGACTTTGTAATCAATGAACAAACTTAATGATTATATTCAAAATGAAATGCTAAGTAACTAAGCTACTTAGCTATGCTACTTGACCAGAACATGCTGCACTATAGTGATATTCACGGACTCGCTATGTACTATCATCACCTAGAACACTTGAAGAGAATATTTTGCAAATAGCCATTGACGAACACATCAAGAATAAAGTTCACGCTGAACAGATAAAAATAATGCACGGTTCTATCCCCTTGCTTTTGTTTACTAACTTTGTCGTTGTTTTGGCACTATCTTATGGCTTTTCAGATGTAATCCCTCTGAGCTCTATTAAAATTTGTTTAGGGCTACTGCTTTTTATGATGGTGATTAGAGGTGGCTTATACTTCAACTATAAAAATAAATTAGACTCGGATAACTTAGAACCTTTAGCGTTATCGCTAATTATAGGTAGTGCATTAGCCGGGGGACTCTGGGGCACCCTTAGCATTCTTTATTTACCAGTGGACGATCAAATCTACCAACTTTTTCTTATATTAAGTTTAATGGCTATGGCAGGAGGCTCGGCATTTACTTTTAGTATTTATTTGCCGTGCTACTTTGCTTATATTCCTGCTACATTACTTCCGATTACACTCCAGTTTTTCGTAATGGGTGATAAATTTTATAATACCTTGGGCATTGTTTCGGCTGTATACTTACTTGTGCTAACAGCATTTAATATTAAGATTAATAAACATTTTAAGGAGACATTAGCGCTACGGTTTGAAAATCTTTCGCTCATTGAGCAACTCAAAGAGCAAAAAGAAGACGCGGAACGAGCCAATAAAGCTAAATCGAAATTTCTTGCTGCAGCCAGTCATGATCTTCGTCAGCCTCTTTATGCCTTAGGGTTATTTACCTCGGTGTTAGATGAAACGATTAAGTACCCTAAGGTTAAACGAGTTGTTGAACAAATTAATTCATCCGTAACTGGACTTACGAACCTATTTGATAAGTTACTTGATATATCCCAACTTGATGCCGGTGTGGTTTCAGTAAAAAAACAAAACTTTGCATTGAGTGATATTTTTAACAAGCTATCCAAAGAGTTTTCCAGAGAAGCACAAGAAAAAAATATCGAACTGATATGGCCTATCGAGTACCCAGCAGTGCACAGTGAGCCCGATTTACTGGAACGTATTATTAGAAATTATTTGTCTAACGCCATAAAATATACACAAAAAGGGCGTGTTGAAGTTGTTTGCGAAGCTCAAAACGGGCAAGTTTTCATTCAAGTATCAGACACAGGTATAGGAATGACTGAAGAATCACTTGAACAAATTTATGAAGAATTTTATCAAGTTAGTAACCCTGAAAGGGATCGACAAAAAGGTTTGGGACTAGGTTTATCTATCGTTAAAAGAACCGCCGACTTACTAGAACATGAAATTTCAGTCTCGTCCCTAATAAGCAAAGGTTCAATGTTTTCAATTGCCGTTAGACAAGTCGAAAGTGTTTATAAAGCGAATGTCGAAGTAACCGATTTAAGTGAACACATTCAACCGACAAATAAGCTTGTGTTGATCATTGATGATGAAGAAAGTATCCGAGAAGGACTCACACGTATTCTGGAACTTTGGGAGTATCAGGTGATAGCTGCTGTCGATGTAGACGATGCCATCGCTCAACTTAAAGCACAGGCTCAAAAACCAAATGTTATTATTTCAGATTATCGGTTAAAAGAAAATAAAACTGGCGTTGACGCTATTACAACTCTCCACGAACAGTATGGTGCAGAAATCCCTGCGCTATTGATCACAGGAGATATGATGCAAGATCGCTTAATAGATATGAAAAAGAGCAACGTCCAAGTACTGTTTAAGCCCGTACCGCCAATGAAGCTAAGATCATTTCTAAGAAGTATAGAATAATAAGTAACAAGTTATTTAAAGCTTTCTAGCTTTTGTGCAGCAAGTGCGGCTTCTGTTCTGTTACTTACGCCAAGTCGCTTAAAAATAGCGGTGATATGCATTTTTATAGTTGCTTCTACAATACCCATTTCTGAGGCTATTTTTTTGTTGGATAGTCCTTTCATCATCATCTCAACAACTTCTTGTTGCCGGGGCGTGAGTGATTCAGGGCTACTTTGAATGTTGTTTGAACGTCGATTCATCGATGCTGGAATATATATCTCGCCAGACATAATTAAACGAAGCGCGTTTAACATTACTTCGCTGGTGGTATCTTTTGGAATAAAACCTAAAGCTCCACCATCAAGTGCGCGGTTTAAGTCGCTTTGCTCTTTAGATGCGGATAGTACAACAGAAGGAACAAGTGGGAAGTTTTTTCTGCAATAGCTTAAGAGCGTAAAACCATCTTTATCTGGCATGGATAAATCTAATAGGGCCAAATCTATATCTGGATAGTTATTAAGAAGAACAACCGCCTCTTCATAATTACTCGCTTCTACAATAGATATATCACTTTCAAGCTTATCAAGCACGTAAACTAAGCCTTCGCGAAATAATGCGTGATCGTCGACGACAAGAATCTTCAACTAGTATTCCTTATATTAATTAGATAGATACTTACAAAAATACCAGCCTAGATAAATAATTATTATGTGAGTTTTGATTATGTTAATCGCTCTTTGAGTTTGAACCAACATTTATCATAGTGAGTAAATAGACTTAGCAAGACTATCACAGACGATTAAAAAGTTGAATCGTCTTCTGGAATTCGAAGCGATCATAATGTGGTGTATCTAATATTTGAGTAAAGCCTAAGTCACGATAATATTTTTCGCTAACTATTATTTTCCACTTACAAGTGACCTCTGTGCCTCAAGCCAAAAAGAGCTTAAAATATAAATTAATTAATAAATAAATAGATGGAACTTTAACCACAATTGACCTTCTTACTATATGAGAGGTTTATGCCCCTTAGTGTTTCATGTTTTATAATGCGTTTACTTGGTTTCAGGTAAACGCTTTTTTTTGCTCTTTTTTTAGGGGCTATAGTGCTTTATAGTTATACCAGTGACTATTCAAAATGCATGTTTCAGTGGAAGAAAGAAGCGCTACTATTTACATAGCCAAGCTGAGTTAACAGTTGCTATTGACAGTCAAATTACTTTTCTCTTACTACCGCTTATTTAACTCTCACGATATTGTTTTATAAAAATAGGAATACTATGTTTCAAAATAAGTTATTGCCGACAATTACATTTTTACTCTTAAGTAGCAGCGCATATGCAAGTCAATTAAGTGTAGAAGAATTACGTATTGAAAAAGCAGTAATGAAAATGCCTGATGTAATCAAGGTTTTTTCCAACAATATTAATAACTTTAAACATGCATGGAAAAAAGCTAAGAGCTATCAAGGTGCGAGAAAAATCATTTTAAACCAAGGTCAACGACTATGGCTAGATGCGACTAAGAAAGTTCAGTCTTCATCAGTATTTGATGATCGCCCTTTATATTGGTCACGCCTTTCTATGAGTAAAATCATCCGTTCAACTCCCCTTTCGTTCTCTCCTTCAAAGTCTCAATTACAAGCTTTGATTACGTTGTTTGAGCACAATTCAAGAGGAAGAATGGATCTTGAATATACCAAAGCAACCAATAAAAAAATATTACTAACCGGCTTTGATCCTTTCTTATTAGATAGAAATATTAACCAAAGTAATCCCTCAGGCATCGCTGCATTAAAACTTGATGGCCAAGTTATTACTTACAACGGAATTACCGCCGAAATTAATACTGTAATGATCCCTGTGAGATATAAAGACTTTGATGAAGGAATTATTGAGGCTTTACTTGCCCCGTACTATGCATTAAATAATGTAGATATGATTATCACCATTAGTATGGGGCGCGAAGAGTTTGATTTAGAGCGTTTTCCAGGAAAACGTAGAAGTGTCACCGCGCCAGATAATTTAAATATTCTATCAGGCGGCAGCAAACAAAAGCCAGTGATACCAAAACTTCATAACAAACCATTGCCTGGCGAAGAGTTTGTATTGTTTAGCCTTCCGGTAGCTCAAATGCAACAAGTTCAAGGCCCCTATAAAGTTATTGATAACCATAAAGTAACGAGTATAAGTACGTCAATAAATCCAGTCACAATTGAACCTCAAACATTGTCACAACTTGAAGGTCATGTAGCAGTGAGCGGCTCGGGGGGCGGTTATTTATCTAACGAAATTTCGTATCGAAGTATAAGGTTAAAAGACCAACTGAACTCTACGATTCCAACCGGTCATATACACACCCCTAGAATTCAACAATTTGATCCTGATATTGAAGAAAAAATAGTTAAACAAATTCGTACTATGCTAGAAATGTCATTAGAGACAATTTAATTGTTACCTGTATAAATAAAAGTTACTGACGCTATATTTACTTCAATTTATTTAAAACTAACTTGATAAGTAAACTAAGCAAAGGCTATCGATACAACACTTACAGTGAGAAATTCATAATTAAAAACAACAACGCGAATTGATAACTGTTTAAAAATGAAAATGAAGCTATGTTTAAGGTAACCATTGATTAGATAATACAGCACTGTATATAAAGTCGGCCTCTAGAATTCTCTCATCAATGACTATGCCAACTAAACTATTAAGCAGAAGTTAATATTATTTGACCTTTCTATTTGTTCTCAATAAGTAAAATATAGGAATATCATGAAAATTATAAAAGTATTATTTCTATCAATATTATTTTTAATCGGCTGCAACTCCGAAAATTCAAGCGTTACCTTCGATAGTGCAGTATTTAAAAATTTAATAGAAAAGAACAATACAAATGGAAATATAATAGAATCGATAAGTTCATCCGAAGAAACCTTACAATTAGTTTTCGAAAATACAGAAACTTATACGATTTCAAAAAGTGTGGTGATTTCTTATCTAACCTCTTCAGCAGATTGGAATATAAAATTTGAGTTAGCTGATGGCTCTATCGTTAATTCAGGATATTTAGGCAACGAAATAATTTTAGGGGATATAAATTTAAATCCATTCAATACATCTCCATTAACTGCCATGATTGAAGTATCCACACCTGTTGAAGGTTCTTTTAAAGCTACTATCAAGGGGAAAAATGGTGATTTATCCGATTTTCTAATTGAGCCATCTTATTATGGGAAAAGTCATAGAATAAATATTCTCGGACTCTATCCTGATTACGAAAATACAATTGAACTTAATTTTATCAGTAAAAAGGGAAAAACCCGAACAAAAACCACAACTACGATTGAAACTGTAGCCCTACCTAATTCATCCAATTCATTTCCTGACTTTGATATTGTTATACCAATTCAAACAAACGAAAATAACACATTAGTTCTTATGAACTATAAAGGGAATAACACCCCATTTGCAGTAGATTTATATGGTGATATCAGGTGGTATTCAACAGGATTCTCTATAGGTAGAAAATATGCTCTTCAGCGTTTAAAAAATGGAAATATTGCTTATGCCAAACCAGGGCTTGGCCAAGGAAGTATAATTGAATATAGCCTAATGGGAGAATTAATAAATGATTTCTCATTCTATCCTAAATTTGAAAGTGCTCATCATGATGTATATGAAAAGCCCGATGGTAACTTTTTAGTTTTAGTGAATAAAGTAGGAATAAGCACAGTCGAAGATCACGTAATCGAGATGGAAAGAGCTACGGGTAATATAATAAATATTTGGGATCTAAGAGAGATCCTCCCTATAGACCGATACACATTTAGAAAAATAGGTGATGGTAGTGACTGGTTTCATGCAAACGCCGTCATTTACGATGAATCAGATGATAGTATCATCGTCTCAGGCCAAGCACAGGGAGTCGTAAAAATTAGCAGAAACAATGAATTAAAATGGATATTGGCTCCTCATGAAGGCTGGTCTGACTTATATTCGCCTTATTTATTAAATCCGATTCTTACTGATGATTTTGATTGGGCTTGGGGACAACACGCCCCATTATTACTCCCAAGTGGGAATCTCTTAATCTTTGACAATGGATTTGGACGAAACTTTGGAGATCATGATGCTAAGTATAGTCGTATTGTTGAATATGCTATCGTTAGAAATGATGACGATATTGGCGGAAGTATAGAGCAGATATGGGAATATGGTAAAGAGAGAGAATCTGAAATGGTGTCAGAATTTATAAGTGATGTCGATTATATTGATACGTCTTTTAGTCGCTTTATAACCGCCGGAGCTACAGCTTATGACATAACATATGAATCTCCAGATATTCAATTGTTTGAATCAGATCCAATGGCTATTGAAACTAGAATCATTGAAGTTGATATAAATAAAAATATTTTATTTGAAATGACAGTAATTTCTAATAATGCTCGAGCCGGATCGGTTTATAGATCTGAAAAATTAGTAATTGAAAGAAGTTTTAAATAAATATTGGATACGCTAACAAAATTGTATAATGAACTATCACTGCATTCATTTGAATGCTAGTAGGTAGGCCTATTATGAATATATCAGGTGTGACGTATTTACCATAAAATGGAAAACCCATTAAGACTAAAAAAACACACCGTTTATATAACTTAAATGATTAATTTTGCAAACATTTCAACTTCTGCAATGCTCACTAAAAAGACGATATCTTAATGACAAAAAATGCCACAATATAGTCATAAAGTTATGAAGTAAAAACACTGGTTCGGATTAAATTTTGTATAGATAACGCCACAATATGTCCCGCTTAATTGGCTTGATATATAGCTTCTGATTTAAGCAAATTGTTTTGATAAAATACATTCACCAGTAGCTTGAAAGAAGTTCTTTCGTAGTAGCCTACCACTTGGATACGAAAATTTGTAATACATTTTTTGATATTTACTTTTCAAAAAAACAGGTCTTTATCCTATTTCGAGTTCTGCAAAGCAGGTCTGAAACAGAGAAAAACTGGGAGCCTAATGGTGCTATGGAGCTTATAACTAATCAATGCTTCTTTAACCTCATCAATCGTTATGAATTTATGCGACTAAGCAGTTATTGATATTACTCCCCTTCCACGTATTTTGATATATCAGAGTAAATTCATTATAGTGAACGTCGACTCTAGCGATACCACATTATTTTATTGAAAAAAAATAGTTAATGTAAAGGAAAAGTATTAATGACCTTGAGGCATTTGATTGTCATAGCTTGCTTTGTACTGATAACAAGCATAAGTATATTCTGGCAAAAGATGAACCAAACACTGGTTATCAATGAGCAACAATATTTGCTAAGCGAAATTGCCAACTCAGAGGCCACCGCCATTGAACGCAGGTTATCGAGCTCTCTGTCAACAACCCATATACTCGCTATTGAGATCCAACAAAATAACGGGGAATTCAACGACTTTGACTCCTATGCTCAAGCAGTTATCGATTCCATTGGTGGCGTTTCAAACTTGCAATTAGCCCCTAATGGCATCATCAAGAATATATATCCCCTGCAAGGCAACGAAAAAGCACTTGGGCACAATATCCTTCGTGATGATCTTCGTAGTAGCGAAGCACAAATGGCAATTGAACAACGACGGTTAACCCTAGCAGGCCCCTTTGAACTCGTTCAAGGTGGCATCGCGATTATTGGTCGTAACCCGGTATTTATTAAAGTGCAAGGTAAGGATACTTTTTGGGGGTTTACATCAGCGTTGATCTTTCTTGATAAGCTGTTGGCGGTAACCAAACTTGAGCAACTGGAAAACAAAGGATATCGTTACCAACTAAGTAGGATTCACCCTGATAGCAAAAAAGCTGAAATATTTGCTCGGTCAAAGCACGATCTTGACCCATTCCCTCAGTCAACTCAAATAAAAGTACCTAATGCTAACTGGACAGTAACCATCAGTCGTCCTATGCCCACTTTATGGTCAGATAGTGCGACTTACAGCATCAGTATTCTCTTAGGTGGCTTGATAGCTTGGCTAGTTAGTTACATACTTCTTCAGCCAGAGTTATTACAAAGAAAAGTGCAAAAGAAAACCGCTGAGCTTGAACAACTAGCTTTTTATGACCCCCTTACTGGCTTGTCTAATCGACGAATGCTCAGTCAAAAGCTTCAGCAATTTTTATCTACAGTAGATAACAATAATAAAGCAGCACTTTTGTATTTAGACTTAGATGATTTCAAACGCATTAATGATTCAATGGGGCATAACTCAGGTGATCACCTTTTACTAAAAATCGCTTCACGACTCAATAAAATCGTCAAAAAAGGCGATTTGGTATCCCGCCTTGGCGGCGATGAATTTGCCATATTATTATTTAATACCGATTCCATTAATAATGTCAGTAAAATCGCTAAAAGGTTGGTCAAAGCCGTTAAAAAACCGGTATTTATTGATGAACGCCGTTTTGTTATTTCAACATCTATTGGCATCACTTTAATTCCCAAAGATGGCAAGGATGCACAGTCTTTATTGCGCAATGCAGACATGGCGATGTATGTTGCTAAAAATGCAGGTAAAAATGGTTTTAGTTTTTTCCATCAACAGCTTCATCAACAAGCGATTGAAAAACACCGTATTGAAAGCGAACTCTCCAATGCGATAAAACGTCAAGAATTGTTATTGTACTATCAACCTCTCATTGATTTAACTACTGGTAAAGTAAAAAGTTTTGAAGCACTAATTCGCTGGCAGCATCCGACAGACGGACTGGTCACTCCCGACCGGTTTATCGGTATTGCAGAAGAAAGTGGCCTGATAGTAGAAATCGGTTACTGGGTCATCCGAGAAGCTTGTCAGATGATCAATAAAGGCAAAGTTGAACACCAGCAACAATTAACCATTGCAGTGAATCTGTCTCCTAAACAGTTCATGGATCCCAACCTGTTAGAGAATATCCAGAATATATTGCAAGATATTGATATTCCTCCCCATTGTCTTGAAATAGAGATCACTGAATCATCATTGATGACAGATGTCACTGACGCTGTCGATATACTAGAGCAACTTAGAACCATAGGCATTAAGGTGGCGATTGATGACTTCGGTACTGGTTACTCTTCACTGGCACAACTCAAAAAACTGCCAGTTGATAAACTTAAAATTGATCAAAGTTTTATCTCATCGTTAGCATCAGATCAAAGCGATCAAAAAATTGTGCAGGCAATTATCATTATGGCTCACACATTACAAATTGATGTGGTGGCGGAAGGGATAGAAACTCAGCAACAATTAGACCTACTTAAAAGCAAAAAATGTAATATCGGCCAAGGTTACTTTTTTAGTCGCCCAGTCCCCTTTGAGCAAGCACTAAAGCACCTATAGGATTATTATATTGAAATTGAATAAGCATAAATTTTCACTTTTCCCTTTAATATACAGATAAAGTAAGATAACACCACACGGTTGAATAAGAAAAAATATGAAATCACTTCAAATTGAAAAATTAAGCAACTCCTTTGATCGAGTTAGCCCATCAAGCGCCTGATGAACAGACACACTTTATTCAGACTAAGACTATATAGCGCACCTTTGAACCTTTCGCACTAGTTAATAAAATTCCAAACCAAATAATTATGGTAATCGGCGCTATTGCCACAGGCTGTGTAAAAACTCCCAGTGTTAAATACTTACCATTTAACACGACATGTATGAAAGAGGATGTTGAGGCTTATATCAGATATTACAATCAGATCAGGCTGCATACATTAAATGGTGATTGCTCTCCAATTGAGTTTGAGCAGTCCACAATAAATGTGTCTTATGCGGCTTGTCCAGAACAGTATTTGTTTACTGAAATTTTGCAACTGAGCTAAACGTAGTCAGCGCTTAGCACTCCCCTTTAAGTTAGTTATTACAACATGACTGAAACCCTTGAAAACATCACTAAAAAGTTAATCCCCCATCCCGGTGAGCAATATTTTGGTTATTTCTGGAGAAAAATATTCATCATAAATAAAAATGATATAGAGGATATTGTCTGCTGGTCTGTTTATTATTAGTGTGTAGTTGTTGAAAGCTATTTCGTCGGGACACAATTCGTCAAAAAGCAGTAGTGGTGTTTACTTCAGTGCTGCAAATTTTAGTGATATGTTTTTTCCTGAGGAATTGACTCTCTTTGATTTAATAAACAAAGAATCTGAATATATTGGTCATTAACTTTAAGTTTTGCCACATAAGGGAAATACTGTATGAACATAGGAAAAGAAAAAACTGTTGGTGATGCATCTACATCCATAACAAATTTAAATGATTCACTTTTCATGTTAACCTCCGATCAAGCTGATAGTTTTATCTATGCTTTTCATGCTGATACACTTGGCCCAATCAAAAAAATTAAATTTATTCTGCATTTGATGTTTTGCCGAGAATGTCGTCACTATGTACGTTCCTATAAAAATACCATTCGTTTATCACTAGGTGGTTTATCAACCGCAAACCCAATTGAAAAAGTGCCAGTAAAATTAATACAAATTATTCTTAATTGTCGAAAAACTAACAAAAGTAAATGATAGTGCTGATAAAAAAGCATGCTATAAAGAATGTTATTTATGAAAAAAGTTAACACCTACAGTCAAGTACAGTAGCTGCACCATCTTAGACAATAGCAGCCTACAGGTAGTTTTTTTGTTTCTAACTAGTATTAAGTAAATTATTACTTATCTCAACGCTACTATTTTTGCCTAAGCTCGGTATAATTCACCTCATATCATTTATACCCGCTCCACTTGAAGATGCATGATTCAGCTGGAGCGTGTATATACTAATTAAAATATTATCCACACTATATCAGAGCCTAATTAATGAGTTATACGCCACTAGAACAGTTGAAAAATGCTTGGATTTTCAAACATAAAAGTTTACCCATTAGTGAGAAAGATTTAACCAAAATTAAACCCATGGCAAAAGATCGCGCAAATGTTTTATGGGATACTTTTATAAGTCGTCAAGTTGATCACCCTGATTTTTTTAAAAAAGGTGACTGGCCATTTGATAACAGTAATTGGCAAGATCAAGGTAAGTGGGAAGGTATTTGGGATAGTAATGAAGAAGATTTACCTGAGCTAATTACTACACATATTACCTGGGACAACAATACCGTAGTGTACTACTGTTCAAATAGAGACAATGTTATTGAAACCACTTGGGCGATTTTTAAGCGCTGCTGGAAAAACTTTTTATTTATGGATGATGGTTGCATCCTTATTGGTAAAAAGCGTAAAGAAAGTGTGCAATTTAATAGCAACGGTAGCTTTAAAGTAGGCAATAAAGCAAGCTAATGAATGCTAAAAAAACGCTTATAAAAGACAGCCTGCATAAGAAAAACCTTCATCGTCATGGTTATGATTTCAGTGCATTAACGCAGGTGCACCCGCCACTTACACCGTTTATTATTAGTAATAAGTTCAACCAACAAGCAACGATAAACTTTAGTGATACTAACGCTGTTAAAGCATTAAACTTTGCCTTACTGAGAAAATATTATCAAATTGAACACTGGGATTTTCCAACCGGATATTTATGCCCACCAATTCCTGGACGTGTCGATTATATTCACTACCTTGCTGATTTGTTAAAAAAGTCAACATCAGATTTTTCTAGCAAAGTAACTGTACTAGATATTGGCACAGGCGCAAGTTGTATATATCCAATTTTAGGTGCGCGCGCACAAGGCTGGAGTTTTGTTGCTTCAGATATAGATCCTATTTCAATAAAATCGGCAAACGCTAATGTTAAAGCCAACAAAGGCTTGGCAAAACAGATAACTTGTCGATTACAGCAAAATAGTGATCATATTTTTGCGGGTATAATCCAGCCCAATGAATATTATCATCTGACGATGTGTAACCCCCCCTTCCATAAATCTTTAGCTGAAGCGACTAAAGGGACATCAAGAAAGTGGCACAACCTTAACAAAGACAGTGGCTATAATAAGAAAAATAACACCTTAAATTTTGGCGGCCAGCAAGCTGAGCTCTGGTGTCAAGGTGGAGAAGTGGCCTTCATACGCCAGATGATAAAAGAGAGTAAACAGTATCAAAAACAAGTTTTATGGTTTACTTGCTTAGTATCTAAAAAAGATCACCTTTCGGCAATTAAATTGAGTTTAAAGAAAGCCAATGTAGCCAGAGTTAACGTAGTAAAAATGGCGCAAGGACAAAAAATAAGTCGATTTATTGCTTGGAGTTTTTCTACACAAGATAATAATCCCAAGCAATAAGGTATCAACTAAGTTTTGGGTACCATGCTTTCAGGCATAAGTACTGCAATAACTTGACCTTTAGCGCAAATGATATCATTCGCTGATAAGGTTATATCAACGATAACTTTCCGGTCTTTCACTTCACTAAACTTGCCAACTAATGTTAACTCAACGTCTTGCGGAGTTGGCGCTAAGAAACTCACATTAAGTGCCCCGGTAACAAAACGCATTGCTGGTAAACTACCTAATTCACGCCCCTGAGAAAGATAGGCCATTGCCGACGCACTCCCCGTGCCATGACAATCAATTAGTGATGCAATCATACCGCCATAAACAAAGCCTGGAATAGCCGTATATTTTTTATCTGGTATACAGCGAGCTACAGTAGTACTGGCGCTTATATTTTTTTCATCAATATGTTGCCAGTAACTTTTTAACTGGTGACCTTCAGGGTTGTTTTTACCACAGCCGTAACAGTGACTTATTTCTTCTGGGTAATAATCTTGAAAAGCTTCGTTGTTCATAAATTCCTTGTTTATTCTGATGATCAGCATAAGTAAATAAATTCACCTATGCTGCAAGTTTGCGGGTAATACTAAGACTGAGTTAGTAAAATTAGCTTAACCAATAGGCCGTAAGTCATCAATTACTTTGCCGTCATCAGCTAAGGTACCTATCTCAACCAATTCAACAGTACCACTAAGCTTGGTTGTTTTTTTCAAGCTAGTGCTAACACCCTCAATTAAACCGGCAATATCCGCTTCAGAATACGCCTGAGTATCCAGCTCACATTGCAAATTCATTTGGTCATTATGATTGACTTTAGTAACAGATAAACGCATTTTAGCAATTTGTTGATACTCTTTACGCACTTGCTCGATTTGCCCAACATGAACAAACATGCCCTTAATTTTAGTTGTTTGATCTGCACGACCTAACCAACCTTTGATGCGCATATTAGTTCGACCACACTCACTTATCTCCGGTTTTATTGCTGACAAATCACCAGTAGCAAAACGAATCAGTGGATAATCGACATTAAAGCTAGTCACAACGACTTCGCCAATCTCACCTGCTTCTACTGGCTCTAGGCTACCCGGACGTACTATTTCTACCAGTAAGTCTTCTGCAATAATTAACCCATCACCAACGATCGATTCAAAACCAATTAGTCCAACATCAGCACTTGCATAGGCTTGCAGCGTATCGATACCTGCAGCAATAAACTCAGCTCTTAACGCTTCAGGTAATGCTTCACCTGTTACTAACGCTTTACTCACGCTAGAAATATCACGTTGATTTTTATTGGCTTTATCAAGTAATATTTTTAAAAATGATGGTGTTCCACAATAACCTTGTGGTTTTAAATGCTCAATAACATCAAGCTGTTGCTCTGTTTGCCCTGGACCTGCAGGAATAACAATACAACCACAAGCTCTAGCACCAGAGTCAAGAATAAATCCACCTGGAGTTAAATGATATGACAAAGTATTTTGTACTAAATCACCTTTTCTAAATCCAGCAGCATAGAAAGCTTGCCCTACACGCCACCAATCATCACTGGTATTTTCAGGATCATAGATAGGTCCAGGAGATTGAAAAATACGACCTAAGTTAGCGGTTTTTGCCGTTAAACCACCTAAAGGAGAGTTTTTACTTTGTATCTGCATCAAATCAGATTTTCGAGTAATCGGTAATTGTGCTAACAATTCACGGCTAGTTATTTTTTCAGCATCAATATGTTCTAACGTTTCACTATAATGCTGACATTCTTGTTTCGCATAGGTGATAAAAGCAGGTAAACGCTCTAGTAGAGATTGTTCACGTAACTCAGGATTTTGACATTCTCTTTCGTAAAAATATTGTTTCATGGTAACTCGATAGTAATTCGGAAATAGTTCGGTGATAACTTTTGACATTATTTAAATTAATAATTTAAATAATGTGCTTTTCAGAAAGCTGTCAGTTCATTCGAGTTTTAGGAGGTAGCGCGGAGCTTACGGGTGTAAGTGAGCACTTTCGACAACAAAATCGAGTGAAATGGCAATTAACTGGAATGCACAGCCTTACAACCAACGTTTACGTCGCTTATAAGACTTTAAGTTTTTAAAGCTTTTACGTTCTTCGTTGCCGCCACCTAAATAAAACTCTTTTACATCTTCATTGCTAAGCAATTGCTCTTGAGTACCATCAAGTACAATTTTACCTGACTCCATGATATACCCATAATCGGCAGCCCTTATTGCATAGTTAGCATTTTGCTCAACCAACAACATGGTAATACCCTGATCTTTATTAATTTTTTTAATAATACCAAATACTTCTTTAACGAGTAATGGCGATAAACCCATAGATGGCTCATCTAAACAAATCATTTTAGGACGCGCCATTAACGCTCTACCTATGGCTAACATCTGTTGTTCACCACCCGATAAGTAACCAGCTAAACCTGTACGCTCTTTTAATCGAGGAAAATAATCAAAAACCATTTCAAGATCTTGATTTATTTCTGAATCATTACGGGTATAAGCACCTAGCTTTAGGTTTTCAATTGAGGTCATATCTTCGATAATACGACGACCTTCCATTACCTGAATCAGACCGCTACGTACAATATCTTCCCCATTTTTCTTATCAATGCG
>MAAC01017868.1_pt1 | contig 34907 bp, 37 predicted proteins | sample 1115981 | NCBI WGS metagenome assembly MAAC01 (sample SAMN04961126, study PRJNA320927) | seawater metagenome | isolation source: sample BD02T64 sea water enriched with oil for 64 days | place: USA:Gulf of Mexico | collected 2013-07-27 | reverse complement strand
CATTAATTACTTTTGAAGAATAAATTTAAGACTATGAAACCTGATTTATTTGAAGCTCCAGATTATTACAATCTTGACGATTTATTAACAGACGAACATAAATTAATCCGTGATGCAGCTAGAGAATGGGTAAAGCGTGACGTTTCTCCTATTATTGAAGAATATGCTCAAAAAGCAGAATTTCCTCATCAAATTGTAAAAGGTTTGGCAGAAATTGGTGCATTTGGCCCTTATATCCCTGAAGAATATGGTGGTGCTGGATTAGATCAGATTTCCTATGGATTAATCATGCAGGAAATTGAACGTGGAGACAGTGGCGTTAGAAGTACTGCAAGTGTTCAATCTTCATTGGTAATGTATCCTATCTGGAAATATGGAAACGAAGAACAACGAATGAAATATCTTCCAAAATTAGCATCTGGAGAATTTATTGGTTGTTTTGGATTAACAGAACCTGATTTTGGATCGAATCCTGGAGGAATGGTGACCAATTTTAAAGATATGGGAGATCATTATCTTTTAAATGGTGCTAAAATGTGGATTAGTAATGCTCCATTTGCAGATATTGCTGTAGTATGGGCAAAAGATGAATCTGGTAGAATCCATGGTTTAATTGTTGAACGTGGAATGCAAGGCTTTACAACTCCAGAAACTCATAACAAATGGTCACTACGTGCTTCAGCTACTGGAGAATTAATTTTCGACAATGTAAAAGTGCCTAAAGAAAACTTATTGCCTAATAAATCTGGTTTAGGAGCTCCTCTTGGATGTTTGGATTCTGCTCGATACGGAATTGCTTGGGGCGCTATTGGTGCTGCTATGGATTGTTATGATACTGCTTTACGATATAGCAAAGAACGTATCCAATTTGGAAAGCCAATTGGTCAATTTCAATTGCAACAGAAAAAATTAGCTGAAATGATTACTGAAATTACAAAAGCGCAATTGCTTACTTGGAGGTTAGGTGTACTTAGAAATGAAGATAAAGCTACCTCAGCTCAAATTTCTATGGCAAAACGAAACAATGTAGATATGGCAATAACTATTGCCAGAGATGCAAGACAAATGCTAGGAGGTATGGGGATTTCTGGAGAATACTCTATTATGCGTCATTCCATGAACCTTGAAAGTGTAATTACTTACGAAGGTACTCACGATATCCATTTACTTATTACAGGAATGGATGTTACTGGCTTAAATGCTTTTAAATAGCCTTTTTTTAAGGTTTTAATTTTTTATAAAAACCCTGCTTGGTTATAAAATCAAGAAGGGTTTATTAATTATAAGGGTATATTTCCGTGTTTACGTTTGGGGCTATCCACCTCTTTTCCTTCTAACATCTGAAAAACTTTAATAAGTTTTCTTCTGGTGTTTTTTGGATAAATCACCTCATCAATAAATCCACGCTGTGCCGCACGATATGGATTTGCAAACTTCTTAGAATAATCCGCTTCTTTCTCTATTAATTTATCTTCTGGATTTTCAGCTTCTGAAATTTCTTTTCTAAAAATAATTTCAGCAGCACCTTTTGCTCCCATCACTGCAATTTCTGCTGTTGGCCAAGCAAAATTAAAGTCGGCTCCAATATGTTTAGAATTCATTACATCATAGGCTCCACCATAAGCTTTACGAGTAATTAAGGTAACTTTTGGCACCGTTGCTTCACTCAATGCGTATAATAATTTAGCACCATTGGTGATGATTCCATTCCACTCCTGATCGGTTCCCGGAAGAAATCCTGGCACATCTACCAAAACCAATAACGGAATATTAAAGCAATCACAGAAACGTGTAAAACGAGCTCCTTTTACAGAACTATCTACATCTAAACATCCAGCTAAAAACATAGGTTGGTTAGCAACTATACCAATACTTCTACCCGCTATTCTAGCAAATCCTACAATGATGTTTTCAGCAAAATCTTTATGTATTTCAAAGAAAGAATCCTTATCAATAATTCCATCAATTATCTCGTGCATATTGTAAGGTTTATTAGCACTATCTGGGATTATCTCATTAAGATGTTCTCTTATTTCATCAGTTAAGGAATACGTTAACTTTTCTGTTTTCTCTTTATTGTTTTGAGGAAAATAACTCAGTAACTGCTTTACATTATCTAAACAAATAATATCGTTTGCTGAAGTTACATGAGTAACCCCAGATTTAGTAGAATGCGTACTTGCACCTCCTAATTCTTCCGCCGTAACAATTTCATTGGTAACTGTTTTTACCACACTTGGACCTGTAACAAACATATAACTGGTCTCTTCTACCATTAATGTAAAATCTGTCATTGCTGGTGAATACACTGCACCACCAGCACAAGGACCCATGATGGCAGAAAGCTGTGGAATCACTCCCGAAGCCTGTACATTTCTATGAAAAATATCTGCATATCCCCCCAACGATTTCACTCCATCTTGAATTCTTGCTCCACCAGAATCGTTTAAGCCAATTATTGGCGCTCCTACCTTAACGGCAAGATCCATTATTTTACAAATCTTTTCTGCATGAGTTTCAGATAAAGCACCTCCAAACACGGTAAAATCTTGTGCAAAAATATAGATCAACCTTCCGCTGATGGTTCCGTATCCAGTAACCACTCCATCACCGTAAAATAGTTGTTTTTCCATTCCAAAATCAGTGGTTCTATGAGTAACCAAAATTCCAGTTTCTTCAAAGGAATTTTCGTCTAATAAATAGTCGATACGTTCGCGAGCCGTTAATTTTTTCTTTGCATGTTGCTTTTCAATTCGTTTTTCACCACCTCCTAAATGGGCAAGTGCAATTTTTTCGTTTAAACTTTTTATTTTTTTATCCATAGTTTTTACTTTGAAACGCGGAGTAGTTTTTTATCCTCTAAATATTTTTTTACAGCAATAATTGCCGCAATTTTGGCTTCTTTAATACTATTTTCTTCTAAGGCTTCTGGAGAATAATAATCCTTTACAAAATGTGTATTAAAATTTCCTGAAACAAAAGCTTGGTGCTCACAAACAAATTTTCCGAATGATAATGTGGTTTCAACACCAACGACTTTATAATCATTAATTGCCTGTATCATTAATTGTATGGCTTCATTTCTTGTTTCGCCATAGGTTATCAATTTCGAAAGCATAGGGTCGTAATATATTGGAACATCTTGTCCTTCTTCAAAACCATTATCTACTCGAATATTTTTACCTTTTGGAAGTTGATACACTTCTAAATTCCCTACACTTGGTGTGAAATTATTCATTGGATCTTCTGCATAAACTCTAAGTTCTAAAGCGTGCCCTTTGATCGTTAACTCCTCTTGCCGAATAGATATTTTTTCTCCTCTAGCTATTTGAATTTGCATTTCAACCAAATCCAATCCTGTGATAAATTCGGTTACAGGATGCTCTACTTGTAAGCGTGTATTCATTTCTAAGAAATAGAAATTGTTTTGATCGTCCAGTAAAAATTCTACCGTTCCAGCACCTAAATAGTTACACGATTTGGCAACATTTACGGCAGCTTCTCCCATTTTTTTTCTAAGTTCGGGAGTTAAAATTGAAGAAGGTGCTTCCTCCACCACTTTCTGATGACGGCGTTGAATACTACATTCTCTTTCAAACAAATACAAAGTATTCCCAAAAAAATCCGCCATAATTTGAATTTCAATATGACGAGGAGAAGTAACATATTTTTCGATGAAAACAGAGCCATTCCCAAATGCTGAAGTTGCTTCACTTACCGCGTGATTCATTTCTTTTTTTAAATCACCTTCCTTTTCCACAATCCTCATCCCTTTACCTCCACCCCCTGCAGAGGCTTTAATAAGAATGGGGTAACCAATTTCTTTAGCTACAGATTTAGCCAATTCAACATCGGTGATTGCTTTATCTATTCCAGGAACCATTGGGATATTGTATGATTTAACCGCCTCTTTTGCTGCCAATTTATCACCCATAATCTTAATAGAAGAGGATTTTGGGCCAATAAATAAAAAATTATTTTTTTCTACTGCTTCAGCAAAACCTGCATTCTCACTTAAAAAACCATAGCCCGGGTGTATTGCATCTACTTGTAATTCTTTCGCAACTTCAATAATTTTCGCACCTAACAAATAAGATTGATTAGAAGGTGGTTCACCTATACAAACTGCTTCATCTGCAAGTTTTACGTGAAGTGAGTTACGATCTGCGGTGGAGTAAACAGCAACAGTTTTTATTCCCATTTTCTTGGCAGTTTGCATTACTCTAATAGCAATTTCGCCTCTATTTGCAACTAATATTTTCTTCATAACTGTTATTCAAATTCTATTAATAATTGTCCTTTGTCTACATTATCATCACTTTTAATTGTAATATTTTTCACAATTCCATTGCTTGGTGAAACTAGGGTACTTTCCATTTTCATGGCTTCCAAAATTATTAATGGGTCGTTTTCAGAAACCTTTTGTCCTACCTTTACTTCAACACTCACCACTAATCCTGGCATCGGTGCTTTTATTAACTTTACATTTTTTGAAGAACCATTTGAAAACCCCATTTCCTTAATTAATAGATCTAACTGATTTTGGATAGAAACCAAATAAACCGTCCCGTTGATTTTTATAGAATAGGTTCGGTTTTCAAAATCTGAGGCTACAATTTTAGCATGATGTGAATTATTATCTTGAAGTATATGGTAGTTATCCTTAGCAGATTGAACTATATCTAGAGTTTTTAACTCCTCATTCGAAATAGGAAACTCCCATTTGGAGTTCACTTTTACTTTGAAATTATTATTCATATTGTTAATTATAAGGGTGCTAATCCATTTGAAATTGTAGTGTAAAGATTCATTTTTTTAATTCTAAAACAACTGACTTTAATCATCTAATTAACAAAAAATATTACTATTAATAACTAACCTACATTTACAAGTATCCCAGATAATTAAAATAATCTCCAACCAAAAAGGAGTTGACCCGTTTTAATTTGCAGTTAAAAATCTATTGTATCTTTAGAATTTAGAAAACAAATGTCGTCACATTCCAGAATAACAAACGCTTATAAAAAAGCAAAAAGAATTTCGTTCAATGATGATTCTAAATTTATCATTTTTAGCGATGTACATCGTGGAGACAATAGTCTTGCGGATGATTTTGCCAATAACCGAAACACTTATTACCACGCCTTAAAGCATTATTATAACCAAGGGTTTACCTATTGTGAATTGGGAGATGGAGATGAATTGTGGGAGAATGTTTCATTTAGTTCCATACTATACGCTCATAAAAACATATTCGATTTAATGAAGCGATTTTTTTCTGAAGGCAGATTATACCGCCTTATCGGAAATCACGATATGGTGTATAGCAATGAAAAATATGTGGAGAAAAATCTATTTAGCTACCTTGATGATGCAACTGGAATAGAGGAACCTCTATTTCCAGGAATTATATTTTCTGAAGGATTAATCCTAGAGCATGAAGAATCGAAACAAGAAATATTTATGCTCCATGGACATCAAGCAGATTGGAGAAATTACAAAGCTTGGAAATTTAATCGGTTTATGGTTCGTGCTTTATGGAAGCAATTGCAAATTTTTGGAATAGGCGACCCTACAAGCCCAGCTAAAAATAATAAAGAACTCTTTAAAGTTGAACGCCGTTTTAAAAAGTGGATAATTGAAAACAAGAACCTCTTTACAATTATTGGACATACCCACCGTCCTCGATTTCCTAATCCTGGTGAAACTGCTTTATTTAATGATGGTAGTTGTGTACATCCAAGAAGTATTACAGGGCTTGAAATAGAAAATGGAACTATTTCACTAATAAAATGGCATATCGCTACAACCGACGATGGATCCTTAAAAGTAGTTAAACTTCTTTTAGAAGGACCTGAAAAAATAAGTGATTATAATACGTTTTGACCTACCACGTTAATCACTTGTTCTATTTGTGGCGCATGTTTTTTAATCGTCAATTCCACACCACTTTTTAGGGTCATCTGGTTAACTGAACAATCTACACAAGTACCCTCTAATTGAACTCTTACAATTTTACCATCCTCAATAGAGAGTAAAGAAATATCTCCACCATCATTTTGTAAGAAAGGACGAATCTCATCCAAAGCTTTTTCTACTTTTTTTCTAAGTTCTTCAATCATATTTTATTTTTTTACAGCAGAACAACCAACCGAGTTTGTCATTTTGATAACTTCTGTAGGAGGAAGAATATCATTTCTACTCCCTGTTTCTTCAATCACTTTTTTAGCTAAATTTTCAAAAGATTCTGCTAATACAGTTCCTTCTTGTAATGCAGCAGGACGACCATTATCTCCAGCTTCTCTAATACTTTGAACTAAAGGTATTTCACCTAAAAATGAAATTTTCAGGTCTTCAGCTAAATTTTTAGCTCCCTCTTTTCCGAAGATATAATATTTGTTATCTGGCAACTCTTCTGGTGTGAAATAAGACATATTTTCTATGATCCCTAAGATAGGCACCTGAATGTTTTCTTGTTGAAACATCGCAACACCTCGACGAGCATCTGCTAAAGCAACAGCTTGTGGAGTACTCACGATGACTGCACCTGTTATCGGCATAGATTGCATAATACTTAAATGAATGTCTCCAGTTCCTGGAGGAAGATCGATTAACATAAAATCCAACTCTCCCCAATCAGCATCAAAAATAAGCTGATTTAGAGCCTTTGAAGCCATAGGCCCACGCCATATAACAGCTTGCTCAGGACTAGTAAAAAATCCTATGGAAAGAACCTTTACACCATAATTTTCTACAGGTTTCATTTTACTATTCCCATTTACTGTGGTTGATAAAGGGCGTTCTTTCTCCACATCAAACATCATTGGAATAGATGGTCCATAAACATCAGCATCTAAAACCCCTACTTTATACCCCATCTTGGCAAGAGTTACTGCTAAATTCGCAGTAACCGTAGATTTACCTACCCCTCCCTTACCAGAAGCAATAGCGATTATATTTCTTAATCCTGGAATCTCCTTTCCTTTTATTAAGTTAGGATTAGCAGGTTGTACTGGAGCTTCAACCTTTATATTTACGACAACCTTAGCGTCTTGAGAAACTTTTTCTTTTATCGTTTTAATGACATCTTCTTCTGCTCTCTTTTTTATATGCATCGCAGGTGTCGTTAATAATAAATCTACAATTACCTCATCGGCGAATGTGATTACATTTTTCAACACACCGCTTTCAACCATATTTTTACCTTCTCCTGCAACAGTAATTGTTTTAAGAGCTTCAATAATATCTTCTTTTTTTATATTCATCGCTTTACATTGTGTTAACCACCTTAATAATAAGAATTTATTGGCTTTGGTTAGATGATTAATTTAGACTAATTCTAAAGTACAAAGATACATGTAAATCTTTAAAATTGGCAGAAGTTAGACTGAAATGATAAAAGCAATCAAGCTGCTTTTTGGATGTTTTTTAACAATAAAAAAATGAATAACTTAACTTTAAATCAAGACTAGATCAATTCTTTTTGAGGGTCCCAAAATAATTTTTCAAAATTTAGAATCTGATTTTCTTTAATCTCTATCCCTTCACTTTCTAGTAATTGTTGCATCAAATTGGTGCCTTCAAAATGATGTTTACCAGTAAGCAATCCTTTTCTATTTACTACACGATGCGCTGGCACATCTGGATTATTATGTGTAGCATTCATTGCCCAACCCACCATTCTTGCACTTTTTCGAGATCCTAAATAATTAGCGATGGCACCATAAGAAGTTACACGACCATACGGAATTAATTTCGCGACTTGGTATACCTTTTCAAAAAAACCAAGGTCTTTAGCCATTACAAATTATTCAAAATTTTAATAAGGGTAATCACCGAAATAATTGTAGTTACACCTCCAATTAAATAATTCATATTTAATTTATTCAATTTTCGTTGATTTTCTTTAGGTCTAAAAAACCAAATATAAACTCCCATAACAATAAAAGTACCTATGGAAGATCCAATTACTGTAGCTAAAATATTTACGTTGGAAAAAACAAACCATCCAAATGAAGAAAAAGTAATACTCATATAAACCCAATAAGGTATTGGCAAAAAATTAATTCCACTTAAAATAAAACCCAAGAAGAATCGATTTGTTTTGGAGTTATTCCTATCTTTTAAGGGCTCTTTCCTAACATCTTTTGCGATAAAGAAAAAGTAAATAGAAACACTTACAAAAACACCTAAAACCACTTTTTGAAGCATCGCAATAATCTCTGGGTTTTTATCTAAATATCTTGCGAAAACAAGAGCGATTAAGGTTTCTATAAGTACTGCTAATGTAACTCCTACAGCAAATAATATCGCCTTTTTCCTACCTTCATTCATACTTATTTTTGCAGAATACATATTTAATAATCCAGGAAGAGATGTTGCTATAATTGCTCCTATAGCCCCAAATAATAAATGCAAAATAAAAGTCATGAATGCTTAATTATTTTGTTAAGATAATAAAATTCCTTTTAGGAGAATTTGAACCGTAAATAAGTGATTTTTTTATCAATAGCTAAATATTGCTTTTCATAGAAAGTTTGAATTTCCACTACATCTTTAGGAGCATTAGTGGTTCCATATACATCGTGATGTGCATATTCAATTTCTAAGCCTTTTCCCTGTAACAAGCCTAAGGTATAACCGTGCATAAATTCGCTATCGGTTTTTAAATGAACTACCCCTTCTGGTTTTAATATTTTTTTATACTTACTTAGAAATTCAGAATTTGTCATTCTATGCTTCGTTCGCTTGTATTTAATTTGTGGATCTGGGAAGGTTATCCAAATCTCATCCACTTCATTTTCAGAAAAAAGTAAATCAATTAATTCAATTTGTGTTCTTAAAAATCCAACATTAGTTAACCCTTCTTCCAAAGCGGTTTTTGCTCCTCTCCAAAAACGAGCTCCTTTAATATCGATTCCTAAAAAATTTTTCTCTGGAAACATTTTAGCCAAACTTACCGAATATTCTCCCTTACCACATCCCAATTCAAGAACTATAGGATTATCGTTTTTAAAAAGGTCTCTTTTCCAATTCCCTTTTAAGTTTTTAGAATTATTAAACACCTCTTCTCGTGTTGGCTGTATCACATTAGAAAAAGACTCGTTTTCTTTAAACCGTTTTAATTTATTTTTACTTCCCAAGAGTGCTTATTTAAATTTTTTGTAAAATTAAGAAAATAATACTCAGCTAATATTATTACTACCTTTGTTTTATGCTAAAAAAGAAAACCATTTTGGTTGCACCACTTCATTGGGGCTTGGGTCATGCTACTCGCTGCATTCCAATTATAAAAGCTTTATTACATCATCATTTTAAGGTTATATTAGCTTCAGATGGTGCTGCTTTACAAATACTTCAGAAAGAGTTTCCTAATTTAAAATCGATAGAGTTACCTTCTTATCAAATTACTTATCCGAAAAAGGGAGGTCATTTTAAATGGAATATGTTACTGAAATCACCAATGATCTTTAAAGCCATTTCTTCTGAAAAAAAAATAATTGAGAACCTTGTTTCAGAAGGCAAAATAGATGGAATTATTAGTGACAATCGATTTGGAGTTAGGTCCTCTAAAATCCCTTCGGTTTATATCACGCATCAATTAAATGTTCTAACAGGAAACACGAGTTATCTCAGCAGTAAAATACATCAAAACATTATTAATAAATTTAATGAATGTTGGGTGCCAGATATGGTTGGTTCTAATAATTTAAGTGGCAAACTAGGGCATATTTCAGACTCTAAGTTAGAAATAAAATACATTGGTTTGCTTAGCAGAATGACAAAAAAAACGATTGCAAAAAAAAACGATGTCCTTCTATTGCTTTCTGGTCCAGAACCTCAACGAACTCTTTTAGAGGAAAAATTATTCGCTCTTTTTAAAGGAAAAAAACAGAAGGTATTATTAATTCAAGGTCATGTGAAAGGTGAACAAAAAATGGAACAGTTAGACAATATTACACGCTATAATTATATGCTAAGTACAGAATTAGAATTAGCTATAAATGGAAGTGAAATGGTAGTTTCTCGTTCTGGATATACCACAATTATGGATATGGCAAAATTAAATAAAAAAGCATTTTTCATTCCTACCCCTGGGCAATATGAACAGGAGTATTTAGCAAAAAGATTGAGTGATTTAAAAATAGCTCCTTTTTGTTTACAAGAAGAGTTTACCATCGATAAATTAAAGAATATTGATGATTATAAAGGATTTAAAGAAATTAACCCAGTTATAAATTATAACGATTTATTTTGCCTTTTCGAGGGTAAATGAAAATTCAGATCCGATGCCAAACTGACTTTCAACATATATTTTTTCGTTATGAGCTTCGATAATATGCTTTACAATAGACAAGCCTAAACCACTACCGCCTTGTTCTCTAGAACCGCTTTTATCTACTCTATAGAACCGTTCAAAAAGACGTGGGATATTTTCATTTTTAATTCCTTCTCCATTATCTGTAACCCTAACCAGTATTTTATTCATAATTAAATTTTCAACACTTACTTCGGTGGTTCCTCCTTGTCTTCCGTACTTAATAGAGTTTACAATAAGGTTTGTCAATACCTGCTGAATACGGTCTTTATCTGCTCTTACAATAATTTTTTTTCTATATATTTTATCAAAAGTGAGTAAAATATTTTGTTTAGAAGCTTTCATTTCGAGTAATTCGAAAACATTATTAATTAATTCTACTATATTAAATTCTTCTTTTTCTAGATTTAAATCTCCTACTTCTAGTTTGGTGATCATATCTAAATCTTTTACAATAAAAATTAATCGTTCCACTCCTTTATTAGCTCTTTTTAAATATTTTTCACGAACCTCATTGTCTTTTAACGCCCCATCTATCAACGTTTCTAAATAACCTTGTACAGTAAATAATGGCGTTTTTAGCTCGTGTGACACATTACCAATAAACTCTCTTCGATAATTTTCTCTAATTTTTAAAGCTTCTATTTCAAGCTTTTTATTTTGAGCAAAAAGCAACACTTCTTTAGTAAGTGTTTCCATGTTTGTAGTAATTTTTTGTTGCCCAAGGGTACTCGCATCTAATAGACTTACATTGTCGTAAATTTTCTTTACCCTTTTGTAAATAAATTTTTCAACTCTATATTGAATGATAAAAAAGGAAACTGAAAAACAAACTAATGCAAAACCAAATAATGCCCAATAATTTAAGCTTTCTGAGATAAATAAAAATCCTCCAACTAATAACGTCAAAATCAATGTGATTGATGCTGAAGTAATAAAAGCGAATTTATATGTTCTACTAAATATTATTGACATTACTCTACAAACTTATACCCTACTCCTTTTACCGTTTTAAAACTTTCGTCTCCAATTTTTTCTCTCAATTTTCTTATATGTACATCTATTGTTCTTCCTCCAACAATAACATCATTACCCCAAACGTGTTTTAATATATTATCTCTTTTAAATACTTTTCCTGGCTTAGAGGCTAATAAAGCTAATAATTCAAATTCCTTTCTGGGTAAATTAATTTCTTCTTTATTTTTTATAATTTTATATTCCTCTCTATTAATTATCAAGTCCCCTATTTTAATAATCCCTGGGTCATCTTCTGTTTCCTTAAAACGACGCAATAGGGCCTTTACCTTGCTTACTAATAATTTTGGTTTTATAGGTTTTGTAATATAATCATCTGCTCCAGCTTCAAATCCTGCTACCTGAGAGTAATCTTCCCCTCTTGCCGTTAAAAAAGTTATTACCGTTTCGGAAAGTTGTGGTATGGCACGTAATTTTTCACAGGCTTCAACACCATCCATTACAGGCATCATAACATCTAAAATGATAAGATGTGGAAGATGTTTTTTGGCCTCAGCAATAGCAATTTTACCATTTTTTGCTGTAAAAACCTGATATCCTTCAGAGGATAAATTATACGAAACTATTTCTAAAATATCTGGCTCATCATCGACCAATAAAATCTTAGTGTCTTTCTTATTCATGTATTCCATTCTTTATTTAAAAAAAGTAAAGATAATGCATTAATAACTTTGACATTAACACGCCAATGATTGTTAACAATATAGTAACATGATAATTGCTTAAAATTTTATCGTATCTTTATCTTTCTCCCTCTAACTTTTAAATTCTATTATGATGAAAAAAATTACTTTAATAGTAATGTTATTTACTTGCAATATTTCTTTTGCACAATATTTTCATACAAGTTTCGAAGATCCTGAAGCAATTGGCGGTGATTATATCGATACTGGTGATGCAACTGTAGCTCACGATTTAATAGATAACCCCGGAGAGCCTTTTGTAAATTTTTCTGCTTCTGGTTTCGAACAAGGGTATTCTGCTTCATACATTCCTTATGACACTCCTGGTGTTGGATTAACAGATGGTGATGCAGTTGGAGTAACAACTTCTGAACCAAGTGGTGACAACCCTTTTCCTCATGGAGAGCAAGGATATGAAATTAGTGATGTGGATGGAAATTTTATTTTAGAATTTGACCCTATTTCATCTACTTCTTCAGCCCCTAGTATGCGGGTTGATTTTTTTATTGTAGAAACAGGGTATGAAGGAGATGGAACCCTTAATGAATCTGGGTCGGATCGTTTGCGTATTTATGTTAAGCATTTTGAAGAAAATGATGAATATGATATCATAAATACTACAGGAAGTAACATCAATGATTTAGGGATAGAAGGACAATGGATTTCAGGTTTAGTTGGACTTCCAGCATTTCAAAATGGCATTGAAACTTTCCAAATTGTAATTGAAGTTAGATGCAATGCAGGGCCTGAGGCTTTCTATTTTGACAATATTATATTTGACGGATTATTAGGGTTAAGTGAAAATAATAAAAATTTATTTTCTTTATATCCCAATCCAGCAAATGACATGGTAAATATCTCTTCAAAAATAAATGGTGATAAAAATATTGTTGTTTACAATGTTTTAGGGAAACAGGTCATCAACACTAACCTTGCAGGCGAAAGATTAGACGTCTCTGCACTTTCAAGTGGTGTTTATATTGTTAAAATAAATCAAGAAGGAAATTCCAGCACTAAAAAATTGGTGATTAGATAATATCTTATTATTACAATTTAAAAAAAGCTTCTGTTTATGCAGAAGCTTTTTTTATCTATTTTTATCGAGTGAATTTAGAAAAGAAAATATTTACTATTTCTTCTCCTGAAGAATTTAATACCGTTGCCTTAGAGGTATTCCAATTTCAATATAAAAACGTTAAGGTTTACCAAGAGTTTTGTGATTTATTAAAGATTCACCCAACTTCAATTAATAAAGTACAAGACATCCCCTTTTTACCCATACAATTTTTTAAAAGTCATCAAATAATTGAGGAACACGCTAATAACGAAAAGATTTTTACCAGCAGTGGTACCACAGGAAATACAACCAGCAAACACTTTGTTGCTAAACTTTCCCTTTACAAAGAAAGTTTTTTAAAAGCCTTTAAACACTTTTTCGGAACTTTAGAAGATATTACCATTTTAGCATTATTACCTTCTTATTTAGAGCAAGGGAATTCATCTTTAGTATATATGGTGGATGAATTAATAAAGCAAAGCAATAGCTCTCATAGTGGGTTTTATCTTCAAAATACTTCAGACCTAATAGAAAAACTTAATTTTCTGGAACAAACCAATAAGAAAACTGTTTTATTAGGGGTCTCCTATGCCCTTTTAGATTTAATTGAAGAGAAAACATTTCAGTTAAAGAATACGATTATTATGGAAACTGGAGGAATGAAAGGACGTAGAAAAGAAATGATCAAAGAAGAACTCCATAGCATTTTAAAAAAAGGTTTTGGAGTTGACGAAATCTATAGTGAATATGGAATGACAGAACTTCTTTCACAAGCATACTCTAAAGGAAATGGAATATTTACTTGTCCGCCCTGGATGAAAATTATCACTCGAGATACTGAGGATGCACAAACCTATATATCTGAAAAAACAGGAGGAATCAATGTTATCGATCTAGCCAATTTATATTCCTGTTCATTTATTGCTACACAAGATCTAGGGAAGTGTTATAACGACGGAAGTTTCGAAATTTTAGGTAGATTTGATAACAGTGATATTCGAGGATGTAATTTAATGTTGTTTTAATGGCTACCACTAAAAAAGAAAATAGTGGATGTCTTCCTTTTTTTATATTAGGAGTCTTCTCTTTTTTAAGTTTTATCATCCTTCTTATCGTTTTTCCTTTTTCAGTAAATGTTACAGGGATAATAGCAATCGTACTATCAATACTCTTTTTGAAATTCGTATTCGAAAAATCAGTCATTAAAAAATTAATCAAGTCTGGTGTATTCATTTATATCCTTTTTTTCGGAATGCAATTTGTTTTAAACTTTTTCCTAAATATTCTCAACCCTAAAACTGAAAGTGAAGCTATTTTCAAAAAAGAAGAAGGAATAAAAAAAGTTAAGGTTTTAGAAGATAATGACTCCATAACTCTATATACCAGCAATCGCAATTGGTTAGATAATTACGGGAACAATTATATAGGCGATCTTAGTGTACGAGAAAAAGATTATCACACTCTTAAAAACCACATTAACACCTTTGCTCCAAAATCTGAACAATATTTTTGGAGGGATTTGTATGCCTATATCTCGCACACGGATACTCCAAGTTTAGATTTGATTATGGAGACTTTTATTAAAATAAATGAAGATAAGAAATTAAATCAAATGGAATTTGCCGAGATGATGGTAAGTTGCATTCAAGATATCCCCTATTCCTTTGTACTTCAAAAGGAATGCCCAACGGACAATTATGATTCTACTACAAAGCATGTTTTAGAAAATTGCCCAGAATGTTGTATCGGAAACATAAAATATGGCATCCAAAACCCGGTATCTTTTATTAAAAATTTAAAAGGAGATTGCGACACCAGAACGGTTATTATCTATAGCATTTTAAAGTATTTTAACTATGATGTAGCTATTGTTAACAGTCAGTTTTATCGACACTCCATACTAGGAATCAATCTTCCCGCAAGTGGATTGCATAAAATATACAAGGGAAAAAAATATACGCTTTGGGAAACCACTGCCAAATATTTTGAAGTAGGATACCTTTCCCCAGGTTTTGACGATGTAACGCATTGGAATGTAGTACTAACCAGTAAATAATATAATCATGAATTCAAAACTATTTACCTTATCTCTAATCGAAATTGTTTTATCGATCTTAATTACGGTGGTTATAATCTTTAGCACTTATAAAATATTAAAATGGCTCTTTTTCAGGAAACATGATTTACGAGGAGATAATCTAGCTTTTACAATATTTACTTCTGGTATTATACTTTCTGTAGGCATCATTCTAAGTACAATATTACCTTCCATTACCAATATTATTAGGCTCTCCACTACACAAATAGAAGTTGTAGAAACCGCTACTATTGTTCTTTATTCTGGACTTTATTTACTTATTGGTTTTATAATAGCGGTACTTATAAATGCTTCTGTCTTTTTTCTTTTTTCCTTACTAACTACTGGAGTCGATGAATTTAAAGAAATAAAAAATAATAATATTTCTGTAGCAATTTTAGTAGTTACGATATTGATAAGTATTACTATTATTTTAAAAGATAGTATAGCATTATTAATCAGTTCGCTAGTTCCTTATCCTGAAGTTTCCAATTTTTTATAGTATTCCTGTAAGTATTCTTTTTAGTACTCGACACAAGAATAAATAAAAATAAATTTGAAGCTTTTTATTAACCTTTTTGTCGTTCTATTTCTTTCCACAATACAGGCTCAAGAGCATCTAAATTTAAAAAACGGATTTGCTGCAGAAGGATACGATGTAGTCGCTTATTTTAATAATGTAGCGATAAAAGGAGATAAAAAAATATTTTACAACTATAAGTGCGCTAAATATTCGTTTTCATCAAGTAAAAACTATAAAACGTTTAAAAATAACCCCGAAATGTTTGTACCGCAATATGGTGGCTATTGTGCCTATGCTATAGCGGATACAAACGAAAAAGTGAGTATAAACCCGAAGTCTTTTCAAATACTAGATCATAAATTGTATTTGTTTTATAATAATTGGGGTGTAAATACATTAGATAAATGGAAGGAAGAAGGTCCAAAAAAATTACAAAAACAAGCCGATATTAATTGGGAAAATCTAATGAAAAAGAAAAGTTAGTACTCAATTAAACTGAGTACTGTAAATCTTTATGTTAATAGTTTGGTTAGTTTGTAGTGATTCCCCAAGTCAATTTATAGGACTTGGGGATTTTTTTATTTTAAACTACTTTAATAATAAAATAATTCTTCTTCCCGCGTTGCAATAACACAAATTGGTTGTTGATTAAATCGGTAGTGCTAATAGAATATCCCTCTTTTACTTTTTCTTTATTAACAGATACTGCGTTTTCTTTTAAAGAACGTCTCGCTTCTCCATTAGATTTTAAAAAACCTGTTTTTTCAGCTAAAGCACCTATAATATCCAATCCGTTTTCTATTTCAGATAAGGAAACTTCTGCTTGAGTTACGCCTTCAAAAACATCTAAAAATGTATTGGTATCTAGATTTTTTAAATCTTCGGAAGTAGATTTTCCAAATAACATATTGGAAGCTTTTACCGCTTTTTCTAAGGCATCTTTATCATGAACGGTAACGGTAACTTCTTCCGCCAACCGTTTTTGAAGCAAACGCATATGTGGCGCTTCTTTATGCTCTACAATTAAAGCATCGATCGTTTCTTTATCTAAAAAAGTAAAGATTTTTATATATTTTTCAGCATCCTCGTCACTGGTGTTCATCCAATATTGGTAAAACTTATAAGGAGAGGTTCTATTGGCATCCAACCAAATATTTCCGCCTTCACTTTTTCCAAATTTACTCCCATCACTTTTAGTAATTAAAGGACAAGTAAGCGCATATCCTTTTCCGCCGCCAATTCGACGAACCAATTCGGTTCCGGTTGTAATATTCCCCCATTGATCGCTACCTCCCATTTCTAGGGTACAATTTTTCTCTTTGTATAAATGAAGAAAATCGTAACCCTGTACCATTTGATAGGTAAATTCTGTAAAAGACATTCCAACCCCTTCTCCTGTTAATCTATTTTTAACAGAGTCTTTCGCCATCATATAATTAACGGTAATGTGTTTCCCTACATCCCTAATAAAATCTAAAAATGAAAACTCCTTCATCCAGTCGTAATTGTTCACCATTAGCGCCTCATTTTCTGCTCCAGAACTAAAATCTAAAAACTGTGCCAATTGTTTTCGAACACATTCCTGGTTATGTCGCAATGTTGCTTCATCTAACAAATTTCGTTCGTTAGATTTCCCAGAGGGGTCACCAATCATCCCTGTCGCACCACCTACCAAAGCAATAGGTTGGTGTCCGGAGCGTTGAAAAAATGCCAATAACATGATGGGAACAAGGTTTCCTATATGTAATGAATCTGCCGTAGGATCAAAACCAACATAAGCCGTTCGCATTTGCTCCAAAAGGTGAGTTTCTGTATCTGGCATGACATCGTGGATCATCCCTCTCCATTTTAATTCTTCAACGAAATTTTTAAGCATTTTTATAAATTTTCAACAAAGATATATTTCTAAATTTTAAGATAAAACATTAATTATAAAACAATTGATATAAATAATATTATATTTGTATTTCATAAATATATATCTATTGGTTATGTCTACTTTCACTTCAACACTTCCAGATCAATTATTAGATCAGCTAAACGATTATTCTAAAAAATTGAAAATGCCTAAAAACAAACTCATTCAAAAAGCATTGACTTTATATTTAGACCAATTAGAACGAGCTGAGTATGTTAGATCTTACAGAAAACATAAAGATGATGCCGATATTTTAGCAATGGCTGAAGAAGGAATGACCCATTATTTAAACCAATTAGACGTAGAGGATGAGGCAAGGTGAGATTTGGGAAATGTATTTTGACCCCATTAAAGGAAGTGAGCAAGGAGGCAGAAGACCCGCGCTAATTATTAGCGGAAACATGCTAAACGAAAACTTAAACATCGTAATTGTTTGCCCACTAACTTCAAACATAAAGGGATTTAAAGGAAATGTTGTTTTAAACCCAACTACTGAAAACGGACTTAAAGCTAGCTCAGAAATTCTTACTTTTCATATTCGTTCTGTCTCAAAGGAGCGTTTAAAAAAGAAAATGGGGGAAGTTTCTAAAAAGGATATCGGGATTATTAAAAAAACATTGAATGATTTGCTAAAGTATTAATGCATCACTCCTTAATTATTTTTTTAACCAGTGTTCCTTGATCTGTCTCTATTTTAATAAATAATAATCCAGTAGACAAACTAGATACATCCATTTGACTTGAAGGATTGTTTTGCTCTAATACCAATCTACCTAAAGTATCAAAAACCTTAATCCTATTGATAGGCTCTTCAGAACTTATGTTTATGATATCGGAAGAAGGGTTTGGATAAACATTAAAAGATAAAATATCAAAATCATGATTTGATAATATTTCATTACCATAAATAGCTGAATAATTTAAATCATTTGTTAAGATTAATGTTTTAATATTATCTGCTCCAGTTTCTATGTTATAATTAAAGGTTTTGTTTGTATGCTGCGCATCAAAAAAATCACCAAAATAAAGATTTTCAAAAATTATTGTTTCGGGCAAATTACAATCCGGCGACGGTAATTGAATAAACTCCTCTACAGTAAATAAATCATCTGTTATTATTATAGAATCACTAAGAATAGAACTACAAGCGGTTGTGTGAAAATTATAATCGTTAAAAAAGCCTAAAAAAGTATTATCAACCCCAGCATTAATAGGGGGATAATATTCTACATCATCAATTATTATTTTTTGTAAATACCAAGTATTATCCAAAAGCTGAGGGTCTTGAGCATAGCTTGAAAAAGAGACAAATAAAACTAATATTTTCATTGTTTTCATGGATTATGGTTTTAAAATTAGTAAACACAAGTTCAATTAGTAAACAATTATGTCTTTCAAAATAGACAACATGTTTGCCGTATTACTTAATTTATAAAGTTATAATGCATTTAAATAAATAACTTCAGAAATCAACTAATAATAGTTTTTCTTAAATTACTTAATTAACTAGGGAGAATGTAAATGTAGGAATAATCTGTTAACTATAAGGATTATTATTATTATTGATAATCTAAGAAAAATCAACATTCTCTTTATAACAAACAGTAAATTATTAATGTGTTTGGGTTTAAGATTAGTGATTTATTTACCTTTTAATTTCCTTATTTTAGCTAAATGATTTTAGTCACAGGAGGTACTGGATTGGTTGGCGCACATTTATTATATGCTTTAATAAATAGCGGCGAAAAAGTTAGAGCAATACATAGAAAATCTAGCGATTTAAATGCCGTTAAAAATGTATTCTCCTTTTACACCAACGAGTATGAAGTTCTCTTTACTAAAATTGAATGGATGGTGGCAGACATTACCGATGTACCTTCTCTTATACCAGCTTTTAAAGACATCGATTTTGTATACCATTGTGCTGCCTATATCAGTTTTAATCCCAGACATTTCCCTACCCTTAAAAAAGTAAATGTGGAAGGAACGGCTAATATTGTAAATTTCTGTTTGTCTCAGGGAGTACAAAAACTCTGTTATGTGAGTTCTATTGCTACTTTAGGAAAATCTCAAAACGGCTTCCTAATTACCGAAGAAACCGAATACAATCCCGAGGACAAAAACAGTGTATACTCCTTAACAAAACATGAAGCTGAAATGGAAGTATGGCGAGGTACACAAGAAGGTTTAGATGCAGTTATCGTACATCCTGGCGTTATTGTGGGCGAAGGTATTTGGAATTCGGCAAGTGGAGGGATTTTACGTTCTGCTTCCAAAGGAATTAATTTTTATACCACTGGTGGAATTGGGATGGTAGATGTGCAGGATGTAGTAAAAGCAATGCTTTCTTTGATGAATAGTGCTATTAAAAACGATCATTTTATTTTGGCTGGCAAAAATATTAGCTACCGAGAATTCCTTTCAACTATTGCCACCAATCTCAACAAAAAAGAACCAAGCAAACCCATTTCAAAATGGATAATGATAGCTTTTAGTAATGTAGATTGGCTTTCAAATAAATTATTTAGAACAAAACGCAGGCTCTTAAAAGCTACGGTTTCAACGCTTTATACGGAATCGTTTTACGATGCTTCAAAAATTAAAAATGAACTCCATTTCGAATTTAGAAATTATAAAAAAACTATCGAAAGAGTGTCTAGAAATTATTTAAGAGATTTTAATTAATTCCACTTTCTACAGGATCTATTAATAATTTTGGCTCTTTTTTTTTCTGAACCTTAATAGAATCTTCTATTTTTTTTTCTTTTTCAATGATTTCGTAGATACTATCCTTTTCTTTCTGAAGTAGAATTAAACGATCTTGTACCCTAGTAATTATCTTAGTATAGGTTTTTAAATTTGAACTATAATAGGCATTGCTTTCTACAAACTGAAGACTATCAATCTGGTATTTATTATAAATTATAGAGTCTAACCTAATATGATATTCTTTAAGTAGTTTATTGTTTACACTTCGGGAAGCATTGCTAATATATACATCGGTTAAAATGTTCACCATTTTATCTTTCGCGATCAAGTTTTCAGGTTTTTCTATTTTTTTTATATCCTGACAAGAAATCACTAAAAACACAACAAAAAGTAACCCTAAATTTAAAATATTTTTATTTTTTTGGTTAAAACTTCCAGCTTCTATTTTTTTCATCGGTTAAATGTTAATCTTTCTGGAGTACTCCTTTTTGGAAATTTAAAATTGTGATAGGTAAGTATTCCATTGACAAAAGTATGGGTTATTCTAGATTTAAAAGTAGTTCCTTCAAAAGGTGACCATCCACATTTATAAAAAATATTTTCTTTGTTAACTGACCAAGGTGCTACCAAATCTACCAAAACCAGATCTGCTTTATAGCCTTTTCTTATATAACCCCTGTCTTTTATTTGAAATAATATCGCAGGATTGTGGGCGGTTTTCTCCACAATCTTTTCCAAAGATATTTTTCCTTTATGGTACATTTCCAATAAAGCTACCAAAGCATGTTGCACTAATGGTCCTCCAGAAGGAGCTTTTGTATAGCCATTATTTTTTTCGTCTAAAGTATGTGGCGCGTGATCTGTTGCAATAACATCAATACGGTCATCTAATAATGCTTTCCATAATCCATCTTTGTCCTTCTGGCTTTTAACCGCGGGATTCCATTTTATTTTTGTGCCCTTTGTTTTATAATCTTTATCTGTAAACCATAAATGATGCACACAAACTTCGGAAGTAATTTTCTTTTCTGATAGTTTCTTTTTATTTGAAAAAAGATGCGTTTCTTTTTCCGTAGAAAGATGAAATACATGCAATCGAGCTCCTGTTTTTTTTGCTAGTTCTATCGCTTTTGAAGAAGAAATAAAGCAAGCTTCTGCGCTTCTTATCTTTGGATGCATTTCTATAGGAATATCCTCACCATATTTAGCAAGGTATTCCGTCATATTCTTTTTTATAGTCGCTTCATCTTCGCAATGCACAGAAATTAAAAGGTCGGTTTTACTAAATATTTCTTCTAGCACTTCTGGATTGTCCACTAACATATTTCCAGTAGAAGAACCTAAAAACAGCTTAAGTCCAGCCACTTTATTTTTATCAACTTTTAAGATTTCTTCTAAATTGTCATTGGTACCTCCAAACATAAAGGAATAATTAGCCCAAGAAGTTTGTTTGGCAATCGAGAACTTTTCTTCTAGTTTTTCAATAGTTGTAGCTTGTGGCACGGTATTAGGCATTTCAATAAATGAAGTAATTCCCCCTGCTACAGCTGCTTTAGATTCTGTTTCAATAGTTGCTTTATGGGTAAGTCCAGGTTCTCTAAAGTGAACTTGGTCATCAATCATTCCGGGCAACAAATAACGCCCCTCAGCGTCAATTACCTGAGTATTTGCATTTTTTACACTAATGCTATCCTCAATTTGTACAATGCGGTCATTCTCAATAAAAACGTCTCCATTTTTTATGATTCCTTCATTGACTATTTTTGCATTTTTTATTAAAACCGTTTTCATTAAATCTCGTATTTTGTAAACATACTCTTAAACTTCATAGATATTACTCCAAATATTGCTTCAGAAATAATACCTCCACTCATTTTCGATTCCCCTTGGGTTCTATCTGTAAATATCACAGGGACTTCTATTATTTTAAACTTATTAAGATAGGTCTTAAATTTCATTTCGATCTGAAATGCATAACCTACAAACTGAATTTTATCTAGATTAATCTTCTCTAATACTCTGCGATTATAACAAACAAAACCAGCAGTAGTATCGCAAATATTCATTCCTGTTATCAATCTTACATATTTTGACGCCAACCAAGACAATAAAACTCTACTCATTGGCCAATTAACAACATTAACACCTGTTTTATAACGGGAGCCTAAAGACATATCGAACCCATCTAATTTACAAGCATTGTACAATTTGATAAGATCTTTTGGGTTATGAGAAAAATCTGCATCCATTTCAAAAATGTATTCATAGTCTCTTTGCAATGCCCATTTAAAGCCATGAATATAGGCAGTTCCCAATCCTAATTTCCCTTTTCTTTTTTCTAAAAAAAGTTGAATTGGAAATTCAGCCATTAGGAATTCTACCACTTTTGAAGTGCCATCGGGAGAATTATCATCAACAACCAAAATATCAAACCCTTCTGGTAAAGCAAAAACAGCACGAATAATGTTTTCAATATTTTCTATTTCATTAAAGGTAGGTATCACTACCAAGGCTTTATGCATATTCCCCATTTTAGACAAATGTACTTTTTTTTACTTAATAAAATGTGAAGGATATTGTAAATGAGTTCGTTTTGATGCACTAAAAAAATGTACCTTTATCCAACTAAATAAATAACATGCAATACGTTGAAAGGTCAATAGATTCACATGATTGGATCACACTCATACTAGTGGGGTCTTTTGTGGTTTTGGCAATGGTAAGTGTATTGTATAAGAAACGGTTTGAAGATTTTATCAAGCTTCCAATATCGAACAACTTTTTTATTGCCAAAGGAACAAAAGATCAAATAAAACATCCCTTCAACATCCTTCTTTTTTGCTTACAAATTGTGTCTATTTCATTATTTGTACTCTTATTTTTTACTGGAGGAAATCCATTTAATTTAAGTTTATTTTTTCAGATTTTTATAGGAGTCTTTGTTTTTGTTGTGATAAAATTATTTATCGAAAAAATGATAGGAACAATTTTCTCCATAGAAAGTGTAATAAACCCATATATTTATAAGAAATTGACCTATACCAATTATCTGTCTTTTTTATTTTTTATAACGAACCTACTTTTTTATTTTTCCTTTAAACCAAACATAAATACTTTATTAGTTTTAACCGCTGTATTCCTTTTATTATACAGCATCATCTTATATTATAGCCTTAAAAATCACAGAACTTTAATTTTAAGTAACTTATTTTATTTTATTTTGTATCTTTGCACTCTCGAAATCTCGCCCTATATTATACTATATAAAGCAGTTGTATAAATAGGATAACTATTAAAAAATGTTTTGTATGAAAGTGAAAACTATTCTAGTTTCTCAACCAGAACCTACGGTGGAAAACTCTCCTTACTTCGATTTAATTGACAGACAAAAGGTGAAAATAGACTTTAGATGTTTTATACATGTCGAAGGTGTATCTAGCAAGGATGTTCGTGCACAAAAAGTGGATCTTGCAAAATTTACTGCTGTTGTTTTAACCAGTAGAAATGCTGTGGATCATTATTTTAGAATCGCTGAAGAAATGCGTTTTAAAGTACCTGATTCTATGAAGTATTTTTGTCAAAGTGAAGCAGTTGCTTATTATCTACAAAAATATGTGGTGTACAGAAAACGTAAAATATATGTAGGTAAAAGAACTTTTGCAGAACTTATTCCTATCATTAAAAAATATAAAACTGAAAAATTTTTACTTCCTTCTTCAGACAAGTTGAAACCTCTAGTTCCAACTTTAATGGACGATTTAGGGGTTATATGGAAACAAGCTACTTTTTTCACCACTGTGGTAAGTGACCTATCAGACTTAAGAAATGTTTATTATGATATTCTTGTTTTCTTTAGCCCAAGTGGGATTAAATCTTTGTTTGAAAACTTTCCAGAATTTGAACAAAACGACACTCGAATTGCAGTTTTTGGAAACACAACAGTTAAAGCTGCTGAAGATAAAAATCTTCGAATAGACATTCTAGCTCCAACCCCGGAAACTCCATCCATGACTATGGCTCTGGAAAAATACATTATAGAAGCTAACAAAAGAAAGTAAAACACTCTCTTTTTGATCAAAAAAAAGGGCTTGCAAATTAATTTGCAAGCCCTTTTTTAATTGTATTTATATTAAAATCATCCCTTTATAGGAGATCCTGCAAGGATTTCTTCGTTTGCATATTCTTCAAATACTTTAAAGTTTTTCTTAAATGAAGCTGCTAATTCTAGTGCTTTTTCATCATATGCATTTTTATCTTCCCAAGTGGTTTTAGGGTTTAATACTTCAGATGGCACATTATCACAGGTTTGCGGAACATTTAACCCAAATATTGGATGTTGTTTAAATTCAACATCAGCTAATTTTTCTTCTAAAGCTGCAGTAATCATAGCTCGCGTGAACTTTAATTTCATACGACTACCTACCCCATAAGGACCTCCTGTCCAACCCGTATTTATCAACCAAACATTTACATTGGCTTCTTTCATTTTTTCACTTAACATTTCTGCATATTTTGTCGGGTGAAGTGGCATAAAAGGCGCTCCAAAACAAGCCGAAAAGCTTGGTAGAGGCTCGTTAATTCCTGCTTCGGTTCCTGCTACCTTAGCGGTATAACCACTAATAAAGTGATATGCTGCTTGCCCCGGTGTAAGCTTAGAAATTGGAGGCAAAACTCCAAAAGCATCTGCCGTTAAAAAGAAAATGTTTTTAGGATTCTTTCCAATAGAAGGCACCTGTATATTATCTATATTGTAAATTGGGTAACTTACCCGTGTATTTTGAGTGATAGAAGTGTTATCATAATCCACTTCACCATTTTCATCCATAATCACGTTTTCCAAAATTGCTCCTGGTCTAATGGCTTTATAGATATCGGGTTCGTTTTCAGCTGAAAGATTGATCACTTTTGCATAACATCCCCCTTCAAAATTAAAGATCGTATTTTCTGAAGTCCAACCATGTTCATCATCTCCAATTAATTTACGTTTTGGATCTGCAGACAAAGTTGTTTTTCCTGTACCGGATAAGCCAAAGAAAATTGCAGTTTCCCCATTTTCACCAACATTAGCTGAACAATGCATAGGCAAAGTGTCTTTAAACACAGGTAGTATAAAATTTAAAGCAGAAAATATACCTTTTTTAATTTCTCCAGTATATCCTGTACCTCCAATTAGTGCAATCTTTTTAGTGAAATTTAAAATCGCAAAATTATGTTGTCTAGTTCCATCCTTTTCAGCATCTGCCATAAATCCTGGAGCATTAACCACCAACCATTCTGGATCAAAACCTTCTAGCTCCTCTTCCGTAGGTCTTAAAAACATATTATAAGCAAACATATTAGACCACGGGTATTCGTTAATCAGCCTAATGTTTAATTTATAATTTTCATCAGCACAAGCATAACTGTCTCGTACATACAATTCTTTTTCTGAAAGGTAATCTGTTACTCTTTTATAAAGAGCATCAAATTTTTCAGATGAAAATGGAATATTTATATCTCCCCACCACACCTTATCTTGTGTAACATCGTCTTTTACTATAAAACGATCTAATGGAGATCTACCTGTAAATTCGCCAGTATCAATAGCAATTGCGCCACTGTTAGCTTCTTTACCGAGTTCTTTATCTAATGTTTCTTGATGTAATTCTTTTGAGGTAAGTTGATAGTTTACTTTTGCGTTAGTAATTCCGTAACTATCTAACGAAATCATTTTTGCAGTTTGGTTTTTATCGACCATAACAAGGTTTAATTGTTGTTGGCGCAAAATTAATAATTCTATTAAAAACAGACGTTTTAATTACAAAGTTTCTTTGTTATTTATTCACAATTGCTCCAAAACCTAGTCTTAACCAACCTAAAATAAATAATAATCCACCTATTGGGGTTATAAAACCAATCATTTTAGCATTAAAAGGCAACAAAGAATTTAAAGATAATAAATAAATAGATCCCGAAAAGAAGATAATTCCTAATATAAAGAATCGAAATGCCCATTTTTTTGTGTTTGAAGGGATTATAGTTGTAATTCCCAATACCAAAATAGCAAAAACATGATACATCTGGTAACGCACTCCGGTTTCGAATGTTGCTAGAGCTTTTGCACCGATCAATTCTTTTAAACCATGGGCTCCAAAAGCACCAATAGCAATAGTTAAAGCTCCCAAAAATGAAGCAGTAGCCACAATATTTTTATCAATTTTCATCATAAGAAACGGGTATAATTTAGTATTTTCGCCTTGTTTTAAACGAATCTTCAAATTTACGAAAACCTAAGCAATGAGAAATATTTTAATTATAGGAGCAGGACAATCAGCATCAAGTTTAATTCAATATTTACTCGATAAATCCCAGTCTGAAAATCTATTTATCACAATTGGGGATATCGCTATTGGATCCGCTCAAAAATTTACTAAAGGGCATCCCAATGCAAAAGGAATTTTATTAGATGTTTTTGATAAAGAACAGCGAGAATCTGCTGTAAAAAATTGTGATTTGGTGATCTCTATGCTGCCTGCACGTTTTCATATAGAAGTGGCAAAAGATTGTATCACCTTCAGAAAAAACCTAGTGACGGCTTCTTATATTAGTGACGAAATGCAAGCTCTTGATGCAGCTGCTAAAGAAAAGGGCTTGGTATTTATGAATGAAATTGGAGTTGACCCTGGAATTGACCATATGAGTGCCATGCAGGTCATAAACCGTATAAAAGACGCAGGCGGAAAACTATTAATGTTTGAATCTTTTACGGGGGGATTAATTGCTCCTGAAAGTGACGACAACCTTTGGAACTATAAGTTTACCTGGAATCCAAGAAATGTGGTACTCGCCGGTCAAGGTGGAGCTGCAGAGTTTATACAGGAAGGAAAATACAAATACATCCCCTATAATAGACTTTTTAGAAGAACCGAAATTATAGAAATTGATGGTTATGGAAAATTTGAAGTCTATGCCAATAGAAATTCCTTAAAATATCAATCTGTTTATAAACTTGAAAATATTCTAACCCTATACCGTGGAACGATTAGAAGAGTAGGGTTTAGTAAAGCATGGAATATATTTGTACAACTAGGAATGACTGATGACAGTTATACTATTCCCAATTCAGAAAATTTAACTTATCGGGAGTTTGTAAATCTTTTTCTTCCCTATTCTCCTTCAGATTCTGTAGAATTAAAATTACGTCATAATCTTAAAATTGACCAAGATGATCTAATGTGGGATAAGTTGGAAGAATTAGATATTTTTAATGGCGAAAAGACCCTTGACATAAAAAATGCTACTCCTGCAAAAGCACTTCAGAAAATATTAATGGACCAATGGACATTAGCCGAAAACGACAAAGATATGATTGTAATGTATCATAAATTTGGTTATGAACTCGATGGCAAAAAGTATCGAATAGATAGTAATATGGTTATTCTTGGTGACGATCAAACCTTTACTGCAATGTCTAAAACAGTAGGCTTACCAGTTGCTATTGCTTCCTTAAAAATACTAAACAAAGAAATAACCACACCAGGCGTACAAAGACCACTTACAAAAGAAGTCTATGAGCCCATCTTAAAAGAATTGGAAAACTATGGGGTTTCTTTTACAGAAAAAAAATTAAAGTATTTGGGTTATAATCCAAATAATGTAGGAAGCTAAATTACCTTCTTCCCATAAACATACTTATAAAGTAAAGTAGTGTCGCTAAAGATCCCAATGCAGCAACTACATAGGTTCTTGCCGCCCATTTTAAGGCATCTTTTGCACCAGCATGTTCTTCTTGTGTTACCATATTACTGCTTTCTAACCAAGCCAAAGCTCTATTACTTGCATCAAACTCAACTGGAAGTGTAATAAAAGTAAAAAGTGTTGTCATGGAAAATAAGACGATTCCTGCTAAAAACAACATAGACCCTAATCCACTACCTAAGTACATTAAAATTAATCCAGCCATAATTACAAAATTGGATAGTTTACTAGAAACACCAACTGCGGGCACAATTTGAGAACGCAAAGTCAACCAAGAATAGGCTTGTGCATGTTGTACTGCATGACCACATTCATGAGCTGCAACAGCAGCAGCGGCAGCATTCCGCTGCGAATAAACCGATTCACTCAAGTTAACTGTTTTAGTTGCGGGGTTATAATGATCGGTTAATTGTCCCTTAACCGAAACCACCTGTACATCTCTAATACCATTATCGGCTAACATTTTCTCGGCAATTTCTTTACCACTTAATCCATTTCGTAATTGAATTTTTGAGTATTTCTTAAATTTACTCTTCAACCGATTACTTACATACATACTCACTAAAAATATGATTCCTGCTAATAAATAGTATCCTCCCATGATTTATATCAATTTTATATTATGATATAAACTATTGCAAAAAGTGTGCAATAAATTATCCCACTAGATTTACAATCTTCCCAGGAACAATAATCACCTTTTTAGGAGTCCGACCCTCTAAATAATGAAGGGTTTTCTCGTGTGACATTACGGCAGATTCTATTTCATCTTTACTAAGATCTAAAGATAACTCCAAAGTAAATCTCATTTTTCCGTTAAAAGAAACTGGATATACTTTCGTATTCTCTACCAAATGTTTTCCTTCAAAAACAGGAAACGAAGCTTCAGAGATACTTTCTGAATTCCCTAATTTATTCCAAAGCTCTTCTGCAATATGCGGTGCATAAGGCGAAAGTAAAACTACCAATGGCGCTAGCACTTCTCTACTAGTACATTTTTGCGCAGTAAGTTCGTTAATTGCAATCATAAAAGTGGATACCGAGGTATTAAAGCTAAAGTTCTCAATATCTTCTTCTACTTTTTTAATCGTTTTATGAAGGGTTTTTAAGTTTTCTTTAGTCGCCCCTTCTTCAGTAACCACAAAACTTTCCTCAGTTCCAGAATGAAACAAACGCCACATTTTCTTTAAAAAGGAATGCACTCCAGTAATTCCTGCTGTACTCCAAGGTTTTGCTTGCTCTAATGGCCCTAAAAACATCTCGTACATACGTAAAGTATCTGCTCCATATTGTTCACAGATATCATCGGGGTTGACTACATTGTATTTGGATTTGGACATTTTTTCAACCTCTCGACCTACTTTAAATGTCCCATCTTCTTCTGTGATAAACTCGGCATCTTTAAATTCGGGACGCCAATTTTTAAAACCTTCAACATCTAACTCATTGCTTGTATTTACAAAAGATACATCCGCGTGAATTGATCGAAAACCAATAGCATTTATCTCCTCTTCTGATAATCCATTATCTTTGAAATATTGATCAGACTTATCAAACATTCTACTGTTTACAGAAGTTTTATTATTAAATATATCATTTGATATGTACAGAGTTTTAATTTCCTTTTTATGATTAAAGCTTTCTTTCACAAAAGCACTCTCTCCCAAAATCATCCCTTGGTTGATCAATTTCTTAAAAGGCTCATCAACACTCAAGAATCCTCTGTCTTTTAGGAATTTAACCCAAAAGCGACTGTATAATAAATGTCCTGTTGCATGCTCGCTTCCTCCAATATATAAATCTACATTTTCCCAATAGTCCATGGCTTCTTTAGAAGCAAAATCCTCCTTATTTAAAGAATCCATATATCGAAACATATACCAACTACTTCCTGCCCAACCCGGCATAGTATTCATCTCTAAAGGAAATATGGTTTTACTGTCTATTTTTTTATTGGATACAATTTCATTAGCTTCTGTATCCCAAGCCCAAACATCAGCACGCCCCAAAGGTGGCTCTCCAGTTTCGGTAGGTAAATATTTTTCTACATCTGGCAAACGAATGGGCAAATGTTTTGCATCTATCATTTGCGGCAATCCATCTTTATAATAAACAGGAAAGGGTTCTCCCCAATAACGCTGTCTGGAGAAAACTGCATCTCGTAAACGGTAATTGATTTCTTTAGCTCCTCGATGCTTCTTTTCTAATTTTTTAATTACTTTTTCTGTTGCTTCCGCATAGGGCAATCCGCTAATAAAATCGCTATCAGCTATAACTGTCCCTTCTTTAGTTGTATGTGCTTCTTCGGTAACATCAATCCCTTCAAAAATATTTTTAATAGGAATTTTAAAATGACTGGCAAAATCATGATCTCGTTGATCTCCACATGGTACCGCCATAACAGCACCAGTTCCGTAGCTAGCCAATACATAATCGCCAATCCAGATAGGAACCAATTCTTTTGTTAAAGGATGTTTTGCATAGGCTCCTGTAAAAACACCAGTGATGTTTTTCACATCTGCCATACGTTCTCGCTCGCTTTTCTTTGCTGAAGCGGTAATATATTCTCCAACTTCTAACCGTTGTTCTATTGTAGTAATTTTATCTACCAATTCATGCTCTGGAGCCAAAGTTAAAAAAGTAACTCCAAATATAGTGTCGGGTCTTGTCGTAAATGTTTTAATGGCAATACCCTGAAATTCATCGGCTTCATTAAGCACTCTAAATTCTACCGAAGCTCCAACAGATTTACCAATCCAGTTTCTTTGGGTTTCTTTAATTGATTCACTCCAATCTAGTTTTTCTAGCCCTTGCAACAGACGTTCAGCAAAAACCGAAATACGCATACTCCATTGGGTCATTTTCTTTTTAATTACAGGAAATCCTCCACGCTCTGAAACACCATTTACGATTTCATCATTAGCAAGTACGGTTCCTAATTGTGGGCACCAGTTTACTTCCGTTTCCGCTAAATAGGTTAAGCGGTAGTTCAACAATACTTTTTGCTTCTTTTCTTCAGAGAAACTATTCCACATTTCCGAAGAAAATTCAGGAATATTATTTCCACATTTTGCATTTAAACCTGCATTTCCTTCTTCATCAAAAATGTGTATCAATTCTGAAATAGGAAATGATTGTTCTAGCTCATTGCAATACCAAGATTCGAATAATTGAATAAATATCCATTGCGTCCATTTGTAATACTCTGAATCTGAAGTTCTCACTTCCCGACTCCAATCGAATGAAAAGCCAATTTTATCTAATTGTTCTCTATACCTTGCTATGTTTTCTTTGGTAGTCTTTGCAGGATGTTGCCCTGTTTGTATGGCATATTGTTCTGCTGGTAATCCAAAAGAATCGTAGCCTTGAGGATGCAATACATTAAAGCCTTTATGTCTTTTATATCTAGCATAAATATCACTGGCAATATAACCCAATGGATGGCCCACATGTAACCCTGCTCCAGAGGGATAAGGAAACATATCTAATACATAATATTTGGGTTTGTCGCTTTGGTTTTGGGCTTTAAAAGTCTGATTTTCTGCCCAATATTTTTGCCATTTGGCTTCTATATCGTTAAAATGATATTTACTCATGTCTTCATTTTCAGGAAAGGGCAAATTTAATATTTCTTAAAGGAAGAAATTGTAATTTTTTATTAAAAGTTTGGATGTAATAAATTACCCGAATACAATACCCAAAACATGGATGCAAAAGCTATAAAGTTCATTGCAATTCCAAATAGCTTCATTTGAAATAGACTATAAGGATTCCCTTTAAATAAAATAAAAACATCTATTAAAAGCCATATAATAAACAGTAATAAAAATGAAGAAAGAACAAGGTCGTTAAACCAAAAATAAAGGATGTAAGATTCACACACCAACAGCAATAGCATTAAATATTTTGTGTTTTTTCTTCCTATTAAAGTAGCTGTTGTTTTTTTATTTGCTTTTATATCTGGGTCTATATCCATAATTTCACCAGCAATATGGGCTTGAAAAGCAAATAATGTTAAATACAAAATTGTTTGCCAAGGTATCATTTCTAAGTCATGCAACAAAACACTAAAAAAAGCAGTAAACACATAGCCTATTTGAATACATATTTCAAAAGGTGGTCGCTCTTTAATTCTAAATGGCTTGAAATTGTATACAATATTTATTACAATCATAAAAACTAATAAAAGCAACATTTTATATCCTGATATTGCAGTAAAAATCACAAGAAATGGAGCAATTATTAAACCCACTTTAAGGGGAACTTTTTTTAATTGCCGGCTAGTTAATTTAGCTCCAAATAAAAAATTCCCTTTTCTTTTATTTATTGCATCTGGAATTACATCATTAAAGTCATTTAGTCCATAGACCAAATAATTTAACGGAAAACACACAAAAAAGAAACCTAACCAAAAGAGCGGTTGTTCCCAAAATCTTGTTTCAAGATTAAAAGGGACTAAATAAATCCAAATAGTTGGAAACCACAATCCTGGTCGTGATATTTTTAAATCGTTAAGTAGTGAGTCTTTAATTTTTTATGAAATTTATACTTACCATCAAATTTATATGGATTATAACAATTTAGAAAATTTATACGTTGTAAAGTTATTCAATATAAAAATCTTGTATTTTTACACAACATTGAATATTAACATATGGCATCATCATTTGAGAAATACCAAAAACGAAGATTGATTTCTTCTTATTTTTCGGTAGTAATAAGTATTTCGTTGGTATTGTTTTTATTGGGCTTACTAGGGTTATTAGTGTTAAATTCTAAAAGAGTTGCCGATTATTTTAAAGAACAGATTTCTGTTACTATTTTCTTAAAAAACGATGCCAAAGAAGTTGAAGTCACACAGCTTAAACAAAGTTTAGCACTTGCAGAATACACGAAGTCTGCAGAATATATCTCTAAGGAACAAGCTGCAGAAGAACACAGTGTTACTATCGGCGAAAATTTTACGGATTATTTAGGATATAATCCGCTACAAAACAGCATCGATGTGCATTTAATAGCAGATTTTGTTACCCCCGAATTAATTGAAGAAATCACCACCGAAATTAACAATAAAGACTTTGTAGACGATGTGGTTTACGACAAACCATTAATTGCAAAACTCACAGAGAATGTAAAAAAGATTAGCTTTTGGGTGTTAATTGTAAGTAGTGTGTTTTTATTTATTGCCGTTTTATTAATTAATAGTTCTATTCGCCTATCCGTATATGCAAAGCGATTTACCATTAAGACCATGCAAATGGTTGGTGCAACTAAAACTTTTATTAGACGCCCTTTTATTTGGAGAAGTGTACGATTAGGAATCATAGGCTCTATTATAGCTATGATAGGTATGGGGGTGGTTTTATATTACCTCAACATTAGCTTTGCTGAACTTAAATTAATAGAAGATAAAATAGTACTCATTGCTTTGTTTGGGTTTATATTTTTTATGGGAATTTTTATCACTTGGATAAGTACATTTATTGCAACGCAACGATTCTTGAATTTACAAACCGACGAATTGTATTATTAACGCTTCGTTAATCGACTGGCTCAGCACAACGCTTCGCTCAGCGACCAAATTATAAAAATAAAACTATTACCTTGCAGCCGTCTAAATTTTGACATTTCAGTATAGAAAACATAGCATAAACAGTAATATATAAAACTGTTATTTTTATTGAATTAAATTATGGGAGAGAAAAAAAGAAAAGAAGCAACTAAAACTAAGGGTCAATTTGTATTTCGTCGTAAGAATTATAAGTTTATGCTAATTGGTATTGGGTTTATCGTCTTAGGCTTTATTTTAATGGCCGGTGGTGGTAGTGATGATCCCAATGTTTTTAATCCCGAAATCTACCATTGGAGACGTATTCGTTTAGCGCCCACTTTTATTCTTATTGGTTTTGCTATTGAAGTATATGCCATTTTATTAAATCCAAATCCTAAAAAATAATAATGGATAGTTTAGACGCTATTATCCTTGGAGTTATTCAAGGATTTACCGAATTTTTACCGGTTTCTTCCAGTGGACATTTAGAATTAGGAAAAGCAATTTTAGGAGATAATTCTATTCCTGAAGACAGTATGCTATTTACCGTAGTATTACATTTTGCTACTGCATTAAGTACCATTGTTGTTTTCAGAAAAGATATCTGGGAACTATGTAGTGGCCTGCTTAAATTTAAATGGAATGAAGAAACTCAATTTTCAGTGAAAATTATTATTTCTATGATTCCAGCAGTAATCATAGGCTTGTTTTTTGAAGAACAGTTAGAATCCTTTTTTGGAGGAAACATAGCCTTTGTAGGAGCTATGTTGCTAGTAACCGCTCTTTTACTTTGGTTAGCAGACCGATCTAAAAACACAGGAAAGAAAGTATCCATCAAGAATGCATTTATTATTGGAATTTCACAAGCAATTGCCATGTTACCAGGAATTTCAAGAAGTGGCGCAACCATCTCCACCTCTGTTCTTTTAGGAAATGATAAAAGTAAAGCCGCCCGTTTTTCATTTTTAATGGTAGTTCCATTAATTTTCGGAAAGATCGCTAAAGATTTAGTAGGCGGAGAGTTATTTTCTGAATCGATAAACTATACCTCTCTAAGCTTAGGGTTTATTTCAGCTTTTGTTTGTGGATTAATTGCCTGTACTTGGATGATTAAATTGGTGCGACAAAGCAAACTTTCTTACTTTGCTATTTACTGTGTTGTGGTAGGTCTAATTGCAATCGGATTTAGTTTTTATAATTAATTATGAATACGCTCGAAGATTATAAAGAAGGAAAAGTACTGCTTATTGATAAGCCCTTAAATTGGACTTCTTTTCAAGTAGTAAATAAGATTCGTTG
>MAAC01018257.1_pt1 | contig 34908 bp, 34 predicted proteins | sample 1115981 | NCBI WGS metagenome assembly MAAC01 (sample SAMN04961126, study PRJNA320927) | seawater metagenome | isolation source: sample BD02T64 sea water enriched with oil for 64 days | place: USA:Gulf of Mexico | collected 2013-07-27 | reverse complement strand
ATTTTTAAAACAGACTCTCGACCTTCAAGAAACCATACAGGGTAGACGGTGTTGTTGATATGGCCCATCGCATCGGTATCACAAAAACGTGGGTTTATCGCTAAAGAGAACATTCTGTCGTCTGTATTCATATTACACTTCGTTTCTTGTCTGGGTTAAATGAGAGCCGCTGACTTCGAGGGGCATTATACACACCTCACTCAAAGATCGCTTGTTTTTCCCTCGCCCTCATACATCCCATTGAAATAAAACACTATTCATTAAATTGAAGTGATGCCAAACGCTCATATAAGGGGTTGCTGGCGATTAATTCAGTATGTGTACCTACCGCTTCAATTCGCCCTTTATTAAGAACCGCTATCTTATCGGCATGTAATACTGTCGCCAGTCGGTGTGCGATAACCAGCGTGGTTCTACCTTCCATCAATTCATTTAGCGCTTTTTGCACCTGGTGCTCACTCTCCGCATCCAGAGCGCTTGTCGCCTCATCTAATAGTAATATTTTAGGGTCTTTTAACACCGCTCGAGCGATCGCTATTCGTTGCTGCTGCCCACCGGACAACCCCACGCCATGTTCTCCTAATAACGTATCGTAGCCATCTGGAAGCTGTTCAATAAAATCATGGGCATATGCTGCTTTGGCGGCATTGATGATGGCACCCTGCTTCACCTCCCCCGAGCCATAAGCGATATTGTCTCTAATGGATCCCGTAAATAACGCAGGCTTTTGTGAAACCAAGCCTATTTGAGCTCGTAGGGATAATAGGTCGACCTGCTCAATAGGAATCGAATCCAGCGATATCGCACCTTTCTGCGGATCGTAAAAACGTAACAACAAATCAAACAAGGTTGTTTTTCCTGCTCCCGACGACCCCACTAGCGCACATACAGTGCCCGCCTCTACCTTCAATGACAAATCATCGATAACCCACTGTTCTTTTCGGGTCATATAGTGAAAAGATAAGTGATCAATTAATAAGTCTCCACGCAAAGGACTAGGTAACACCAAAGGTGATTCAGGCACAACAAGGTCATTTTCCGTTGCTAACAACTCAAGGATTCGCTCAGCCGCTCCCGCTGCTCGCTGTAAATCGCCTATCACTTCACTAATAGCACCAACCGACATACCAACAATCACCGCATAAAAAACAAAAGCAGCAAGTTCACCACCAGAAATCCGTCCCTCTAGCACGTCATGACCACCGACCCACATCATGGCGCCAACAGCTCCCATCACCAGCAATATTACCACTCCCATTAACATTGCCCGTTGAGACACACGTTTTTTGGCAACATCAAATGCACTTTCAACATGCAAACCAAATAGACGCATATCTTCTATTTGATGGTTATAAGCTTGAACCGTTTTAATATGGTGAACCGTTTCACCTACATAAGAGCCTACATCCCCCACCCGATCCTGACTCGATCGCGCTAGACGTCGAACCCGTCGCCCAAATATCACTATCGGCATCACCACAAAGGGCACCACCGCAAAAACAATTAAACTTAACTTCACATTGGTGATAAACAACCAGACAAACCCACCAATAAATAACAACGTGTTACGCAACGCCATGGATAACGATGAGCCAATCACCGTTTGCAGCAATGTGGTATCCGTTGTTATTCTGGATTGGATATCACCGCTACGCTGCGTCTCAAAAAAACCTGGATGCAGTTGCACTAAATGATCAAAAATTGCTTTACGAATATCCGCGACCACTCGCTCACCCAACCAAGAAACCAAGTAAAACCGGCTATAAGAGCCCGCGGCCAAACACACCACCAAACCCAAAAATATCAGCACAGCACGATCTAACAGCTCAGGCGAATTCGCACTAAACCCATCATCAATCATCAGCCGCAACCCTTGGCCTATAGACAGCGACATGCCTGCGGTAAAAACCAAGGCTATCATTGCCGCAACAACGCGAGCCTTATAAGGTGCCAAGAACTGAAATATGGGAACAAGAATAGAAAGCCCTTTTGTTGACGGAGCTTCTGTTGACAGAGCTTCAGCAGATGAAGTCGCTGCTGATAACGGTATCGACGAAGCATGTAACGAAGAGTTTTTGTGACTTTGATTTTGCATAAGCTATGATACGTATATAAATAAAGAAAGGAGTAATTCGAATGGCTTCATTAGAACAGACGACACCCCCTATCGTCATGTCTTTTTCTGGCCATGATCCTAGCGGCGGTGCAGGGATTCAGGCAGACATTGAAACACTCAATAGTTTGGGGTGCCATTGCACACCCATTATTACCGCGCTAACCGCCCAAGACAGTGTTAGTGTAAAAGACTTTGCCCCGTCGGATCCGACGTTATTGATAGAGCAAGCTCGGGTAATATTAGAAGACATGCCTATCGCTGCGTTTAAAATTGGTATGATCGGAAGTGTTGAAAATGTTGAAGCGATCCACACCATCTTACAAGACTACCCCCAAACACCCGTCATCTTAGACCCAGTTCTCAAAGCGGGGGGGGGTGGCAACCTGAGCGAAGCAGCGTTAATCGACGCTATTCGACATTTATTAGTCCCTTATTGCACCATAATCACACCCAACTCAATAGAAGCGAGAACACTATACCCTGATGCCGACTCTTTGGACGCCTGCGCTCAAGGCTTAATGGATGATGATTGTCGCTATGTTCTCATCACTGGCGGTCATGAGCCCAGCCCCAAAATCACCAATCGTTTATGGGGACAACGCCAATGCCTAAGTGAACAATCTTGGGACAGACGGGAGGGTGAATTTCATGGTACCGGCTGTACGCTAGCCTCTGCTATTGCAGGGTTTATGGCACATAACAATCCCGTTGAGGTAGCCGTTAAAGAGGCGCAACAATACACGAACAACACCATTCAACATGCAAGGCATTTAGGAATGGGGCAAATGATACCAAACCGCTACTATTGGTCCGATCAAGGTCTCGCTCAACCTTGGAAGAAAATGCATTAATCGCGTATCATCCGCCGCTATTGTCTGGCTGATTTGACCCAACCGATTTGACCCAATCCAGACACCAAGCTATCTTTGCGGAGAACTCCCTTCATGCGCCTGCATGGCCTTTACGCTATTACCGACAATCATCTAACCCCCTCCCCCTATTTGATTGAGCGCGCAGAGCTCGCCTTGCAAGGAGGGGTTAGCGTCCTCCAATATCGAGACAAAACCACCGACACAAAAAAAAGACGAGAAGAAGCCCTGGCGTTAAAGGCTTTATGTGCACAGTATCAATGCACTTTTATCATTAATGATGATGTTGAGCTTTGCATGGAGGTCAATGCTGATGGCGTACACCTCGGTGTGACTGACGCAAATATACACAGTGCTCGCCAGCTACTCGGCAACAATGTTATTATCGGCGCCACTTGCCACGGCTCATTGGATTTAGCCCACAAAGCCGTTGCCGATGGCGCAAATTATGTCGCTTTTGGCCGCTTCTACAGCTCCACCACTAAACCCAACGCTGAAGCCGCTGATTTGCAGACAATACGCAGCGGCCTCGCCAAACTTAACGTGCCAGCCGTCGCAATTGGAGGCATAACGCTAAGCAAAGCAGACGAGTTACTAGAAGCAGGCTTCTCTATGCTCGCGGTCATTGAAGACATCTTCAAACCCGCTAACATCACAAGCAACATTACGTCGCGCTGCAACGCTTACTATGATGTGTTTAAGCAATACACATAAGCATACCCACACATACATTCCTAAATATTGACACCTGACAATTTGGACAACCACACTATGACCCGATCTGAAACCCTTTTTGCTGCCGCCCAAAAACATATTCCTGGTGGCGTTAACAGTCCAGTTCGAGCCTTTAACGGTGTGGGTGGCTCTCCCATATTTTTTAAAGCAGCGGAAGGCCCATTCCTAATTGATGAAGATGATAAACGTTACATTGATTATGTTGGTTCCTGGGGGCCAATGATTTTAGGTCACGGCCACCCCGGAGTCATCAAAGCAGTGCAAGAGCAAGCGGCGAAAAGCTTAGGGTTTGGTGCACCCACCGCCATTGAAATTGATATGGCGGATAAAGTTTGCGACATCATGGATAATATCGACATGGTTCGAATGGTGAACTCTGGCACCGAAGCCACCATGACCGCAATTCGTTTAGCCCGTGGTTACACTGGCCGCGATAAAATCGTAAAGTTCGAAGGCTGTTATCACGGACATGCCGACGCACTGTTAGTAAAAGCAGGCTCTGGTGCACTCACGTTAGGTGTACCTAGCTCACCAGGCGTTCCCGATAGCGTCGCGGAGCATACTGTCACATTAACGTTTAATAATTTGGAATCAGTAAAAGCGGCCTTTGCAGAATCAGGCAACGAAATTGCGTGCATCATTGTTGAGCCCGTCGCCGGAAACATGAACTGCATTCCTCCAGAAGAAGGTTTTCTTGAAGGTTTGCGTAGCGTATGTGATGAGTACGGGACAGTATTAATCTTTGATGAAGTCATGACAGGGTTTCGTGTTGCTTTAGGTGGCGTACAAAGTGTTTATAACGTAAAACCTGACCTCACTACCTTAGGAAAAGTCATTGGTGGCGGCATGCCCGTTGGTGCCTTTGGTGGCAAAAAAGAAATCATGGATTACATCGCCCCTGTTGGCCCCGTCTATCAAGCCGGTACGCTGTCTGGCAATCCAGTAGCCATGGCCGCAGGATTAACCATGCTAAATGCTGTCACAGAACCCGGGTTTTATGACAAGCTCTCAGAAAAAGCACAGTACCTAATGGATGGATTTAAAACACGCGCCAAAACGGCAGGCATCCCACTAACTACCAATCAAATTGGCGGCATGTTTGGATTCTTTTTCTCAGAAGAAGAAACCGTTAGTCGATTTGAACAGGTCACACAATGTGACATTGAACGCTTCCAGAAATTTTATCACTTGATGCTTGAAGAAGGTATTTACCTCGCTCCTAGCGCCTATGAAGCGGGTTTTGTCTCAGCCGCACACACACAAGAAGAACTCGATAAAACACTAGAGGCCGTTGAGAAGGTTTTTGCTCAGCTATAACCTACTAATACCTTACACCCCTATTTATTTCTAACAAGGCAAGCCATTAAGAATGTATAACGCATTATTCTCCAATGACATTATTGAAAAACACGTATTTGAAAAAAAAGTTTTAGTTGGCATAGGGCGCGATTTAAAATTACCTCAAGCAGTGGCTCAAGAGCAATGCCGAAAAAACAGCAAAAAACTTCACCAGATGTGGTCAGATGGATTCACCATAAGTTATACACTGGAATGTTTAACTGATTGGATATTAGAAGATGCCAAAACTGACGATGATTTGTATTGGTATCTTCATAAACGATGCAGAGAGACACAAGAGCTTTTTGATGTAGAACACAGCTAACGGCTCCTTCGCATCCAACAACCCTAATCGCAAAGCAAGAGTGATTTATGTGTTTGATACTATTTGCGTGGAATCCAGATTCAATCAATAGACTAATTGTTGCGGCTAACCGTGATGAGTTTTATCAACGCCCCTCCAAAGCAGCACACTTTTGGAGCGACGAGAATAATCTATTGGCAGGAAGAGACCTTGAACAGCATGGAACATGGTTAGGCGTTACGCGTGATGGTCGGTTCGCAGCGGTTACCAACTTTCGTAGCACCGATAGCGATGAATACCCGCGATCCCGAGGACAGCTAGCGGCTTATTTTTTGAAAGGCAGCGACACACCAGAAGACTCCCTGGCACAACTAGAAGAGGTTCATGAGCAATACGCAGGGTTTAACTTATTAGTCGGTGATACAAAATCATTGTTTTATTATTCCAATCGAAGCAATAAACCACCGCAGCGACTTGAACCTGGTGTTTATGGATTAAGTAATCATTTACTCAATACAGAATGGCCGAAAGTAAGTACTGGGGTTAAAGGGTTGATAGAGGCTATCGAGCAAGCTTCTGGTAATGAACCAGATGAACCAGATGAGATTGCAGATATTGAAGTAACGTTACTTGGGCTGCTTCAAAACGATAATCAAGCCGACGATAAGTCCTTACCTAATACCGGCATTGGAATGAATTTAGAAAAAATGCTCTCCCCGTTATTTATAAAAAGCCCTGCTTATGGTACTCGAGCCAGTACCATTGTGCGTATAACAGAGGGTAGAGGTATCACATTTCTAGAGCAGAATTATTCTGTCGGTGGTGTGCATACCGATAGGGTTAAATATAGCTGGATGATTGAAACCCAGGACTAAATAGTTCCGATTGGCTCGCTTAGCAGTGAGAAGGAAATCAATCGTATCTCCCTCTTTATCGACTGCCCCTTACTTTGATTCCATCGCAATTCTCATAATTGACGTAAAAAGCACCGCTACAAGCTCAACTCCAGCCAGTGTACTTTGTGCTGAATGGAAGCTTTTAAATCCTAACATCGACCGAGTAATCCGTTTTACTCACTGATGATCTTGTTCAACAATGTTGTTAAGGTATTTGCATTGTCGAATTTTCACCCGCTGGTTACTACCCTTGTTGAACTGATTTATGCCTGCTTTGTTGGTTCCACTTTTGTCGAGATTGACTAAACCTGGTTTGCCATTTCTGCCGGTGGCTTTATTAAAGAAGCGCAGAGTGCTCATGATGATGCAAGCGCTGCTTAAATAAGTCGACAATAAAATCCAGGAAGGCAGCCACTTTGGGGATATTAGCCCTGTGTTGTGGATATAAGGCATATATATCAATATCCGCCATACCCCATTCGGGCAGGATATTAATCAACTCTCCGTTATTAATTCCCTCCTCACACATATAGTCAGGCAAAATCGCGACCCCCACACCATCCAGCACGGCGTTATACAATATGGAGAAATCATCCACTAACAGGTGAGGTGTGATGCTGAGCTCCCGTTGCTCATCCCCTGCCTGCAACAGACACTTACCATCGCTGTGTACGCTGCTCATCAACAAAAAATTGCAATGACAAAGCATTGCCACGCTATCGATAGCGCCATGGCGTTTTACATAGCCTGGGCTGGCGTAAATTCGGCGTTTTGCCGATCCAAGTCGCTTGCATATCAAGCGAGAATCTTCCAGCTGACCAACCCTGATCAACAAATCAAACCCCTCTTCGATAAGATCCACACGGCGATTCACCAAATTCAATTGCACCTGGATATCACCATAGTCATGCATAAATTGGCTAAGGGCTAGCCTGAGAATTTGCTGGCCTATGGTCACCGAAGCACCAATACGTATAGGGCCGCTTAAAGAATTCAGCACTTCCGATACCGAGGCCTCGGCCAGATCGACCTCTTCATGTATGCGTTTACAGTGAGATAAATAGCGCTGACCGGCTTCTGTCAGGTGTTGTTTACGGGTGGAGCGTTCCAATAAGGTAACCCCCAGCTGTTTCTCCAGACGAGACACCTTACGACTGACATTAGCCTTAGGCATACCTATGCGCTCAGCAGCCAAGGTGAAACTGCCGGCTTCTACCACCGCGAGAAACACCATCATATCGTTCAAATCGTTTAATAAGGGCATGTGTTTGCTCCCATCGGCTGGATAGTCGTAAGCCAGCATTTTCATTGTTGTTGAAAATGAGATTTTGTTTTTGATAAGTGACTATATATCAGACAGTCACTCGTGACTATGATGAACTTATCAACTAAAAGACAACGACAGATCAACCACAGAACAACGTGAGTTCATCAAATAAGAGAGCGTCAGACATGAAAATATTAGCCAGATCTAAACCGAAACCCCGATAAAACGAAAAACTGGAGAGCAACCGTGAACTTGCCTACCGTAGTGACCGCCAGCATGCCCGAAGGTCCGAACGGCCCCATCATGCCGGAGATCTTGGAGATTCTGGGCGACAAGGTAATCGAACGCCCCGGTGAAATCAATGCCTGGAAAAACCCTGCGTTTAAACAAGCCATTGAAGCCACAGGGCGTAAAAAAATCATCATGGCAGGCGTAGTTACCGATGTGTGCCTGATGTTCCCAGCACTCTCTGCCGTAGCAGAAGGCTACGATGTTTATGCGGTCGTCGATGCTTCCGGCACCTGGAACAAGGCCGTAGCCGAAGCCTCAATCGCCCGTATGACACAAGCTGGAATCAAAGTCGCGACCTGGGCTTCCGTACTGGCCGAGGTCATGGATGATTGGCGCAGTAAAAAAGGCATGGAACTGGGTGGTGTATTGGGAGACCATACGTCTTATCGCTGGGTCTACAATAGTTTCTTACAAGCTAACGGCCAGAATCAGTAATTGTCATAACGTTTATTGCACATTGTCATGAGCAATAAACTTTCATTGCGAGGTATCAATATGTCCCACTCGGCAAAACCCAATAAACACATCATGGCCTTTATTACCTTTTTGGCCCTGGTTCCTCTGGTGTATTTTATTCCTGAACTTATCGCACCTTATCTACCAGCCAATAAGCTACTGAATGTGGTTGTTACCATCGCTATTATCGTGCCTATTATTTCCTACCTGATCATGCCCATGGCGGTTAAATTGATGCTTCGAAAGTGAAGCATCATTGGTTATGAATTGAGGCTGCGTTCAGCTGCTTCATTATCCAGGACTAAATGATTCTGATTGGGGCACAATTAAAGAGGTTGCTTTCACATTTTTTGAATATTAACGAACAAAACATGGTTCGTTAATGCCGATTCCACTAGAATCCCGCCCGCATAATTCATACTCAATCGGAATCAAAACAAAGGACATTGTTATAATGATACGACCAAGCAAACGTTACTCGTTGCTAATTACTTCGGTACTACTCAGCGTTTTACTAACAGCATGTGGTAGCGAGAATAAAGAAGGCGCCACAAATGAATGGGTAGTCACAAACCCTGAAACAGAATCCCCATATTCAACCGAAAGCATACTCAACAGCTCAAATGAGTTGGTTTTTGCTGGCCTTCAGAAGGATAACGAACAAGTGAAGAGCTTGTTAACCGCCTATGACCTGGAAGGAAACATTCTCTGGCAAGCCAATGAAAAAAAAGACGTTGGTTATGACGCGATTATTGAGAGCGCTGTAGGTGGTTATATTGTTGCTGGAGGGGTAATTCATTTGGAAAACAACTACCCAAAGTACAGCCAGCCTGTTGTGGCAAAATATTCACCCCTTGGTGAAGAACTATGGAGCACAACTCTTGACGAGCAGGCATTCTCAGAGATCAAGGTTGGTCGCGATGATAATGATCAATCCTATGTGTATACGAAAAATTATATCCAGGATGGTGCCAACAATTTTGTCGACTTTAGTTTAAGCAAGGTCGACGCTACAGGGAATATTCTGTGGAACAAACAATTCCGTGAGAATTGTACCTGCTGGGATACCCATTTTGCGGTAGATTCAATGGGTAATAGTTATCTAGCCTACGCTTTGGGCAGCGGCCCCTCACTAACGCAGTTTGACAGTGAAGGGAACCAGCAATGGCAATTTTCTGTGCCAAGTGACGGAGATTTAATGCCATCGATACAAACGTTGTTTATCGATCAAAGCGATCGCGCTGTTATGCACACCACTATCAGCAAACAGGTAACGCCTACCTTTATCCCCCCTACGGCAGCGGCCACTTATGCATTTACCACCAACGGAGCCATTGCGTGGGAATACCACTTGCCAGCGGTGTCTACTGACTACAAGTTGAATGTTGAGTCAGAAGGAATAACCGTTGACGCCAATGGCAACTATTACTTGGCCCATTCATCTAGTCGCCAAGATTTCGCCGTACCCTGTCCTTTTTGTGAGGTTGTCACCTACAAACTATATCTTACTAAACTCACACCAGATGGAAATGAATTATGGCATCAATCCATTGTCGTTAACCAAGCAGGGGCCTCCTACGTTAGTGCTAATGATGGGCTCGTTGCTTTGATTAACGATGAATATATTCGCGCATTTAATACTGAAAATGGTGAATTAATAATCCAACAAGAAAGTGATACTGTATCGAGAAACTTAACAAACGCCTTTATAACCAAAGATAGCCACTTTTACCTCGTAAGCGATGCGGGCACATCCTATAACCGTAATTATCAAATTGAAAAATGGGTTCGAAATACCGAAGTAACATCAGAAACACCCTAATTCGAGCTCACTACATGCCCCCTGTAACAGGGGGCTTACAATAAAATCTAGCACCACCCATTTTACTAGGTGAATTTAATGACCATCCAAGCAACAGAAATACCCTCCAGTGCATTGCTTCACGGTCACGTCGAGCGCGGTGAGTATGCTGACGCTTTTTACACGGATATAGCTGACAGTGTTGACCTTTCCGAATACATAAGGGCTTTCTACTCATCCCGAGTAATGAAGGTTGAACGATTTATCTTGAAATTTATTGGTAAGCCTTCCAGTGCTGATCAAGTTGAGAAGCTCGCTACCGGTGAAATTAGCGAATTCGCTGTATGGAGTGTCGCTGAACGTCGGGATAATGAAATTTTACTCCCTGATTTTTATGACCGTACATGCTCTTGGCTAATGGTTAGCTACCCCTCAACGGGTAAAACTCGCCTTCACTTCGGCACTGGTGTCCATAGAATGCGGCAGCAGGGTGAAGGCGCTACAAGCCTAAATTTATTTTTTAGAACTACAATCGGGTTTCACTTGCTGTATTCAAAGGTATTGCTTCGCTCAGCTAGAAACCAGCTCGAAAAGTTGGGCTAAAGGGACATTAGGATTTTAGTATATATACTATTTATTGTACTAAAACTGCAATCAATCCACCCCGATGCTAAGGTAAATATCCTACAGAACGGTCACTAGTACGAACGTCGGCATCGTGTTTTTTGCGGTCGCATTTACTGCGCTTGTTATGTGCTTACTGCTCACTCTCGAAATGTGCAAACACTTCGGCACCCGTCATGTTTTGAGTTTCATTTGAAAAATTGTAGTAATCAGGTTTTTCATCAATGAAAATCTGATGACTAAATTTGTACTCTGCTTCAGTATCCAATAAGCCTGCTGGAATGTGGTACTGATTGGCCGGCTTTAGAAAATAGAACAAATGGGTTCCACACCTCGCACAAAAACCTCTTTCTGCCCACTCAGATGATTGATACCTAATGACCGAAGCTTCATCTGATACTTTCAAAGAGTCACCACACTCAACGGCCATCATCGGGCCTCCAGACCAATTTCTACACATACTACAATGACACGCAGCTGCTTCAGTAGAGGATAGCTCCGCTTCTAGTTCTACCGAACCGCAAAGACATTTACCATTTGCTTTCATATCAACTTTTCCTATTGATTAGTTTGATTGTCACATAACGCCCGCTTCACTTGCCGGAGGTCATGTGCAGGCGCTTGTTATGTGCATATTTCACGTTTTTAAACACTTGTTAGCGACATATTTAATAAACTTATAAACCATGATAAATGGGTAAACCAGAATTAATGGAATGGCTATCATACATGCAATGGCGTAATACCTTAGCAATTGAGCAATATCTAAACTACGAATATCGCACCTTCCATGAAAACTCATTAATCCATCATCTGCTTTACAACCAGTGATTTCTTGCAGTACAAAATACCCAGCGTATATGAGAACAGCTAGAATAAATAATTTATCAGATTTACTCATATTCTAATTTAATGCGAACTCTCTAAAGTACATAACAGTGTACTTCACGTAATTTCGAGCATGCAATATTTTCAGGCATTTCAACACTTTACACGCTTCATTCGGCCAGGAGCAAACCTAGACTAGCTAAGGTTTCATGCCGAGAGCTTGTTCCAAATCATCGAGAGCATCAGTCGTGTGTCCAACTAGATGCTGAACACTGGATAGCGATTCCCGGCAAGCAGTAAATACAAAGGTGATTTTATCTGCGTATGTATACAGTGTGATATTCAACGCCTGGCCTTGCATCACGAACGAAACAGGGTGCACGCTGAAAAGTTCAGCCCCGTTCAAATAGCGTGTTTCACGCGGACCTGGCACATTTGAGATCACCACGTTGTACATAGGGTTGCGGCGGCGATTGCCAATTTTGGTCATTTGCCCAATGACGAAAGGCAAAGTCATTAAAGCACTATAGGTTGTGATTTGTTTAGCGTTCATCCCTGATAGCAGCGCTTTCCCGGCTGACATTGACGCGATGACTTTATTAAAGCGTGTCAACGTATCTTCTTCATCGGTTCCTAAAGAGGCGAGCAGTGCTCCAATGGCGTTGCCACCACCTACTTCATCTTTGGGGCGGAATGAAACAGGTACTTGCGCTATCAGTGAGGTTTCGGGTAATTCATCCAGTTCGGAAAGATAACGTCGAAGCGCACCACCGCAGATAGCCATAACGACATCATTTAAAGTACCACCGTGTTGTTTGCCGACGGCTATTAGACGCTCAGTACTGAATTCAACAGTACTGACGCGACGCTGAGGCCCTACAGCAGTATTCAAAATTGAGTTGGGGGCACTGTAAGGCGCTACAAGGCCTGTATTGTTTTTACTCCGCTGCCCTACAATACTTTTCCAAACCGCTTGTAAAACAATCGCAACTGACTTAATTGCAGCGGTGCATTGAAACACTAAGCTTTCTTTGTTTGATAATTGTTTTTCTGAATTGTCTTTTGTCGAATTGTTTTTTTGCGGTAATGGCGTTGCCCAAAAAGGTAAGAAGTCAGGGACAACTTCAGGTTCAGTTTGTTGCGCCCAATGGGCCATTAATCGCGAGCCAGCTACTCCGTCTATCAAGGCATGATGCATCTTTGCATAGATTGCGAAGCAGTCGTCTTCAAGACCCTCTATCACATGGAGCTCCCACATAGGCCTACCATGATCCAGCGGAATGCTGTGAAGCCTGGATATTAGTACCGCCAGTTCCCGCTCGCCGCCCGGTTGAGGGAGAGCAGAATGTCGCAAATGATAATCGATATCGACATTGTCCACTTTTTCCCACGAGTACATGGGGCTAGTGGGTGACCGCTTAGCCAATTTCAAATTATAAGGCTCGTCGGTGGGCTGATATTTTCGGAAGCCTTCAATCAATTCTACAATAAAGGTTTTATCCTTTCCTTTAGGTAGTTTCATCCTGACCAAAACACCGATTTGACTAGGTGTTTTATCACTTTCAATTAACAAAAAGAAAGCATCCCCTGGTGTCAGTGTTTTTTTGTTAGACATCGTCTATTTCCTATTGAATAAAAACCTGTTGCGTTAAATCGCCTAATTGAAGCCTTATACAACTGTAGCACAGCTGGTATATGTGACTTACCGATAGGGCAAATGAAAAAGAATTTGGTCTGCACCCTATCACCGGCAGAGCAATTCTACGCTTTAGCTGCGTATGCCGAAAATCGCCTCGATACCATTAACGACAAATATTAGGTTTTCGACCAAGCCGGTTTGCGACTGAACCTAAAGACACACTAAATCACGAATGCTCTCCAGCTTTCAAACTTATATACACCATTTTTATCCACTTTTTCTCATCGATAAAACCTTCTCCCCAACTTTTCCATCGTCCAGGAAAACCTTTGGCCTGAATTTGTTGTAACGACATCCCTTCATCAAGCGCTTCTTTTACAATCGCTGAGGTGGTTTCTAGCATATGGCTGTAATCTTTAAGATCCGTCAGCGTGGATAATGGCCCATGACCAGGAATCACTTTAACCTCGGAATTAAGCGTAGTAATGACCGTTTTAATATTCTTAATCATTCCCATCACATCACCGCCGCTTTCTGAATCAACAAAAGGAAACTTGCCAGAAAAGAAGTGATCCCCCATATGAACAACGTTCGCCGGCTGAATCATCACAATGCTATCACCGTCCGTATGGCCATTTGGGTAATGCACAACCTTTAGTTCCTGACCATTAAAATGCAGTGACAACGACGAATCAAATGTTACGACGGGCAAAGCTGGTTTTTCACTGGCTTGTATTTTCATACCAAAAAACTTGATTTCTTGGGCAGTACTCAGACGTTTACGTACATTGTCATGAGCAATGATAGTAACGTACTCTCCAAGGTGCTCGTTCCCGCCAGTATGGTCATGATGCCAATGCGTATTAATAATAAAGCGAGGTTTCCCCTCTTTTCTATCAAGGACTTTCTCTAAAGCACCTACATTAACTTTATAATCATCATCAATAATTAATAAGCCATCTTCACCTTTAAGCAAACCGATGTTTCCGCCAGTACCTTGCAACATGGAGACACTCTCTGTCACAACAACTTCGCTAAAAACTTTTTTATCCGAATTCGAGTCATCATGTGCAACGCTGACAGTCGAGAGCAACAAGCTTATTAAACTGATTATCTTTTTCATTATTCGTCCTTTTATCATTCTTTAACCGTTATTATATTCTAACAATTTCACTTAGCACTTAGCACTAGACCCAGAGTTTTCTGTAAATATCAACGATATCTACCTTCGACGGAACGCGTGGATTATTTGCAGGGGAGCCCGATGCCAATGCCTGCTCAGCCATAATATCCAGTGCCTCAAAATAAGCGCTTTTATCAATGCCAAACTCTTCTAGTGTTGGCACATTCAGTTCATCATTAATGGCGACTAATTCGGTCACCAATTTCTCATTTGCAATACTATCTGAATCAGACGGCAAAGCCACCTTCATTGCACGTGCACAGTTGGCATAACGAACAGGGGATTCTGAAATAGAATACTCAGTAACACTGGGTAATAACATGGCATTCGATAACCCATGAGGCACATGAAAAAAAGCACCTATAGGCCGACTCATTCCGTGTACTAACGCTACGGATGCATTCGAAAAAGCAATACCAGCCAAAGTTGCCCCTAACATCATTGCTTCTCTTGCCTCTTTATCCGCGCCATCACAATATACTTTGCGTAAATTAGGAGCAAGTAACCCCATGGCTTGCAGTGCCTGACTATCCGTATAGGGGTTGGCTTTTTTAGAGACATAAGCTTCCATCGCGTGGGTTAATGCATCAATCCCCGTATCCGCAGTCGTTCGAGCAGGCAAGCTAGTAGTCAATTCAAAATCAACCAATGCGGCAACGGGCAAAAAACCCATTCCCATACACAACATCTTTTCACCTTGTGTTTCATCGGTAATTACAGTAGCTCGTGTCGCTTCTGAACCCGTACCCGCCGTTGTTGGGATTGCTATAATCGGCAAACCTGGCTCATTAACAATACGAGGCACTTTATAATCTCGCATCTTTCCGCCATATTTTCCCAAAATCGCTATCGCTTTTGCGCTATCAATAGGGCTACCACCCCCAATGGCGATAATAGAATCAAAATCACCTTGTTTGATTTTTTCTACACCTGCAAGGATTGACGCCTCCGTTGGCTCAGGAACCGTATCTGCATAAATATCACTATGAATATCTTTTGCGGATAATTGTGTCTGAACACGATCAACATAACCCAACTGCATCATCATTTTGTCAGTGACAATGAGGGGTTTTGTACACTCCAAATTTTTTAGAACACTGCCAACCTCTGTTGACGCGCCAGCGCCAACCTGAAGAATTCTCGGTAACACAATTTGACTATTCATATCATTGCCTTAATGGTTGACCACACGTATTACCTAGCCCTAGCGCTTTTTCTTTGCTTCAGTTATCACCCATTGCGCTTCTGTTCGCGCTCTTTCCTGCTTCCAACCAACCTTGGATGGAAATAATGACAGGGCTTTTTGGGCAAACTGTATTGCAGAAGAGTACTGTCCAGCATCAAGCTTTACGCGTGACAATGCGACGTAAACATCAGGCGAGCGAGGTGCTAAACGTACGGCTCGCTCCAAAGTGGCAGAAGCAATATCAAGCTGCCCTCGTCGACGCTGCTCATCCCCCCTTACGATAAGGTTATCTACCGCAACCAAACCTGTCTCAGCTGCCGTTTTATTTTCCTCTGGGGTTTGGCCAATATAAATAATGGAGCTACAGCCCGACAACCAAAGACAACCCACGACAACAAACGCTTTCCACTTCATCATATTTTATCAATCCACTTTTTTACGCTATACATTAGTTGCCCGCTAATTAATCATCAAACCATTGGTTAAACCAGTTCATAACCCGGCCTGCTTGACCGCACCCTGCTTGCTGCTCAGGTATAGTATCCACAACCATTGGGATAAAAATTGCTCTATCACAATGGGATTGGCTACGGGCTTGTTTTTCTGCATCTAACCACACCCATTCAACGTTACCAGGCTTTGGGGTATCTAGCGGTACAACGGCCAATGATGTCAAGGTTTTAGCCCATACCGGTAGCGCTCCTGTACCGCCAGTTAATGGTGTAGGATAATTGTCATCATAACCTAGCCACACAACGCCAAGATAGTTGCCTGAATAACCCGCAAACCAACTATCACGTTGATCATCGCTGGTTCCGGTTTTACCCGCGAGTGCCAACGAAGGATCCAACCATTTTAGTGCACTTTTTCCGGTTCCCTTGGCAATGGTTTCTTGCAAGGCGCTGCTCAACACAAACATATCACCAGAGTCAAAGCGCTGCTCAACGTCAATCTCATAACGTTGTAACGGCTTGCCTTGATTATCAAGTACAAAACGAATTGTTCGTAACGGCGTATTAAAACCACCCGCAGCTATCGTTTGATACATTTCAGTCACTTCATAGGGCGATAGGCTAACCGCACCAAGCGAAATCGAAGGCACGCTGGGTAAGGTTTTCTTCACGCCTAAACGCCTCGTAACATCAAGAATATTATCGATACCCACTTCCATCGCTAAACGGGCAGTGGCTTGATTGTATGAACGTGATAACGCCACCTGTAGTGGCAACATTCCATGAGACTGTTTATCGAAATTTTTGGGGGCCCATTCATTGCCTGCTGGCAAAGGTATAGTTACAGGGTTGTCATCCAACATGCTCCCCAAATGATAGCCCTGTTCAATAGCGCTTAAATAAACCGCGGGTTTCATTAATGAGCCCACCGGGCGATAAGCATCTAGCGCTCGATTAAAGCCTTTATACCGAGGACGTCTATCCCCAACAATGGCAACAACCTCCCCTGTATTCGAGTGAGTAAATATACCTGCACCTTGCAACGCGGCATTATGCTTACCTTTAACCTGCTTTCCATATTGTTGGTCAATGCTCGAAAACGTATCAGAAAAACTGCGCTCTAAGGATTCTTGCACACCCGGGTCTAACGTAGTGAATACTCTCAACCCTTCACTTTTTAAATCTTCATCATGATAGTCTCGACGTAACTGACGTTTTACCAAATCAAGAAACGCTGGATATTTTTCATCTTCGTACATTGGTTTTTCAATAACATCAAGCGGGCGATCACTCACCCTTTTCTTCTGATCTTCACTGATATAACCCTGCTCAAACATCAGGGACAACACCTGATTTCGCCTCCCCATCGCTCGCTTTGGGTGCCGCCTGGGGTCATACCAAGACGCACCTTTTACCAAACCAACCAATAACGCCAATTGGTGCATTTCTAATTCACGTAAAGGTTGACCAAAATAGAACAACCCCGCTAGCCCAAAACCATGAATGGCTCGCTTTCCCGACTGCCCCAGGTAAACCTCGTTCATATAAGCTTCAAGGATATCGTCTTTGTCATAATGCATTTCTAATAACAATGACATTGCCGCTTCTGTCGCTTTTCGCGTTAACGTTCTCTCGCTAGTCAAATAGAAATTCTTTACCAACTGCTGGGTTAATGTGCTGCCTCCCTGCTTAACGGCTCCCGTTTTAACATTCGTCCATAGCGCTCGCGCAATACCCCGAATAGAGACTCCCCAATGATCGTAAAAATCCCGATCCTCTACGGCTAACAACGCATGTACTAATTTCGGGGGAACCTGATCAAACGACACCAATACACGATCTTCATTATGAGCTGGGTAAATACCACCTATTAACACCGGCTCTAAACGAACCACCTCGTTTCGTTGGCCATCAACTTCGAGCCTTCTTATCTTATTATTTCGAATAGATAACGAGACATAATGCGCAGACTCCCGACCGTCCCAAAAATCAAATCCTCGGGACGAGATCTCAAACGAATCTCCTCGTTGGCGAAAACTTCCGCGCTTTATATCGCCAAAACTCTCTCGATAATTTAACCACTGTAACTCTCTGCGTAATTGATCCACCGACAATTCTGCGCCATCAAACAACTCAAGAGCTCGGCTATATACTTTCGCTGGAATAGACCAACGCTTACCGTCAAATTTAGACGTTATAATCGCATCAGCATAGATAACCACGCCTCCAACAATCACAACAAACACGATAAATAACCGCAACAGCAAACCTTTCTTTTTAGAGGTAGGCTTTGTTGCTAGTTTCTTGGGAGGGGCTTTTTTTGCAGCAACCTTCTTAGCTGATGCTTTTTTGGGGGTAGTTGCTACTTTTGATGCCGTTTTTGATCCAACTTTAGGCTTGGCTCTAGAGGGCGATTTTGTCGGAGCCTTCTTTCCAGGTGTTTTTGCTGTCGTTTTTGTAGCCGTCGCTTTCTTGCTACTTGAGGTTTTTTTTGGTGTTTCTGCTTTCTTGACCCCTGTTTTCTTGACCCCAGCTTTCTTCACTCCTGCTTTCTTCGCTCCTGGCTTCTTAGTTACCGCTTTCTTAGTTACTGGTTTTTTTGCAGCCGGTTTCTTACCTACAGCTGGCTTTTTAGCGGGTTTCTTCACAGGTTTGGTTTTTTTATCGGTTGACTTATCACTTGATCGCGCCACAGAACAACAACACCTCTTATTTCTATTCTAAAGATAGGGTAAATAGGACAGCAGTATACGTGCTTTCATTCCTTGATGCCGTGACAAAAATGAAATTTCACATACAATAGCTACAACCTAAGACACCACCTAATATGCATTTAATAAGGATCACCCATGACCAAATACCACGTCTATGCCATCGGAAACGCGCTTGTTGATATGGAATTCACAATCGATGACGCCTTTTTATCCAAACAAGGCATCGACAAAGGTGTAATGACACTGGTTGACGAGGCCCAGCAACACAGCCTTACCCAAGCATTGGCAGATCACAACGGCAAAAAAGCCAGTGGCGGATCTGCGGCAAACACCATTATCGCGGTAAGCCACTTCGGCGGCAACGCATACTATTCATGTAAAGTAGCCAATGATGCAACGGGGGATTTCTATGTGAAAGACTTAGCTGCAGCCGGTGTAGATACCAACCTTAAAGCCGATCGAGAAAGCGGCGTAAGCGGTAAGTGTATCGTTATGGTAACGCCCGATGCAGAACGTACGATGCACTCATTTTTGGGAATATCTGAAACCGTCTCTGAAAAAGAGCTTAATGAGCAAGCTATTCAACAATCTCAGTTTGTTTATTTGGAAGGTTACCTTGTTACTTCCGACACAGGTCGAGCTGCCGCTATCAAGGCTCGAAAAATAGCAGAAGCCAGCAATGTGAAAACAGCGCTCACTTTTTCTGACCCCAACATGGTGAGCTTTTTCAAAGATGGCCTCAATGAAATGTTAGGAGATGGCGTTGATCTTCTCTTTTGTAATGAGCAAGAAGCGCTAAGCTGGGCAGAAACCGACCAATTAGAAGCCGCTATCGTTAAAATAAAATCCGTTGCTAAATCCTTTGCAGTAACCCTAGGAAGCGATGGGGCGATTGTTTTTGACGGCACAACAGAACATAAAATTGCCCCAACACCGATTACCGCCCTTGACTCCAATGGGGCAGGGGACATGTTTGCTGGCGCATTTTTATACGCCCTAAGCGAAGGGCACGACTTCCCCTCGGCCGGAGCCTTTGCAAGCAATGCGGCGGCACAAGTGGTTTCACAATTCGGCCCTCGGCTCTCAAAGGAGCAGCACCAAACACTGCTCAACGAAAGCGCCCTTTAACAGTAGCCTTTAACAACATGTAAAAAAGATTCTATCTACCATCCCATCAACCGCCCTAACACTAATTTCATTAGGGCGGTTTGTCTTCCAAATTTGGGAAACTGTCTACACTTTAAAGGTATATAAGCTCTCACCCAGCTTCGCTAAGCTATAGTTAACAGCACAAGCTTGGGCTAAGCAGTGTACAAACCGTCATTTTCCAGCAAGGTTAATTCATGTTTATTGAAACTGATTTTAATGAAGCATTTGAGCAAATAGACGATCGCTGTAAAGAATTGCTGGAACAGGCCTTGGCCCACGAGAGCCTCAGTGCTCTAAACTATAGTGATGTATCCTATGAGTTAGTTGATGATTTCTATGCCAACCAACCCAATCAGGATTCCGTCTATATTGTTATGGAGGGCGCGGTCGCTCATGAACAAGAAAGCGCCACTTTATTTCATTACGACATCGGAGACATTTTCGGATTAGATCAAATAAACAACCCAAGCCCCTATAGACTCTACTCCGCTGGCCCGTTTGCATTACGTCGATATGACAGAATTGAGCTACTCAGCGCTCTCATTAGCACGGCCTCTGTTACACACATTTGGTGTGACTATTTACTCGAAGAATGTAAACGGCGAACCTGTATTATTAGCCTCGTTGAACAAGGGGTCGACAAAGCATCCTTAGGATTTGTACATTATCAAGTTGGCGACGTTATTATCGAGCAAGACACGGAAGCCGACAGCGTCTACTCGATTGTTGAAGGCCATGCCGATGTTTTTGTAAATGACATCAAAGTTGGCGAAGTATTAGAAAATGAAATCTTTGGTGCAATGGCATTACTGACCAACAGCCTTAGAACCGCGAAAGTAATTGCCTCCAGCACTTGCATGGTACTTGTTGTTCCAAAAGAACAGTTTGAAACGCTGATGAAAACGCACCCTCATATTTGCCTAAACCTTATGAAAAGCATGGCAAGCCAAATAGTCTCTCTAAATGAGCAAGTAACGTCAAACGAATAAGTAATAACGTCAGTTACATCACCACCACACCAACAGTCACAGCAAGAGCCCCACATGACACCAACCAATAAAGACGTGCTAGATTTCACGCCCCCTTCTGTGCCTGCTGTAAATGCAGCAATGAAATTATCCGAAACATACTTTAACCCCCTATTTTTTGGTTTAGAAAATTTACACAAAAACAAACCGACATTACTTGTTGGTAACCACACCATTTATGGCTCTCTGGATGTACCACTGATCTTTTCAGAAGTATTACGAAAAAAAGATATCGCTATCCGAGGCCTTGCGGACGAGGCTCACTTCAAAATCCCCGTCTGGAGAGACTTCCTTCATAAAGGTGGCGTTATTGTTGGCAACCGAGAAAACTGCTCTCGCCTAATGGAAGCCGGTGAGACCTTGTTGGTGTTTCCCGGTGGAGCACGAGAAGTCGCAAAGCGAAAAGGTGAGAAGTATCAACTCACCTGGAAAACACGTACCGGCTTTGCCTATATGGCCATTAAATACCAATACCCTATCACTCCCATTGCATCACTGGGCGCCGATGATGTTTATGATATTTTATTCGATGCTTACGATTTTAAAGAGTCTCGCATTGGGCGTTGGCTGTTAAAAAACAAGAACATCAACAGACAATTACGCAATGGCGATGTCATTATGCCAATGACAACAGGTATCGGCCCAACAATAATACCGCGCCCGGAGCGTTTTTATTTCTCCTTTGGTAAACCCATAGATACTACGCCGTTTAAAGGTCAAGAAGACAACCTAGAAATACAATGGCAAGTAAGAAAACTAATAAGTGAGGCGTTAGAAAAAGAAATTGACGCATTAAAACGTTACCGAACCTCCGATGATAGCCAAGGATTGTTCCGACGTCTCTTTTCTAAATACTGATTAAGGTACGTTAACGTTAGTATCACAACAAATAACCCGAGCCTCCCTGGTGAGAGAGGCGATTAAACTGAACAGTAAGTGAAGCTTCCGAGAGAGGGTTGAGAGCTTCACTCAACAAATTGTTCACGCGCGTTAGCGTCAGCCAACAGAGAGAGGAGAGATTGAACAGACACTTCTGCACATGTTCTGTTACCAGAACTTTTACCTCGCCTCCCCCACCAGAGAAAGCACCAAGCCAGTAAGTTACACCGCTTACTAACCTCATTGCCTCCACAGCTCGGGAATAACAAGATAGTAATGATTCTCATTTGCTTTTGCAAGCTCTATTTGATAATTATTCTCAATTGATCAAAATCAATTACACAGCGGCACCGACGAGCTAACCTGCTTCTCACTATTTCTTACCGAATAAATGGAGAGGTTTCAATGAGTAGTTGTTGTGGTGGCTGCGGAGGCCAAGATAAAGACGTAAAAAAAGATCAACAAGACCAGAAAGAAACTCAAGATCAAAGCAAAAAGCAAAACAAAGAACAAATGACCTCAGATACACCGAAAAAGTAATCATAATTGTCATAGAAATCCTAGCTATCGAATATAAAAACGGGTAAATAACGATAACCTAGACGTAAGCGTAGACTCACTTCATTGAATCAATACGCTCCATCTGACGTTTTTTATTTCGCTATTTACTCTCTTCCTTTTTTTCATCTTCTTCCTGCACGGCAGTAACCACCTTCTTTGCCCCTTTACCCACTGCTTTTGCCACTTCACGAGAACCATGACCGATCTCACGGGTGACGTTACGAGCGGTATGGCCAATGGTTCGTCCGGCATCTTTCATTTCCGCACACGCTGATACTAAACAGCTCATGGCTAGCAATAACGCTAAAAAAACGATTTTACTTTTTGTCATCTATACATTGCCTAATTACGGATTGTAAATGTGTACTCACTCCAAGAATAGGGAGGCGAACTTCGTCATCACACAACCCCAAATAAGACATAGCAAATTTAACCCCCGACGGACTTGGCTCTTCAAATAAAGCCTGATGAACAGGAATCAATTGATCATGATACGCCAACGCTCGCTGATAGTCATGAGACAAACATGCCTTCTGCAAAGCAGTACTTAACTGCGGAAACACATTTGCTGTCACCGAGATACAGCCATTACCTCCTAAAGCATTATAAGCAACTGCCGTCATATCATCTCCAGATAAATAGCAAAAAGGCTTTTTAATCAACCGTCTCTCTTGACTAATCCGAGTTAAATCACCGGTCGCATCTTTTACACCAACAACACGCGGCAAACCAGCCAACCTTGCCATAGTATCTGGAGTAATATCAACCACCGCTCGTGGTGGTATATTATAAATAATAATCGGAATATTCGTATTATCATGAATCATTTTGAAGTGCTGATATAGCCCCTCTTGTGATGGCCGATTATAATAGCCTGCAACACACAGCACCCCATCAGCACCAACGCTCTCTGCGTGCTGAGCAAAACTAAGCGCTTCGACCGGATTATTAGAGCCCGCACCCGCTATTACAGGTATTCGCCTGGCAACAGTTTTTACTACCATTTCAACAACATATTTATGCTCCTCAGCAGTAACGGTGGATGACTCCCCCGTTGTTCCCATCGGTACCAAACCGTCGGTTCCATTCTTGACATGCCATTCAACAAGACGACAAAGAGCTGCCTCGTCAACCACTCCGTTTTTAAAAGGTGTGACCAACGCCACATACGATCCAATAAATTGTAGTTCTTGCATTACTTTCTCCTTTTTAAAAAGCAAAAAAAAACCCGATTGCAACGTCTGCAACCGGGTTTTTATGTATTTGTATTAGCTATTTAACATAGCTCATACCGAATCAATCGCATACACACAACCATCGCCGCAGAGAAAAAATCTCGTTTACAGCGTTTTTGTTTTGATGAGTGTATTAAAATAGTCATATTTTGTTTATACGTTTTATGTACGGATATGTTGTTAATGTGCTTAATACTAGCATAAAAAATACAAACATTAACAGCTTAACCATCTACATCGTCATTTTACCCCCGCTACACTTTTTAACGCCGCCATAAAACCTTGAACTGGATTCACTACCGGTACTGGACATGTAAATGAGTCATTATGTGTGAATGCATACCCGTACAACAAATTACACGCCATAATGGCATGGCCTTGATTGGCAGGGTGTACAGAATCCGCGGTAGGAACAATGCCCCCCTGATTCGCTAAAAATATTCCCGATGCCGCCCCTTGCTGAATATTACTCTGAATGAGCGCATTATAATAATCCGTACAATAGTTATTAGCATCAGCCCCATCCGTTTGGGTTCGCTTTGGAATCATTGAAATAACAAAGCCGATGCGATTCGTTGGAACCCCCTTATTCACCAGATAGTTTCTTATTTTTCCAACAATCGTATTTACATTGCCAATTTGGCTCGAATCAAAAACACTATCAACAACAGCCGTTAATCGTTTGGCCGTCATGCTCTGCGGTAATGGCTCCGAGCGACACTCAATAGCGCCATTATTATTAAGATAGGTGATGTCGTTTGTTCCAATTTGAATAGGTACAACTACAGCATCATTTTCTGAAATCTGTTGATCAAGATAACAATCCAGATCGGCCAACCAACCTGCCCCATCAACAGATTGTCGGCACGACTGTGTCGCCGTTGCGTTAAAGACATTAAAGGTTTCTGTACAGGTTGACTTACCATAACCTGACGGTACAACGTGTGAGGGGTCTAAGAAACATAAAAGATCATTACTAGTTGCGCCAGGAAAACCTGAGTGCCAATAATTTTTTGTTTGTTGGGCAATATCATTTTCATTCGACGGCCCGTTGACAGTACCTACTGTGACAATCGGACTACCATTATAAGAAATCGTTTTTTGATTATTATTAATGGTTGACGTAACAGGAAATAGACTTTGTTGATTAGCAAGCTCATCAAGTAAATCCAATATCTGGACTCTAAACCCTTGTGTATGAAAAGGCAGGCTAACCATGCCATAAGTAATAGAATCCCCTAAAAACCAGGTTTTAATGGTCGCCGGATCACTGCCACTACCATCCCCGCTACCATCACTACCATCACTGTTCCCAACATCAGGTAACTGATCCACAATGCTGATTGCGCTCTCTCGGTATTCTACGCCGGTAGGGGAACGCCCATTCCTCTGTGTGAAAGTTTCTACCCACGATTTTGCTTCAGCATAAAAATTTTGATAAGAATGGTAAATCGGTAATTTCTCATTCTTATCATTGATCATCCAGAAACCTTTAAATGCCTCCACACTGCTATCATATTCATTGTCATAGATCTGCCAGTACAAAATAAAAGGCGCGCCCCACTCTAGTGTGACTTTCATGACCATTTTTGCGAGCTGATTCTGAAGTTTGTGCCTCTCTTCTCCCCAGTCCCACGTCCACCAATACGAGGCATAACCGTATTCACCAATAAAAACACGTTTATCAAACGCTGGTACCTCTTTCTCCGGCAGTTGAGCTTCAATATAATCAAGAGCTGCGGTAAATTCTGCTTTAAGACTCGCGTAATCGGTATTTTCTTCTTTTGTTGTAATATCATAGGCAGAGTACGACACCAAATCCACATTGGTAAAAGGCAGAACTTTATTGGTAATTCGTTCTTTCCCTTCCATTGCAGAAAGTACACGATTAACTTCCACATAATGCAGAACATCTACACCATCATGTGAAACCGCTAATTTTGCATCATCCACAGCTTTTTGTCTTATATTGAGCCAATCAATAAGCCCTTCAATTCGCTTAGGGTTTACCGTGTTAACACTGTCATCATAGGTTGAGCCATTCCATAGCAAATTCCAGTCGCCTTCCCAGTTCCCTAACATGAAGGTTTTTCCACTACCGTTATAAGTTTCCAGTAGATACTGAGTCAGCTCATACATTTTTTGGTATTGGAGATCAGATTCAGATTGCGATAAACCCAAATCATCCGTCCATGACCCCGAGTCTTCAATCCACAACATATAATATGCAAAATCCATATCTAATACACCAGAAAAAGCAGGGACATCTCTTGCCAATGCTAAAAATTGATATTGATAAGAATTGAATTCGCTCATGTCGTCATACTGAAAAGGGTCTAAGGCTAACTTGATTAAATTGGATCCCATCGCCTGAATTTGTTTTGCCGTTTCTATTAGCTTTAAATCATTTGTAAACTGGTACTTGGGCTGAATAGTTTGCGTTCCCAAAACGTAGTTAAACGCATCCGTCACTAATGGTGAACCTGAACCATCTCCCGAACCATCATCTGGATTTTCGTCCGTAACGCCAGAACAAGAAGCTGAACGTAACGTTAAATTATTCGGTTTAGTATACGAATCAGTATAAGAAAAACCGTAACCAAATGACTTTGCCTCACCAATCGGTATATCACAAAATTCCTGCACGCAAGAGGCCGTAATATCATTGCCATTTCGAACAATGGTTGCATTCCACTCATAATCAATGGTTAGATTTTCTGACAAAGTAAATTCAACGCTCCAACCGGACATGGCATCGTTACCATTATTTCGAATAACGACATTGGCGGTTCCACTTGTGGCATTTTTATTCAGCAGTGTGTATTCAACAGATCGACCTGAATCTGACAAACAGGTATCGCCTGATTCTGAAACACATCCAACTAACAGTAAAACGACAGAACATAAAAAAAACGTTTTTTTAACACCATATGACGTGTTATTTTTATTATACATACTTAAGATCCAACAAAAATCCCCACACAGAAATGGTAGCGAAGCCGATAGACTACTCGTCGGAAATCAATAGTTCAACGGGCATTCGAACAATTGTGTCTTAAGATTAGCCCAAATGAACTAAACACAGCAGCCACCACAGTAACGAATAAATGTCGGCTAGTTCAGCCAACTCAATCACTGTGATTGCCTAACTATTTTCGTTAACCAACATCAACTAGGCGAACAAGCTTCTCGCAATAATCAATTTCATTATCTCACTGGTTCCACCGTAGATACGTTGAACCCGAGCATCTGCAAAAGCACGGGCAACCGGGTATTCCCACATATAACCGTAACCACCATGTAGCTGTAGACATTGATCAACCACACGCCCTTGTAATTCCGTTGACAGCAGCTTTGCTTTGGATGCAGTCACCGTATCCAATTTTCCCTGTATATGTAATTCAAGACATTTATCAACAAACACTCTTGCGGAGGTTATTTCTGCATCTAATCCTGCCAAGGTAAATTGTGTATTTTGGAACGTTGCGATAGGTTTACCAAACGCATTACGTTCTTTCACATAATTCACGGTTTGCTCCAAAATCGATTCGCAACTGGCCATTGCACCAATAGCAATACTCAAACGCTCTTGGGGTAACTCTTGCATCAAGTATACAAACCCAGCGCCTTCTGCACCGAGAAGGTTGGCCTTGGGGACACGTACATCTTGAAAGAACAGCTCCGATGTATCTTGTGCTTTCATGCCAATTTTTTCTAAATTCGAGCCCTTTTCAAATCCAGGAGTTCCAGTCTCAACCAGCAACAGGCTAATCCCTTTCGCACCGGCAGCCATATCCGTTTTACAGACAACAATAACAAGACCCGCTTGTTGACCATTGGTAATAAATGTTTTGGATCCATTGATGACATACTCATCACCATCCAACACTGCCGTCGTTTTAATACCTTGTAAGTCAGAACCCGTTCCCGGCTCAGTCATGGCAATCGCTGTTATGATTTCACCCGTTATACACCGTGGAATATATTTCTCGATAATTTCATCGGAACCATTATTAATGAGATACGGAACACCGATATCGGAATGTAAAACAAAGCCAATGCCGCTCAACCCAAGCTTTATACACTCTTCACTGACAATGGCGTTATAGCGAAAGTCTACGCCAGCGCCCCCATGAGCTTCTGGAACAGTAGGACATAACAACCCAAGTTCTCCTGCTTTATCCCATAATGCCCGGTCAATCTGCCCATCTTTTTCCCATTGAGAATGATATGGAACGGCTTCAGCCTCTAGAAATCTCCGCACACTGTCACGAAACTGCTCTTGCTCTGTATTATAAACCGTTCTTGGAATCATCTTTCACCTCAGTTGTAGCTGCATTGTTATGATCTTCAGGGCCTTATTCATGCGCATAGTGTTGATTAAAAACCGACACTGGACAATGACCATGAAATTCACGCAAAATAAACAGTAAATGACACCTTTATCTACAAATATCCGGAAATACTAGAACTTTGAACGATAGCGTAAGTCACAAAGAAGCAGTAAAGATCAGTATGCCTATCACCATGATGGTTCAGTCGTTGGTTGGCGCGCGCGCTGCAGGGCTGGATATCCCTCGGCTCCTTCAAAAAAGCGGTATCGATCCACTGATATTTGATCAACCCCATCACAATCGCATTCCCTTAGAGCAGTACGTCCTGTTAAGTCGCTACATCAGTGGCGCAATGAACGATGAGATAGCCGGTTTATTTGAAAAACCTCTTCGGCTTGGTCACTTTAGGGTGCTCGCATTATCAGTAGTGCACACAGCAACCATTGGCGAAGCACTAAAACGCACTATCGAATTTGTTAACCTGTTTGAAAATAGCCTGCATTACCAATTGCAGGAATCTGGCAACCAGGTGGAGCTGGTATTAACACGGCTACCAGGACATTATATTGCCAACACTTATGCCATAGAAAGTGTGTTAACGGTACACCACCGCTTTTTAGGCTGGCTTGCCAATGAGCGGATCATCTTAAACCAGGTAAAACTCGATTACTCTGCACCAGAGTACAAAGACGAATACCGCCACATGTTTTATGGTGCCCCCATATTGTTTAACCAAGACCACATCAGCCTTCAATTTGATAAATCGTATATGGCCCGCCCCATTGTACAAAATGAAGCAAGCGTTGAGAGTTATGTCCGCCGAGCCCCGATGGACGTTTACTTACCGTTAGATGCAGGCGGTAACGTCACTATTGAAGTAAGAAATAGGGTTAACGAACACTTTCTGGAAAACGACAAACCACCAGAGTTACACTGGATTTCTGAGAAGATGGGACTCAACCCACAAACCTTGCGCAGACAATTAAAACGCGAAGATAGCAGTTTCCACATCATCAAGGCGCAAGTTCGAAGGGACATTGCCATTCATCACTTGGGGGCTGGCGAGTTATCCGTCGAAGATATTGCGTATAAAGCAGGATATACCGAAGCGGGCGCCTTTATTCGAGCCTTTAAAACCTGGACAGGGTTTACCCCTTACAGCTTTCGAAAAGGGCTGATGATTTAGCGATACACGCACCCTGCTCACACAATTTACCAAGTTTGTATTTTTGCTCTTTGAGAACGTGACATATTCACGCCCACAGGCCTTTCGCAATCGCCGTTCCTCTGTAATAATTCCCTCACTGAATAACACAACACAACAACTGCACAACAAACAGACACTCTACTGACCAAGGAATATCATCATGGCTATTTACTTAGAAATTGAAGGCATCGAAGGAAACATCACAGCAAAAGGGTACGAGAAAATGATTGAGGTTTCTAGCTTCAATTGGGGAGTAGGCCGAGCTATATCTCAAAACACAGGCCGCATGTCTAACCGTGAAGCATCTCGCCCTAGCATCAGCGAAATCACCCTGACAAAAGTGGTTGATAAAGCGACGCCTCTTATTGTTCAAGAGTCCACTATTGGCACCAAGGGTAAAAAAGTGCTTATCCATTTTGTAACTACTGGCGGTGACCAGTTAGAAGAATTCTTAACCTATACACTAGAAGACACATTGATTAGCAGCTATTCCATTGGCGCTTCTGGTGACGGCGAGCCAGGTGAAACTATTTCTCTAAGCTTCTCTTTGTTTGAAGTTGCCTTTACTGAAGCGGGTGAAACTAACGCTCGTAGTGGCAAAGGGCGTTTTGGTTACGATATCTCTCAAGCGAAAAAAGCATAACCCTTTCGCAGCAAACGGTTAGAAAAACAGGGTTTACCCGTCAAGGTGCTGTTTATACAGCCCTTTACGGTAAGCTCCTGGCGAAAGCCCTGTCCACTGTTTAAACGCCCGGGTAAATGCAGGCGTTTCAGTAAAGCCTACTCGACTCCCTACTTCTGCAATACTGATTCGATTATCCGCCAAGAGGTTTATCGCGTTATCTCGCCGGCTATTATCTTTTAGCTGTTGAAAACTACTACCTTCCGCTGTCAACTTTCGTCGTAACGTTCTCGATGTTGTATGCATTTTTTTTGCAATAAAATCCAAACTTGTTTCTTCCTGAAAAAAACCATCCTCAAAGAAACGATTCACTTGAGCGGTAAAGCTGTCATGAAAGTCTGGCTTACGAAACCAAGGCAATGGAATTTCAGCTAAATAATGCGGCAACTCCGCTGAGGTTTGCATAATGGGTAACTCCATTACTGCATGCTCAAAAACTAACGCATTGCCATCACATTGATAACGACAAACACTTGGAAACATAAGTCTATATTCCTCACTGTGCAAGGGTTCTTCATAATCAAACTGCACCTCTTGCAACGGAATAACTTTCCCAACAAGCCAACTTGGAAAGCGATGCCAGATCAGCAATAAAAATTCCACCAAAAAGCTCACATTCTCTCTATTTGCATTGGGCAGTGTAAAACCAAAGGCCGCCTGTGCCGACGTTATATTCAACGTGAACTGAATACTGTCAGTAATCAAATTGTAGAAATAGGCCGCCTCCTTCAAAGCGTCCCCTAGCGTTCGGCACAAAATAAGACGCTCAGCCAATAACTGAAACACTCCGACCTTAACTCGCTGCGAAGCCAACCCCATAAATTCATCTTTTCCCAACGCCCAGTTTGCCCTCACAATGGCAGATAATTGCTGTGGGGCGATTCTTGCCCTAGGAGCCTTAATGATTTCACGTGTGAGCCCAGCAAACGATAAAATTTCCTGTTCGTTCCCACCGATACGTACGGTATTTGCTAGATGTGTTCTGGCAAAATAGTTTGAGACCGTATAGTTCTCATTGAGACTCTCGTTAAGGCTATCGTTTGGCATGACTCATGACTGTCCGTTATTGATAATAAATTAGGGCTATTAACGCAGATTGTACCAAACACCCCTTATAATTCACACACCATGCCCGAAAATGGTAACTATTGGCTGTATTCGTCATTGTCTCCATCGCCGAATATAAGGAAAATCTCGCCATTAACTGATAAGGATATAGAGACTTTTCTAATCCTCGACAAAGAAAAGGGCCCCTCATAATGAGCACAGCAGAAGAAAAAAACGAAGAAGTCGGTTTATTCCGCGATATGGTATTACGTTTTATAGAGCAAGAAGTGCTCCCTCATTATGAGCAATGGGAAAAAGACCACATCATGCCTCGCGAAATGTGGAACACCATGGGTGAAGCAGGTCTGTTATTGGTGGATTTTCCTGAAAAATACGGCACAGCAGAAGCAAGCTTCGACGTTTGTCAGATGATTCAAGAAGAGATGTCTCGCTTAGGGCTACACGGCTTAGCGACTGGTTATAATATTCACGCTAATATCGTTGCCCCTTACGTGTTAAATATTGGTAATGAAGAGCAAAAAGATCAATGGCTACCAAAAATGGCGACCGGTGACGTGGTCGGTGCAATCGCCATGACAGAGCCAGGTGCAGGAAGTGACCTAGCGGGTATGCGCAGTACGGCTATCAAAGATGGCGATGAGTACGTACTAAACGGCTCCAAGACCTTTATTACCAACGGTATTCACGCGGATATGGTTATCGTGTGTGCGAAGACTGATCCTGCAGCAGGTTCAAAAGGCATTTCTTTATTCCTCGTTGACACATCTCTTGCAGGTTATTCTACCGGTTCAAAAATTGAGAAAATGGGACAACACAGTAGCGATACTGCTGAACTGTTTTTTGATAATGTTCGCTTACCGGCAAATGCGTTATTAGGTGAAGAAGGTAAAGGTTTTGTTTACCTTATGAAAGAGCTTCCTCGTGAGCGTTTGGGCTGTGCTGTTCAGGCTATCGGCCATGCTCAAGGCGCGCTGGATCTTACCGCTGAATATGTACAAGAACGTAAGGCATTTGGCCAATCCATCGGTCAATTCCAAAACACACGATTCAAGCTTGCTGAACGTAAAACCGAGCTAGAGATGTGTCGAGCGTTGTTAGAAAAGTACATGGGCAAGTATGAGCGTAACGAAATGACCGTCGATGATGCGGCAATGCTGAAATTATCCTCCACGGAAATGCAGCTTCGCATGGTAAACGAGTGCCTACAACTATTTGGCGGCTATGGTTACACAGACGAATATCCACACGATTCTATCGCGATGCTCGCATACAAACCATTTATGCTGGCTCATCAGAAATTATGAAAGAGGTAATTGCTCGCGGTATCGTCGGAAGATAATCCTTCCTCTTACAGCAAGCAAATCAAAAGCCCCTCATGATCATGCGGGGCTTTTTTATTACACTTTCAAACCATTCTCTTCAAACCATTGTTCTTCCAAGCACTAAGCACGCCGCTGCAATGACCTCCTCTCATAAGCGACCGTTAAATGACCTTTTCGCCGATCAGTTAGACGTCTATCATTGGTTGTTATTACTGATAGTGGTGCTATAGCCCTCAATCCTAGGCTATTTTTTAGTTGGCTAATCTCAACTTGTAACATTGCCAACTCTGTTTTATCCACTAAACCTAAGCTTTCCCAAAAGCCATGCCTTAAATTCCTAATGTTCAGCTCCATTCGATTCTTGGTAACGCTCTTCGTTCTCGCCCACTTCCTGGCCCTAACCGCATCACGTAACTCACCCAAACGCAAAGCTTGTTCCCTGTATTCTGCAGCCTCTTGCTTCACAACGATATTCACTCCCTTGAAGAGTCGACGCATATGTATATAAAAACGTGTCGCCAGTATAACCAATGAATTCCGCTCTCCCATTTCATTCGTTGTTCCATACTCCTCTCTAATTAACGGTCCTTCTGAGAGCGTTCCTCTCATGATTAAACGCTCAAAGATATTAGGGGCGGCCTGTGAACCTTCATCAACCAAATCATCATCGGTATTGGCTATATTGATAAAAGGGGGAGAATCCCTATTAACACTAGGTTGTTGCTTTTTAAATCGCTGCAACAGGCGTTGATATGTAAGTCGCAAACCCTGCGATGACAACACCAAGGCACCCGTCAAAAAAAGCCACAAGGATCGACGTCGTGAACGACCAGAACTTTGTGTAGGTTTGAGTTTATGTATCAAAGATACTGATTTTGTTCTCATTTCTGAAATAATCATAATGCCTCCTAATCAGCGCTTTGAAAAAAACAAACACAAAGTAAATACGCTAATAAAAAGATCATAGCGCCAGGCTTTTCATCAAACAAGGTGTCTGCTTTATGATATTTTTATCGCCTTAAGAAGAGAATTGAATAAGAAAGAATTCTGACACTATACGTCAAAAAATAATCATAAAAATATGAGGCCCATATTTTTATGGCAAACACCCCAAAGTCTGATAGCATGGGTAAACACGCTATTTCAGGCACGCAGGTTTGAGCCAATCTATTTCAGCAATTAAACGATGATAAAAATACCGCTATCAACAGAACAAGAACAAGAACAAGAACAAGAGTCAAAACAATCTTACTCAGAAACGCTGTGCTCAACCGAAGGTTTTGAAAACAAAACAACAAAAGGTATTACTCTTAATAACCAGCAATATGTGGTAATCCAAAAAGACTCGCAGCTTTATGTATACAAAAACCGTTGCCCGCATATAGGGATAAACCTTGAGTACCAACCGAATCGTTTTTTGGATAAAGAAGAACAATATATTCAATGCTCAAATCACGGCGCATTATTTGAAATAGATACAGGCTATTGCGTTGCAGGCCCATGCTCAGGAAAATCAATTATTGCAGTTGCTTTTCAACACACAAACAACACCATTTTGGTGTCAGGGGAATAATTGTTATGGACTCATCTAACATCAGCTTTACAGCTCTTTATACCGGTCATGTATGGTATGAAAATGGAATGTCTGCAAAGTTTTTTACCTCCGCAAAAAGCAACGCTCTTTTTCGAGTACTACAACCCCTTGAATATTTTGCCGACAAAGTTGTCGGAGTAAATTTACGAGATTTATTACTGCAACGACACGTCATTATGGATCACCGCATCCGACATTTAATTGAAAATGAAGGCGTCTCTCAGATTTTAGAAATTGCGAGTGGCTTGTCACCAAGGGGTTACCTGTTTAGCAGAGAGTATCCTGAGTTACGTTACGTTGAAGCGGACTTACCTGGCATGGCTTCACGTAAAAAAGAGCTACTACGAAATGAGGATGCTCTTACTCCGAATCATGAAGTGATCACCTGCAACTTTTTCGAATCCGGCGCTCCGTCAGGACTAGATTACGTTCTACAAGAAGTTCTCGATACTTCTAAGCCCACAATCATCATTACAGAAGGTTTAATCAATTATTTTGACTTAGGTACTATTTCAGGGGTTTGGCGAAATATGCAAAGCCTGGCAACAGTCTTTCCAAAAGCATGGTACATCACCGACCTTATGCCCAGATTACCCCATGCGTCATCATACAAATACGTACGTGTTGCCAAATTTTTTCTAAGCGGTGTCGCACGAGCTGATGTGAATTTACATTACGGGACAAATAAAGAAATCTTTGAGGGCTTCCAAGGGTGTGGCTTCTCAGAAACCACCGTACATCAACCGGAAGATTATTATGGGAAACTCCCAATTCCTGAGTGCAAATCGGAATCGGTGGTTAGGGTAGTGGAAGCTAAGGTTTAACCTAAAAAAACCACCTTAGCGGCACAAAATCAAAAGCAAGCTTTGACGATGGGCGGCAAGGCTACGTTTACGCGCTCAAATCGAGGCAGCGGAGCCAAAAAGGCCGTCGCAAACAGAGTGCAAACGAAACATGACGCCAGCCCCCTAAAACAGGTATAATCCGCCCTTTTCGGGAACACCTCCCGCGCAAGCTCTCGCAAAGGCAATTTAGGAATGGACGTTAAAGCGTATATGGCCACTATCGGCCAACAGGCTCGTGCTGCGTCACGAGCTATCGGCAAAGCCGGTACTGGTACTAAAAACACAGCTCTTTTGGCTATGGCTGA
>MAAC01009854.1_pt1 | contig 34931 bp, 27 predicted proteins | sample 1115981 | NCBI WGS metagenome assembly MAAC01 (sample SAMN04961126, study PRJNA320927) | seawater metagenome | isolation source: sample BD02T64 sea water enriched with oil for 64 days | place: USA:Gulf of Mexico | collected 2013-07-27 | reverse complement strand
TTACAGACAATTGGCGAGCAGCTTAATCATTGGTGTCTAAAGCCTTCGGCAACGGAGGGCTACCGCACGGCGGAAGTGACTCTGGGTGGCGTGGACACCAATAGCATCAGCTCCAAAACGATGGCAGTGAAACAACAGGCCGGACTCTATTTTATTGGCGAGGTGCTGGATGTCAGCGGCCACCTGGGTGGCTTTAATTTCCAGTGGGCCTGGGCTTCGGGCTATAGCGCCGGACAATTTGTTTAGGGGCACTCTTTAGTCAGCCTGCTCGCGTGCTAAAATAGCCGTCTTTCAATCGCCTAAACGCAGCCTTTGCGTCACTCTTCCTATGCTACGACTCTCTGAAATTAAACTCCCCCTCGATCATGGTGATGCCGATCTATCCCTGGCTGTTGCTGACAGGTTGGGGCTTGTAGAGCAAGACCTGCTCGAATTAAGGGTGTTTAAACGCAGCTACGATGCGCGTAAAAAGAACAATATTTTACTCATCTATCAAGTGAATGTTGTGCTCAGTGAGGCGCATGAGAAAGCGGCTCTGGATAAGTTTTCTGCACAAGCCACGGTGCGTATTACACCGGATACTCGCTATCACTTTGTTGCACAGGCTCAAGCTGATTTCCCCATGGCAGATCAACAGCGCCCCATCATTATCGGCTTTGGCCCCTGCGGGCTGTTGGCCGCTTTGCTACTGGCACAGATGGGTTTAAAGCCGATTGTTATCGAACGGGGTGAGGCGGTGCGTCAGCGTACCAAGGACACCTGGGATCTTTGGCGCAAGGGTCAATTAAACACCGAATCCAACGTGCAGTTTGGCGAGGGTGGGGCGGGGACCTTCTCCGACGGTAAGCTCTACAGCCAGGTGAAAGACAAACGCCATCTGGGCCGCAAGGTGCTGGAGGAGTTTGTGAAGGCCGGTGCGCCGGAGGAAATACTGATCCTCAGCAAGCCCCATATCGGTACGTTTAAGTTGGTTAAAATGGTTGAAACGATGCGCGAGGAGATTATTCGTCTCGGCGGCGAGATTCGTTTTGGCACTAAAGTCGAGACACTGCATCGTCAATCTAGTCATGCCGGCGGGGTGGACAGTAGCGCTGATGGCGGCCAGGTGACAGCCGTAACATTGAGTAATGGTGAAACATTACACAGTCGCCATGTGGTGCTCGCCGTGGGTCACAGTGCACGGGACAGTTTTGAAATGCTACTGGCTGAAGGTGTCTATATTGAGGCCAAGCCTTTTTCTATTGGTTTTCGTATTGAGCACCCACAATCGGTGATTGATAGTGCGCGCTTTGGCGAGCAGGCCGGGCACCCCATTCTCGGTGCAGCGGATTACAAATTGGTGCACCACTGTGCCAATGGCCGCAGTGTTTATAGTTTTTGCATGTGCCCGGGTGGCACTGTGGTGGCGGCGACGTCTGAAGAGGGGCGGGTGGTGACCAATGGCATGTCGCAGTATTCCCGCAACGAGCGCAATGCCAATGCGGCCATTGTGGTCGGTATTACACCGCAGCAGGATTACCCGGGTGACGTATTGGCCGGTATTGATTTACAGCGTGAGCTTGAAAGTTTGGCCTATCAATTAGGCGGTGAAAACTACTGCGCCCCGGCGCAATTAGTCGGCGACTTTTTAGACAATAAACCTTCAAGGGAATTAGGCAAGGTGTCACCCTCTTATCAACCGGGTGTGAGTCTCGGCGATTTATCGAAAGCCCTGGCCTTTGATAAAAAGATAAAGGGTTTTGCCATGGCCGATGCCTTGCTAACCGGCGTTGAAACGCGCACCTCGTCGCCGATTTGCATTCGCCGGGGCAAAGATTTTGAAAGTATTAATACTCGGGGTTTATATCCGGCGGGAGAGGGTGCTGGTTATGCGGGTGGCATCTTGTCGGCAGCGATTGATGGCATTAAAGTCGCTGAAGCGTTGGCCTTAGATCTATTAAAAGAAAGCTGAAAGCATCAAAAAACAGGTCTTAATCTTTGTGGCCACTGCGCTCAACCGACCAAATGTTTTTGTTATCTATAGCCGGGTCCCAGTCGGTATTGATATAAAGCGCTTCCACTTTTTGTCGTGCCCAGGGCGTTTTGCGCAAAAACTTCAAGCTAGAATTAATGCTGGGGTCATTGGTAAAGCACTTAATGGTGATGCGCTGCCCCAGCTCTTGCCAGCCGTATTTATCGACCAGCAAGGTCAGTATTTCTTTCAGGGTAATCCCGTGCAGGGGGTCGTTGCTCATGACTTTATTGACTGGGCTCGGTTTTTTCACCGGGTTTTGACTCGGCCTTTTTAACGCGAATTTTACTGCCGGCAATTTCTTTGCCGTTGAGTTGTTTCACGGCCGCTCGAGCGTCGCCGGATTTTGGCATTTCAACGAAACCAAAACCTTTTGAAATGTTAGTTTCTGCATCGATAACCAGGGAGCAGGACTGCACCACCCCGTAGTGCTCGAACAGGGCGAGGAGTTCTGCTTCGGTGGTGCTGCGGGCCAGATTGCGAACCAGTAATTTCATTAGCGTTGACTGCTGTGGGGCGGGGTTTAATTATACAGTGTCTACGACAGCGCTTCTTGTAAAAGAATGTCGAAGATCTTATTCCGCCGTGTCCAGTAGTGTGCGTATCCTGCTGAGCAAGGCTTGGGCGCGATAGGGCTTAACGAGCAGGTTCTGATGCAGGCTATCGTCGCCCAGGGCATTTTGGCGGTCATCGGTAAAGCCACTGGTCATCTGGATTTTAATATCGGGGTATTTTTGGGCGACGATCAGTGCCAGCTCATAACCGTCCATATCGGGCATCACCACATCGCTGAACAATAGATCAACTTTATTGGCATCGAGCAGCTGTAGCGCTTCACTACAGCTGTTGGCGGGGAGTACCCGGTAGCCCTGTTGGCTGAGTATTTCAGTGCATAAGCTGAGCAACCTGGCCTCGTCATCGACCACCAGAATGGTTTCGTTCCCCCGCAGTCCGGTTTGCGAGGTGGCGTTGTCAGGGGTGTCGATATCACTCAGCGTTTTGTCTTTGGGGAAATACATGCGCAATTGTGTGCCTTTCCCAGGTAGCGAGGTGACGTCAATGGCTCCCTTGCAGCGTTCCATAAAGCCGTAGACCTGGCTCAGGCCCAGGCCCGTACCCTCGTCACCCTTGGTGGTATAGAAGGGATCAAAAATGCGCTGTTTTGTCGCCTCATTCATGCCTTTGCCACTATCGCTAATACTGAGTAGCACGTAGTCGCCAGAGGGCAAATTTTTCTGTTGGGCATTGACGGAGCGCAGCTCTACGTTCTCGGTGTGAATAGTGACTCGACCATTGGCTTCGATAGCGTGCATGGCGTTAATACAGATGTTAATAATGGCATCTTCAAAATCATCTCTATCGAGACTGACAGGCCAGATTTTATCGCACAATTCATAGACTAATTTAATGCGCGGAGTCAGCGAGGTCGCCAACATATGCTGCTGGCTGTTAATCAGGGCATTGATGTCAATGGAATCGGCACTGACAGCCGTTTGCTGGGAGAAGGAGAGGAGTTTGCGCGTCAGTTTGGCACCGCGTTCACCGGCACGGTGTATTTCATGGGCGTACAGAGCCAGCTTTTCCTCGTTGATCAGGGCATTGCCCAGCAAGTCGGCATAACCGGTGACGATGCCGAGCATATTGTTAAAGTCGTGGGCAATGCCGCCGGTAAGCTTGCCAAGGGCATCCATTTTCTGGCTGCGTCGCAGTTGTTCTTCCTGCTGCTTAAAACCACTCAAATTTCGAAAACTGCTAATAAAGCGGCGTTTTTCATTGCCGGCGTGGCTCAATTCGGCAACTGCCAGCAGGGTGGGGAAGGTGTTCTGGTTTTTACAGATAACATCAACCTCTATCCCCATGCCGATTTGTCTGAGATCACCACTTTTAAGATAGCGCTGCATATTGTCTTGAAAAATCGCCTCGGTCTGGCCCTTTAGCAACAGGGTTACCGAGCGTCCTATGAGTTCATCGGCACTATAGCCCAGTAATTTTTCAGCGGCCTTGTTGATCGAAATTATGGCTCCGGTCTCATTGGTGACGACAATCCCTTCGACCATGGAATCGAGAATTTCTCGCTGGGTTTTTTCGCTGTGCAGTAAGGCTTTTTGTGCCGTGCGTTCACTGGTGATATCGCGGAGAATGGCGCCGGCGCCAATGACTTCTCCCGCTTCACCGATAAAGGGCGCATTGTGGCATTGGGCGTAGAAGGTGCTGCCATCTTTTCTTTTGAATTGACTGGTAATGCTGGCGCCGCTGTGAATTTTCGCCAGGTCGTTCCAGATATCTTGTGAGTCAGCGATGACCTCTTCATTGGGTAAGATTAAAGTAAAAGACTGCCCTTTTATTTCCTCAAAGCGGTAACCGAACATTTTTTCCGCCTCGGCATTCCAGCCGACCACTCTTTGCTCAACATCCATTTCAATAGCCGCCAGGGGGGCCTGGTCGCGATAGCGCCTGAGCTGTTGTGCGGAGGCGCGTAGTTCATCCTCGGCATTTTTTCGCGCGGTGATATCCCGTGCTTCACCGACAATCTGCACGACAAGGCCATTATCGTCATACACCGGATGAAAACTAAGAGCGACCCAAATACGCTCACCCTGTCGAGTCATTAGTTCAACATCTGACAGTGTGTTATTACCCGCCGCCGCACTGGCCATATCCGTGCGAACTTTGGCTTCAGTTTCTGTTGAAAAATTAAAAAATGGGGATTCCCATAACTTCTTGCCGATCGCATTCTCTCTGTTAAAGCCTGTCGCTAGCAGTGGTGTATTGTTGATAAAGGTCATGGTGCCATCGGGATTGTAAAGGCCGACCATGGTTTGCATATCGTCAAGGAGGCCCTGCAGCTGTTGCTGGTTTTCTTTCGCCTGTTCGCGCAAGCGGTACTGTTCGGTGACATCACTAAACACCAGAATGCTACCGAGTATCAGGCCGTTGTTGTCGCGGATGGGCGCGGCAGAATCCGAAATTTGGTACTCGTGGCCATCCCGAGCGCGCAGGGTGGTGTGATTACTGAGGTGGACGATCTCGCCGCTGATCATCAGCTTGTCAACGGGGCTGGCCAGGGCTTTGCCGGTGCTGGCATTGAAAATCGCGAAGACACTCGACAGCGGCAGTTGCTGGGCCTCGGTAAAGGGCCAGCCGGTGAGCTGCTCGGCGATGGGGTTCATGCGCGTGATCAGGCCAGCGGCATCGGTAGTGATCACGGCATCGCCAATACTGTCGAGGGTAATGGCGAGGTTTTGCTCTCTCTCCTGTAATTCAAACAGCACTTGTTCGCGCTCTTCTTCAACCTTTCGTCGCACGCTGGGATCGTGACCTTCTGCCAGTAGTTGTATCACTTTACCCGCGTCATCGAACACCGGGTGGAGGCTAAACTCCACCCATATCCGCCCATCGGGGGTTAATAGCTGAATGTCACCGATGCTGGCCTCACCCGCCAGGCCACGGGCGAAATGACGGCGAATGGTTTTTTGGGATGCCGCATCATTGCTAAACCAGGGGCAGTCCCATAAATGCAGGCCGAGAATATCCTTCTGTTTTAAACCGGCGGCGGTCAGTGGTGTCTTGTTAACCAGGGTAACGCGCCCCGTCATATCGAGGATGGCAACCATGGTTTGCATACCATCAAATAGACCCTGCAAGCGCTGCTGTAAGGCTTGTGTGTCCTGGCTCAGGCGTCGCTGTTCGCTAATGTCGTGGCCTTCGACGATGAGCTGGCTAATTTTGCCATCTTTTATAACAGGCCGGATTTGCAGTCTAATCCACAGTAAGCCCTTGCTGGTTTGGCCCTGGGTTTCTATGTTGATGGCTTCACCCGCAGCGGCGCGGAGGATGAGGCTGCGTATCAGCGCCTGCTCTTCGGGGTCGTAGTTAAACCAGAAGCAGTCCCAGAATTTTTTACCGAGCACATCTTCAGCCTGCAAATCGGCAATCTGCAGGGGCGTGTTATTGATGAAATTCACCGTGCCATCAATCTCGAGTATGGCGACGAAGGTCTGCATGGCTTCGAGCAGCGCCTGGTGGCTGTTCTCGCCGGTGTTGATTGTTTTAGTCATGAATGTCCGGTGGTTCGGGGGGTGTAAGGCTTAATCATCTAACAGCTGGCGTATTTTGCCAAGTAAGGCCTGGGCGCGGTAGGGTTTAAGGAGCAGGTTTTGATGCAGGCTGTCATCGGCCATCGCGCTTTGCCGGTCGTCGGTAAAGCCGCTGGTCATCTGAATTTTTATAGCGGGGTATTTTTCGGCGACGATAAGCGCCAGCTCATAACCGTCCATATCGGGCATCACCACATCGCTGAACATCAGGTCCACCTGATTACTGTCGAGCAGCTGCAGGGCTTCGGCACAATTGTTGGCGGGCAGTACCCGGTAGCCTTGCTGGCTGAGTATTTCGCTGCATAATTCGAGCAGTTTATCTTCATCGTCGACAACAAGAATCGTTTCATTACCGCCGAAATTGCTTGTTGAGGCGCTACTTTCTACTGCCGCAAGGGGCTCGTGAAGCTGTTCTCTGGGGAAGTACAGTTGTAAGCGGGTGCCTCGCCCCGGCACCGAGGTAACGTCGATGGCGCCACCGCTGCGCTCGGTAAAGCCGTAAACCTGGCTCAGCCCCAGGCCCGTACCCCGTTCCCCCTTGGTGGTGTAAAAGGGATCAAAGATACGTTGTTTGGTGGCCTCATCCATGCCTTTGCCGTCATCGGAAATACTCAGTAAGACATAGTCGCCACTGGGCAGGTTTCTGAGGCGCGCATTGACCGAGCGCAGTTGTATATTGCTGGTGTGAATAGTCACCTGGCCATTGCCTTCAATGGCGTGCATGGCATTGATGCAGATATTAATAATGGCATCTTCCAGGTCATCACTGTCGAGGTAGATGGACCACAGCTCGTTGGCTAGCTCGTAGACCAGCTTAATGCGCGGTGTCAGCGAAGTGGCGAGCATATGCTGTTGGTTGAGAATCAAAGCATTGAGGTCGACCGAGTTTGCTCGGGTGGGTGTTTGCTGCGAGAAGGCGAGTAACTTGCGGGTTAAGTTAGCCCCCCGTTCACCGGCGCGATGAATTTCATGGGCATATTTGGCCAGTTTGTCCTCGTTGGCCAGGGCGCCTTCCAGCAGGTCGGCATAGCCGGTGACAATACCTAGCATATTGTTGAAATCGTGGGCGATACCGCCGGTGAGCTTGCCCAGGGCATCCATTTTTTGACTGCGGCGCAGTTCTTCCTCCTGTTGCTTGATGTCACTCAAATCGCGAAAGCTACTAATAAAACGCTGTTGTTGATCACCTCGTTGACTCAGCCGGGCAACGGCCAATACCGTGGGGAAAGTGTCGCCGTCTTTACATTCCAGCTCCAGATCAATACCCATGCCGATATGCTGTAGGTTGCCGCTGTCGAGATAGCGCTGCATATTGTCCAGGAACATGGCCTCGTTTTGGCCCTGTATCAGCACCGTGACCGACTGGCCGACGAGCTCGGTGTGGCTGTAGCCGGTCATTTTTTCGGCGGCCGAGTTCACGGAGTGAATGATGCCACCCTGGTCGGTCACCACAATGCCCTCGACCATGGAGTTGAGGGTGTCTCTGAGTGTTTTTTCGTTGCTGAGTAGGGCCTGTTGGGCGGCGCGTTCGTCGGTGAGGTCGAGAATCACCGAGGCGGCACCGCTGAGTTGGCCATCGTCATCAAAAAAGGGCGCGTTGTGCCAGCGGGTGTAGATGGTTTCCCCCGCCTTGTTGAGAATCTTAGAGGTAAGGGTGGCGCCGCCACTTTGTTTGACTAAATTGTCCCAAATTTCATCCAGATTGACTTCAAGGTCGGGGGGTAACAGGCTGGAAAATGCATCTCCCTCAACTTCTAAAAAGGTGTAGCCAAAGAGCCGTTCGGCAGCGGCGTTCCAGCCGACGATACGGTGCTCGGTATCCCACTCAACGGTGGCCAGGGGTGCCTGGTCGCGGTAGCGCAGCAGGCGGCGCTCGGTGCTGCGCAGGTCCATTTCGGTGTTTTTACGGGTGCTAATATCCCGGGCCTCGGCGACCACCTCAACGACCTGTCCCTCATCGTCGAAGATGGGGTGAGTGCCAAAGCCGACCCACATCACGCCCTGTAGAGTGTCGATCTTGATGTCCGACATTGCACTTTTACCGGCGGCGGCCTGGGCGACATCATTTTTAATCGAGGCGATGCTTTTGGGACGTTTTGCAAACCAGGGGGCCTCCCAAAGTTTTTTGCCGAGCACTTGCTTACGGGTAAAACCGGTTGCCAGCAGCGGGGTATTGTTGACAAAGTTGAGAGTGCCGTCCGGTTCGAGAATACCGACCATGGTTTGCATATCATTAAAGAGCTTTTCCAGGTGGACCTGCGAAGCTTTGGCCTGTTCGCGCAATTGGTACTGCTCGCTGATATCGCTAAAGACCAAAATGCCACCCAGTATTTTGCCCTCGGCATCGCGAATGGGTGCTGCCGAATCGGCAATCTGATATTCCTGACCCCCTCGGGCGCGCAGGGTGGTGTGGTTGCTGAGGTGGATGGTTTCGCCGCTGCTCAGCAATCTCTCGATAGGGCTGGGAACCGGCTCGCCAGTACTGGCATTGACGATAGCGAAAACACGGCTCAGGGGTTGTTGCAAGGCCTCCTTGAGTGTCCAGCCGGTGAGCTGTTCGGCGATGGGGTTCATGCGGCTAATTAAGCCCTGGGTGTCGGTGGTAATGACCGCATCGCCAATGCTGTCGAGGGTGATGGCCAGGTTTTGTTCTCTTTCTTTCAGTTCTAGTAGCACCTGTTCGCGCTCTTCTTCGACTTGTCGACGGGCACTGGGATCACGTCCTTCGGCAACCAGTTGTACGACCTGGCCGGTGCTATCAAAGACCGGGTGCAGGCAAAACTCCACCCACAATTTCCCCGAGGGAGTGAGCATTTGAATATCGCCGGTATTGGTTTGTCCGGCGAGGCCTGAGTTTATGAAAGCCTTAACCGCGCTTTGTGATGGCAGGTCATCGGTAAACCAGGGGCACTGGTCCAGTCGTTTGCCGAGAATATCGCTTTGCTTGAGCCCGGCCAGCAGTAGTGGCGTGTTATTCACCAGGGTGACGCGACCTTCCATGTTAAGAATGGCGACCATGGTTTGCATGTCATTAAACAGACCCTGCAGGCGTTGCTGGATCTCTTTGGCGTCCTCCCGTAGCTGCCTTTGTTCATTGATATTGTGGCCCTCAGCGACTAGCTGGATAACCTGAGCATCACTATCTAAAACCGGGTGTAGGCTAAATTCTACCCATATGCGCCCGGCGGGGGTCAGTATCTGAATTTCCGCCTGGCTTGTTTTACCCTTCAGTCCATCCTCTGTGGCTTTTTGTAGAATTGCCTGGGTTTTCAGGTCATCGCTAAACCATGCCGTGAGCCAGAGATGCTGCCCAACAATGTCTTCCTGCCTCAGGTCGGCAATGAGCAGAGGGGTGTTGTTGATCAGGGTGATGCGACCTTCAGTATCGAGGATGGAGACCATGGATTGCATGTCGTCAAACAGGTCTTGCAAGCGCTGTTGAGCCAGACGATCGTTTTCGCGGAGCTGTTTTCGCTCACTAATGTCGTGAGCCTCCATCACCAGGCCGGTGATTTCCCCGTTTTCGCAAATGGGCTCGATATGCAGGTCGATCCATATTGTACTGTGAACGGTGCGCCCGATGAGCTCTTCGCTAATGGCTTCACCCTTGGCAGCACGCTGGATGGCATTGCGGATTAAGGCCTGCACCTGGGTGTCGTAGTTGAACCAGAAACAATCCCAGATTTTTTTGCCGATGACATCATCGCTATTGATGCTGCCAATCTTCAGGGGGAGCTGGTTAATGAAATTAACCGTGCCATCAGCGTCGACTATGCAGATAAAGGTCTGCATAGCGTTGAAGGCCTTGCGGAGTGATTGCTCTGAATTTGTCTCTGTCATAGGCAGCTTTGGTTTATTGTCTGTGGCCCGAAAGTGCTGGCAGCACAGTCTATGGTCTTGCCTTCAAGCCTCCCTACTGTAGTTTGACCATAGTGGCATAGTGGCCAAAATGCCAAAACTACTTCACATAAATACTCTGCCCAGCCTGGCCTGGGAGCCGGCTAAAGCCTTAGCAGGCCATAGCCGCCGTCGTAGAGTAACTTCAAACCGACAAGCATCAGGAAGAAATAGCAAATGCGGTAGACCAGTTGTTCATCGATTTTGTGCAGCAAAAAGTAGCCGAGGCGCACGCCGATGGGCGCCAGAGGGATGAGCACCAGGGAGGTCAGTAAATTAGTGCCGTCAAACTGGCCGAGCCAGGTATAGGGGACCAGTTTGAGCAGATTGACGACCGCAAAGAAGACGGCGAAGGTGCCCATCAGCACAACTTTGTCGAGGCGTTGGGGCAGTAAATAAATACTCATCGGCGGTCCACCGGCGTGAATGCCAAAACTGGTAAAGCCGGCAATGGCACCCCAGAAACTTCCGGCGACGATGCCCGCTTCCGTTTTGGCTTTAAGCCCCGGTCGCAACCAGTAGTTGAGACAAAAGGCGACGCAAATAAAACCAATCAACAGGCGTATGGCCGCTTCCGATAAATAGTGGAAGGTAAAGGCCCCGGCGATAACACCGACAATGGCGCCGGGCAGGGTGCGCTCGATATTCTCTTTGCTCCATTGGCCACGAAAGCTCCAGATCGCGACTCCGTCCATAACAATTAATAAGGGCAATAAAATGGCGGCGGCCTGCACTGGCGGTACGGCGAGGGACATTAGTGGCACGGAAATAATGGCGATGCCACCGCCAAAGCCGCCCTTGACCATGGCGAAAATAAGTACGGCGGGAATGGCGCAGAGATAAAAGAAGGGGTCGCTGATCATGGTTTACAGTGGCAGGCTTTATTAAAAAGAGTTTTTAGTCTAGCAAAAGAGACCTTGTGCTAGCGGTCTGAGAGGTGAATATCGATGAAGTGGTTTTTGTAAATGTGGATTGTCAGAGCAGTTTTTTGAGCTTAACAGGACTGTATTACTGAGTGATATTACTGGCAATACGGCCCTGGTAACGATTTCTTTGTCGAATCTAGGCGGCTTTAATCAACCGGTAAATTAAACAGCGCTTTGACATTGTCATGTACTACCGCGTCTTTCTGTGCCGCGCTGAGGCTGGCCATTTGTGCGCCGATAATTTCCTGTGAATGGGGATAGGTGGAATCGGTGTGGGGGTAATCTGTCGCCCACAGTAACTTATTATTGTCGGTGAGTTTACTGGACTCGAAGGCGGTTTCATCGTCCTGAAAGGTAAACCAGATATTCTCGCGAATGTATTCGCTGGGCTTGCGCGAAAGGCTGCGTTCCAAACCTGTACCCATGCGTGCAGCGGCGTGGTCGGCGCGGTACATGTAGTGGGGCACCCAGCCGGCATCGCCCTCGGCAACCACCATTTTCAGTTTTGGGAAGCGTTCGAAAACACCGCCGAAAAGGAACAGCCCGACAATATTTTGCACGCCGCGAATCATATTCATAAAGCCATTGGCGGCATGGCCACGCTCCGCTTTGAAGGCGGTGGAGACGTCGTGATCCTTCATGGTGAGAATGTGAAAGCAGATCGGCAGGTCGAGGTCGACGGCACACTGCCACAGGGCGTCGTAGTCGGGGTGGTCGTAGTCTTCGTGCTGGGGGTTGCCGGCCATCATCATGCCGTACATGCCCATAGCTTTGGCGGTGCGAAAATCTTCAATCGCTTCGTCCACCGATGCAACAGCCGTTTGTGCGAGGCCAAAAAGCCGCTGGGGCTGGGCGCCACAAAAGCCCTGTAGCCAGCGGTTATAGGCGGCAAAGCAGGCCGATTTATAATCGTAGTCGGAGTGGCCACAGAGCACCATGCCGATAGAGGCATAAATAATTTCACCACAAAGACCGTCCTCATCCTGAATGGCCATGCGGGCGTTGGGCTCCCAACTGGCGGTGGCGATGTCGTCGAAGTTGGCCCTGCGTTGCTGACGTAGCTGGTCGGGAGGGATGCCAGCCCCGGCGAGCAGGCCCAGGGGCAGGCCGTGTTTCATGCCGTGAATTTTGAAGGTGTCGATGCCTTTCTCATTTTTTTCCAGCCGGGGTGCAATATCGCGATATTTTGGCTCGATAAAATCAACGTAACAGTGGGGGGGCTCGACGATATGTGAATCAGCAGAAATACCGAGTTTCATTATTTGTCCTTTATTATCGCCACTGTTTAGTAGGGTGGCATTGAGTATTAGAGGGAAAGAGTGAGTAATTGGCCACTAAAGCTAACACTTTTACCCAGGCGGCGGGAATAGATCGAGATCAATTACCGCTTTAACTTTGACGCAAAAATGGCGGGGGGAGGTGCAAGAAGGTGGAGAGGTTCTCAGGCTTGTGCGAAAATTGCCCCTTGATCGACAGCGGTTAAATTACCGAGGGATAAGCGCCACCCATGTCAGAACCCGAAGCCAGCCTACGCCACAAAACGATTGCCATTCCGGAGTCTCGCCAGCAGGACGTGCTGGCCGATTTGCTGGTGCGGCGTGGGGCCACCGTACTGCGTTGCCCCTTGATCGCCATTAAAGACACGCCCGAGCCCGATGCAGTGCAGCAGTGGATGACAGCGATGATAGCGGGTGACTTCGATGACTTTATTATTCTCACCGGTGAGGGCCTGCGTCGTCTTGAAGGCTTTGCCGAGCGCTTTGACTGTCAGCAGCAATGGCATCGAGCCTTGGCGGCGGTGCGCAAAATTGTCCGTGGTCCCAAGCCCGTGCGCGAGTTGCGCAAGCTACAATTACACGCCGATCTGGCGGGAGCGGCGCCCACCACCGATGGCATTATTGCATCTTTGCAAGACGCCGATCTGGCGGGGCGGCGCATTGCCGTGCAGCTCTACGGCAGTAATCCCAATGAAAAGCTGATTCACTTTTTACAGAGTAAGGGCGCAGAGGTGACGACGGTGGCACCCTATATTTATGCCTCTGAATCAGAACAGCAGCAAGTCGAGGTATTGATTCACCAGCTCGCCGAGGGGTCTATCGACGCACTACTATTTACCAGTCAGCCACAATACAAACGCCTGGCCAGTGTCGCTAAAAAATCGGGCCTTGAAGCCCTGCTTACGGCAGGACTCGAGGTGACCGTTATTGGTGCCATCGGGCCGGTGATGGCCGACTACCTGAAGGAAGCCGGTGTGCGGGTCGATTTTATGCCCGAGGGGCGTTTCTTTATGAAGCCCTTTGTCACGGCTCTGGTTGGTTTGCTGGCCGAGCCATAAAAGCATTGAGCCGTTTTAAGCGCGGCCGCGAATTCTTACAATAAGTGCAATTTCTTACAGAGGGAAGATGCTGTGATCACTTTCGAGCTTGGCTTTTTCCGGCCTGGCGCGGTATGAAAATTTTAGTTAATGATGAAAAGAGGATATCAAGTGAGTTTGGACGATCTTATTCAACAGATAAAAAACCGGCCCAATACGGTCGAGTTTGATCAGGTGATGGCGGTCATCGATGCCTGTTACGACTACAGCGAAAGCGCTTTCAGCAATGGCCTGGGCGATGACCGGGTGGATAATGCCGCGGGAGAAAATGCCGGTTCCTGTCGGATTTTTGCCTTTGCGCAAATCAATGGCCTCAATCAGTCGGAAACTCTGGTTTGCTTCGGCAAGTATTATCGCGAAGACGTGATTGCCCACCCGGAGGCTGCGGATCACGCCAATATTCGCACCTTTATGCGTCACGGCTGGCAGGGTATACGCTTCGATCAGCCGGCTTTACGGGCAAAATAGTTTCGGCATTAATGAGGTGGGAATGGCGCTATTTTGGCGCCATTCTTTTAATACCATTCTGTTAGTCGTGCGTTGACTAAGAAGGTGATATTAAATAATTCTTTAATGAATAATAAAAATCAATTTTCTCTATCGGGTTTTTCTTTTTAAAGTTCACCCGTCATACGCTGTAGCCGTATCCATGCCAGTGCTGAGTCATAGGTTGCACTGGTGTGATTGCCGAGGCTTTGCTGGCGCAGGTTCTGTGCTTCAAGCACCTCACTACTGCTGACCAGGCCTTCTCGATAGCGGTTTTGAGTCATTTTCAGGTTTTCCGCCGATTGCTCCAAGACCTGTCCCAGGGCTTTAATGCGCTGCTGGGTCTCGTCGAGATTGAGCCAGGCCTGGGTGACTTGCAGCTCCACTAACTGTCGATAGTCGTCGACCTGGGCTTGCAGTGCCGCAGCCTGGCGCTGTAGCTCGCCGCTGCGGTGGTGAGTAATGCCGCCGTCATAAATGGGCCACACGAGGTTGAGGCCATAGGCGATCACCTGATCGTCGAGCAGTAGATCATTATCGAAATCCCGATAGGCACCACTCAGATAAATCTGGGGCCGGGTCACCGCTTTAATGGTTTTCGCGGTAAAACCCAGGGCATCGATTTTATGTTGCAGCGCGGATAATTCGGGGCGCGTTGTTAGCGCCCGAGCAGTGAGTGTTGGAATCGTGTCATTGGGCATTGACTGCGGTGGCAAGGCTTCCAGTGAAAAGTCCGTACTCAAAGGGCGATTGAGTAGTTGGTTGTAGCGAGCACTGGCAATGGCCAACTGGTTTTTGGCGCTAATGCCCCCCTGCACGGCGTGACTTAAGGCCACGCTGGCCATCAGTTGGTCATTGCGTGAGACCAGTCCCTGCTTGTGCAGATTAGTCACGTCATTTTTGTAACTACTGAGCGCGGCGATATGAGCGCTGGCAATGGTGTTGAGTTCGGCAATTTTTAGCACCTGTATATAGGCTTCGGCGACCGCCAGTTTAATATCCAGGGTGGTTTGCTGTTTATCGTCGAGGCTGGCCGATGCCTGGGCTTTGGCGGCGCTAATGCCGGCGCTAATACGACCGCTGGTGTACAGGGGCACGGTGGCCACTGCGCTGTAGAGCATGGCCTTATCTTCTGCGATTTGCATTTCAAAGGGTACGCTCACCAGACCCTGGCCCGCCGGTGCATTGGGTAGCGCTGCGAGTGAATGACCGCTGAGGGTGGGGGCACTGTCCAGGTTGATGTATTCGGCGCTGAGGGCCAGGTTAGGTAAGCGGGCGGCCTTGGCGATATCCACCTGCTTGTGGGCGGCGAGCTGATTCTGTTCGGCCGCTTCGAGCTGTTTATTCTGGCTTAAGGCGAGTTGCCAGGCCGTGTTGAGGTTTTCTGCACTGGCGGGTAGGCAAGCGAAGCCCCCTGTGGCCGCGACGATAAAAGTGCACAGCAGGCTTTTATTGAACACTTTATTCGATAAAAAATTTGCCACAAAAATCTCCAGAAATAATTTGTCAAAACCTGTTGTTACGGCCTTCATCGATTTGGGGTGAAGGTCGCATATTGCGTTTTAATACTGCTTTTATGCTGTCCCTGCACGTTTTTCTTCGTTGACTAAGAATTGATAAAACAGTAGCGGCACGACGATAACCGTGAGTATGGTGGAGACAATGGTGCCGTAAATTAATGAAATCGCCAGGCCGCCAAAAATAGGATCGCTGATCATAATGCCACTGCCGAGAATGGTCGACAGTGCCGTGAGTAGAATGGGCCGCAGGCGCAGCAGGGTGCCGACGAGGATGGCGTCGCGCAGGGACTTACCCTCTTTGCGCAGGTCGAGGACGAAATCCATAATTAACAGGGAGTTTCTGACCACGATACCCGCTAGCGCGATAATGCCGATAATGGAAGTAGCCGTGAAAGACTGGCCCATAATCCAGTGACCGGGGAATACGCCAATCAGCCCCAGGGGAATGGCCGACATCGCTATCAGCGGGATTTTAAAGGACTGGTAATAGGCCACTAATAAGATATAAATAAATAAAACCGCCAGGCCAAAGGCTTTCATCATATCGTTGTAGGTATCGAGGGTGAGGCGAATCTCTCCATCCCAGAGAATGCGATAGCCCTCAAGCGTATTGGGGCTCACCCGGCTGAAGTTCAAACCGGTGGTGATGGTTTGGCCATCGCTGGCGACGATGTTTTCCAGTTGTTTATTAATATGCAGAATCGCGTACAAGGGTGCCGACTGGGTGAGTTCACCGGCGATAAAAACCACGCGCTCATAGTCTTTGCGAAAAATGGGCTTTTCGGCAATCACTTTTTCGACACGGGTCAATTCGGAGAGCGGCACACCTTTGCCCTGGGCATTACTGACGTAGTACATCGACAGGCCTTCGGGCTCAATATTAAAGCGTCTGGGCACCTTCATTTTAATGGCGACCGGCTGACGTTCATCGTTGAGATGAATGCGTCCGATCTCTTCGCCCGAGGTAATGCGACGCAGCGTGGTGGCTACTTGCAGGGGATTAACACCGGCGAGAGCCGCTTTTTCCCGATCGACGACAATATGGTATTGCTCAATACTATCGGGCAGTGAATCGTGAACTTCGACGACATCGTAGGTGTTGTTGAACGCGCTAGTGACCTGGGAGGCGATATTTTCCATCACCTCAAGGTCGCGGCCGTAAACTTCTGCCAGCACGGTGGCCTGCATGGGTGGCCCGGGGGGCTCTTCGACCAGTTGAATAAGGCTGCCGGGATAGCGTGACTGAATGGCTGTCAGCAGGGGGCGCAGCTCACGCACGATGGTAATAGAGGTGATACTTCTGTCGCTCTTATCGCTGAGGTTAACGCGTATTTCTGCAATATGGGGGCCTTTTTTGTTGTCGGCACCGCGCAATAGACCGTTAAAGTCGATGACGCCGGACTGGCCTATCCAGGTTTGGTAGTTGGTAATGTAAAGCTGCTCGCGCAGTACATTGCCAACTTCTCTGGCGAGCTGGTCGGTGACTTCAACGGCGGTGTTCTCCGGCATATCGATGGTGATGTTGAAGGTGTTTTTACTGTCTTTCGGCAGCATGGCCAATTCCACACCGAGAAAAGATTGCGGCCCAGAGATGCCGGCGGGGCGTAGGAATTGCCAGGCGGGCTGCAGTACGGCGAGGCCAATGGCGACAATAATCAGGGCGAAGACCTGCAGCCGCAGCGGGCGACTGTCGATTAAAGGTTTGAGAATTCTTTCGTAAATACGCGTCAGACGCGAGCTGGTATCGTATTCGTTGATCTCGGTACTTTCTTTAGCCTGACCGGTTTTAATCCAGCGGAAACAGGCCCAGGGTGTTACCACGTAGGCGATGATCACCGAGGCGAACATGGCGATGGGGACATTGAAGGCGAGGGGGTAAAAGTATTGGCCAACCATGCCGCTGAGAATAAATTGCGAGGCAAACACCAGCATCACCGCAAAGGTGGCGAGGTTGGTGGGGTTGCCGATTTCATTGGTGGCGAGAATGGTTGCCTGCGCCTTGTCGCCACCATTGAGGGAGGCGTAGTGGCGGTGAATGTTTTCGACCACCACGATGGCACCATCGACCAACATGCCAAGGGCGAGGATTAGGGCAAACAGGGTCACCCGGTTGATGGTGGGGCCAAACAGGTAGTCGGCACCCAGGGTCAGGGCGAGAATCAGGGGGACCGCCAGACCGACGATGGAGGCCTCTTTCCAGCCGAGAAAAAACACGGTAATCACGAACACGGAGAACAGCGCAATGCCGAGATTTTCGATCAGTAGATTGACGGCGTCGTTGGCCTTTTTACCGTCATTGCGGGTGACCACCACTTCAATATCGGCGGGAATAATGGTGCGTTTCATAATCTCAATACGCGCCAGCACTTCGTCGGCCATAAAGACGGCGTTGCTGCCGGTGATTTTTGCCACGGTGAGGGTTACCGCCGCCAGCTCCGGGTCGGCATAGCGGTCGAAGCGAGGGTCTGCCTGGCCAAAGGTGAGCCGGCTCAATTTGTCGCGCTCGTCGGTGGGGCCATCGCTAATGGTGGCGATATCGCCCAAATACACGGGGCGTTGACGGTGGGTGCCGATAATCAGTTTCTTCAGCTCATTGGCACTGCTTATCTCGCCCTTGAACATGACCTGTAACAGCCTGTTGTGATTGACCTTGTCGCCGAGGGGGGTGGAGAGGTTGGCGGCAATCAGGGCCTGGCGCACCTGTTCGAGGGAAACATTGAAGGCCATGACCTTGCCGGGGTCAATTTCCAGGGTGATTTCCCGGTCGCGACCACCGCGTACGGTGGTGGCAGAGACCGTTTTCAAGCTGTGCAGGCCTTCCAGTACACGGTCGGCAACACGCTTGAGCTGATAGTCGTTATAGGTCTTTGAGGCCAGTGTCACGGTGACAATGGGCACGGTATCAACATCAATGCTTTTAATCAGCGGCATGGACGTGCCGGGGGGCAATGTGTCGCGCTGACCGAGTATCTGGTCATAGAGTTTGACCAGCGACAATTGTTTGTCCTCGCCCACTTCAAATTGCACCATTAAAACGCCGACCGAATTCCTCGAACTCGACATCACGTGGTCGACGCCGGTGATTTGCTTGACGATATTTTCCAGGGGTTGCACCAGAAGGTGCTCGACCTCTCGCGGGGAGGCACCGGGTAGGGTGACAATAAAGGACGCCCAGTAACAGACAACCGAGGACAAACAGAGAGGTGATTTTTGACTGGACAAAAAGGCTCGCCAGCAGTCCGGCTGGATTAAGGCGGGGCTTACTCACCCTGGACGACCTCCGTTACGATCTGGTCATCTTCACTCAGGCCCGCGCTGGCTATGGCGACAATGCGCTCGCCAGCCTTCAACCCGGCGGCAATTTCTATCACCTCGGGCCACTGGCGCTTGGGTCTCACCCAGCGGAAATGGATACGATTGTTTTCGTCCACGACATAGACACCATCGAGACCGCCCTTAACGATAATGGCGCTGTGGGGAACGACAAGATTGGCGGCTTCGCCGACCTTGAAATGGGCGCGACCAAACATGCCGGAGTGTAGGCCGATAACATTGGGCAGTTTGATTTTGACTTTGTAGGTGCGCGAAATGGGATCGCCGGCATGGACAATTTGCGCAACCGTGCCACTGAGGTCTGCGGCGGCGTTGTCGATAGCCAGACGCACCGAATCGCCGACATCAATATGGGGTAGCTGAGATTCGGCGACGAAGGTTTCAAACAGTAGCTGGTCGCGAGATTCGAGAGTCAACAGGGGCACGCCGGGGGAGGCCAGGTCGCCGGCCTGTTTGTAGCGGGCGGAGATAATGCCATCGGCCGGGCTTTCAATATGGCTGTACTGGCGTTGCGATTGCGCAGTGGCGAGAGCGGCTTTGGCGCTGGCCAGTCCCTCTTGGGCGGTGTTGTATTGCAGGCGGGTTTTACGCAGTTTGACCTCTGAAATACTGCCTTCCTGAAAGAGCTTTTCAAAGCGCCGGACATCGGAGGAGAGGTCTTTGCTCAGCGCGCTGGCCGAATCGACCCCCGACTGAGCTTGCAGAATGGCGTTTTCAATGCCGACATCATCCAGGTTGAGTAATAACTGGCCGCGTTTTACCAGGTCACCCTCACGCACGGCCAGAGTTCTGATATAGCCGATAACTTTAGAGCTGATATCAATGCGCTGATCGGAAATTACCGAACCGATAACGGTGTATTCATTGGCCAGTGTGGTTTCACTGAGGGTGATGACAGGCAGCGTCCACTCTTTACTGGTGCGAGACAGCGTCTCGGGGTTTTCATTACAGCCCAGTAGGGCGCTGGATAAGATGATGAGGCTTGCTAGTGTTGCGCGGGGTGAGGACATGGGATCCCGTTTTCCTGATGTGTGAGGTGAAATATATGCTGTGCTTAACCATAGTTGGTTTTTAGCAGCCGGGGCTTAAACCGCCTTTTAAAAGCTTGATAATGTGCGCGCTGATGACCTGGGGTTTGTCATGCAGGGCCTTTCTACCGGGTAAAAACTTTCGACCTTCCTCACTTTGAAAGTGACAGAGCACCAGACCGATAATGGAAATAGATAACATCTGGGGGTCGTAGCGGGGGCTAAAGCTTTCAGCCAGTTTACGGGTGGTTAAAAACAGGTCGGCAAACACGTCTTTGACGAGGCTTTGCATGCGCTTGGGATTGCTGTCGAGTAGCACCCACTGCAGTAATTTCTGGAAGTCATTATCTCGGTTCAGGGTTTTAACAAACCAGTTGATGAATTTTTCCAGGTTGACGAGGGCCTCGTCATTATTGTCAATAATATCTTTAGCGGCGCTGGTTTTAGTTTCAAAGGCGTGCTTGACCGTTTCGAAATACAGGGCTTCTTTATCTTTGAAATGGTAATAAAGGGCCGCTGGCGTCAGTTCACTCTGGCTGGCCACCGTGCGAATGGAGACACCGTCAAAACCGGATTTGGCAAATAATGGGACAGCCAGGTCGAGAATATCTTCTCGAGACTTGCGTGAATTATTAGGCATGGGACTAGCTCTGACTGAAAACGGGGCTTAACGAACGTTCAGTTAATTTTAATCTCTGAGCTGGATTAAAGCAAGTCGCCCGAGCACTTATTCTCTGAAATCAGGCGAGTAGTGGGCAGCACTTGCCCCCGTCATTAAAGCCAGCGCCTGACCTTTGACTGATAATTATCATAGGCCGAGTTAAAGCGCTCCGCGAGGTGTTTTTCCTCCGGCAAAATAACGTAATACTGCAGCAGTCCGATATTCAGGGGCAGAAGAATCGCCAGCCACAGGTTGAGGGTGGAAAAAAACATCGCCAGTAAAAGCAGGGTGAAGCCAAGATACATCGGATTGCGAGAATAATTAAATGGCCCACTGGTGACAAGTGCAGCGACAGCTTTGTGGGGGAGCAGGGTGGTTTGCTTCGACCTCAGTGTGGCAATTGCCCAGGCGATAAGTAGCAGCGAGGCGATCAAGGCGGCAGCGGCAAGCTTGTCATTAATGGCGGGCTCACGGGTGAAAAATTCAGGTGCGGAAAGAGGCAGGTATTTATCCAGAAAATAGCCGCCGGCAACACAAATTAAGGGATAGAGGGCGGGTGGTAGCGGCATGTCTGCCCCGTCAATGTGGTCTGGCGTCTGATCTGTCATTAGTTGCCCTGGTATTTAAGTGGATACGCGCCGCCGCTTGCGGGCCTAATTATGCGCGCTGTGTGCGTTGGATTCTAGATTGACGGCGAGGCGACTAAGCAGGCTGCTGACGGCCACTTCAACGGTGAGAATTCTAGGCCCCAGTGACATGGCTGCAAAACCCAACTCGGCAAACTTATCAATTTCATAGGGAATAAAACCGCCCTCGGGGCCGATGGCCAGAGTGATAGCTTGCAGGGCCTTCGCTGGCATCGCCTCTGTGCGTGTCGAATTACCCGCGATGGCATCGAGCTGGTCCTCAACAAAGGGTTTGAAATAGGGGTGCAGGTGAACCTCGGGCAGTTGCGTGTCCATGGCTTGCTCCAGTCCCAGAATTAACTGCTCGTGGATTTTATCGGCTGCAAGAAAAGGGCTTTGCCAATAGCTTTTTTCGACGCGCCAGCTGCCAATTAAATGTATTTGTTTGACACCCAGGCTGGTGCTTGCCTGCAAAATGCGACGCAGCATTTTCGGTCGAGGCAGGGCCAGTATCAGGTTTATTGCCAGTGGTGAGGGGGGGGCATCCGTGAGCTCAACACATAACTCGGCGACATCTTTATGTATGTGGAGAATTTCTGCCCTGCCAATTCCACCATTCAGCAAGCCGACTTTTAAGACATCGCCGGGCCTAGCCTTGATGACCTTGTTGACATGTTGCAGGCGTCGCCCGCGAAGCTGCACGCGGTCGCTGCTAATAAAGTCATCGGGAAGAAGAAGGAGCAGATTCATTATGTCGCGTAATAGCCGGGCCAGCTGACGGTGTCGCCATTGGGTTAAAGAGTAATTGGTGCCCCGGAGAGGATTCGAACCTCTGACCTGCCCCTTAGGAGGGGGCCGCGCTATCCAGCTGTGCCACCGGGGCCGTTGATGCAGACTTTATTTGTGCGGGGGCATTTTAACGGCAGGGGCCGTGCTACTCAATAGAAATCAGGCCGGGTACTGCGCCAAGTGTGTATTGATACTGTTATTCAAGGATAAAAGGGGTAGACCATGGGGATGACGCTAAGGGCAATCGCGGTATAGAGCAATGAAATGGGCAGGCCCACCTTTAAATAATCGAGTAATTTATAGTTGCCCGCACTGTAGACCATAAGGTTGGTTTGATAGCCGTGGGGCGAGATGAAGCTGGCGCTGGCACCAAAGGCAACAGCCATAATAAAGGGCATGGGGTCGCTTTGGTACTGGCTGGCCATGCTCAGGGCAATGGGGAAGACGAGTACGGCGGCGGCGTTGTTAGTGACCATCTCGGTAAGTAGCAGGGTGAGTATGAAGCAGGCGATCAGCGCCGGGTAGGCACCCTGTACCCCCGGTGCGGTGAGTATAAAATCAGCCAGTAAGCTGGCGACCCCGGAGTCCTGCATTACCTGGGCGAAACCCAGAGCGGCGCCAATAACCACGATAAGTTCAAAGGGGAAGTGGCGGCGTATTTCATTGACGCTGAGCAGTTTACTGGCGATAAGGCCGCCGAGCAGAATCAGCAAGCCTTTAAACAAAGGCAGAATAGCGAGGGCTGACAGGGCGATGACGGCGATAAAGCTGGCGATGATGGCGTACTCGGTGGGTGCGGGCAGATGCTCGCGAGTATTAACGCCACCGAGGACAATAAAGTTGCGTTGCAGATTGTGGCGGGAGTGGAAGTCGTGTCCCGTCGCCAGTACCAGGCTGTCACCGGATTGCAGGGTGATTTTGCCGAGGCCGCCGGCGAGGCGTTGATCGCCGCGTCGCACGGCGACCACGGCGGCGTCAAACATGGCGCGAAAATTCACTTCGCGCAGGGGGCGGCCGGTAATGGTGGCATTGTGGCTAACCACCACTTCATTGAGGTTTTTACCGAGATTGCTGGGGTCGTCGTCAAAAATACTCAGGCCTTTAAATTGGCTGAGGGTCTGGATGTTTTTAATATCGCCGGCGAAAATTAACAGGTCACCCGCTTCGATGATTTCCTCCGGTGAAACGGGGCTGATGATGTGTTGCTCGCGGATGATCTCCACTAGAAAGAGATCGACTAAATGGCGAAAGCCGTTGTCGAGTAGCGACTTACCGATCAGGGGGGAGTCGCTCTGCACCTGCGCTTCAAGAAAATAGGTTTTACTCTCCGTGCTATCCACGGCTCGGCTCGGTAGTACCCGGGGGGCGATCAGCAGCAGTAAAATCATACAGCCGATAAAAATCGGCAGGCCGATGGCGGTGAAATCAAACATCGATAAAGCCGGTAAACCATTTTCTATCACCAGGCCGTTGAGTACCAGGTTGGTTGAGGTGCCGACCAGGGTGAGCGTGCCCCCCCAGATTGAAGCGTAGGAAAGGGGGATGAGGAGTCGTGAGGGTGGCAGTTGACCCTGGTTTTTAACGCTGCTCATAAAGGAGGCAACCACGGCGGTGTTATTGCTCACCGATGAAACGAGCCCGGCGGTGAGGCCGAGTTTGAGCAGCACCTGGCGATAGCCACCGCTAAGCACTTTCTGGCCAAGGCGGGAAAAAATCTGGGTTTTCTCGATGGCCAGAACCAGGGTGATTAGTAGCACTAGGGTCGCGAGGGCTTCGTTGGTGTAGTGCTTCAGGGCGTCGCCGAGCACTATCATATCCAGAAGATAGAGCAGGGAAAGGGCGCTGCTAAACAAGAAGACGGGGCGAATACGGGTTGCTGCGAGGCCGAGAATAATTCCTGCCAGACAGAGTATGACGATGATTTGATCCTGATTCATGCCGGTATCCCTGCCCAATAGTGGGCAGTCACACGGCAGCTGTTGGGCGCCGAAGTTTGCCGCTGAACATTTTTGAAGCATTTAAAAAGATAGACAATAGGGTTTGGCTCAGTCAAACATATCGGCCTGTTCGTTAATAATGACGTCGTACAGGGATTGGAAGGCAAAATTTGCCGATGCTTCGCTGCCAACGGTTTGATAGGTGAGTCGGGCAATATCGGGACGTATTAATTTGGGCGTGCCCGCGGCCTCGGCAAGTAGCTGGGCCTGACAGTTGCGCTCCATGGTAATAAACCACCAGGCGGCAGCGTCGACACTGGTGCCTACCGTTAGCAGGCCGTGATTTTGCAGGATGCAGGCTTTGTTCTGACCCAGGGCTGAAACGATGCGCTTGCCCTCGTCCATATCCAGTACCACGCCGGTAAAATCATCGAACAGGGCGTGGTCTTCATAAAAGGCGCAGGAGTCCTGGGTAATCGGATCGAGCTTTTTACCCAGGGTCGACCAGCTTTTTCCATAAATAGAATGGGCGTGAGCGGCGGCGATAACATCGGGCCGGGCAGCGTGAATATTGCCGTGAATGGTGAAGGCGGCGCCATTGAGCAGGCCATCACCTTCAAGGATTTCACCTCGGTGATCGACGAGCAGCAGTTGCGACATTTTAATTTGCTTGAAGGAAACACCAAAGGGATTGACCCAAAAGTGCTCGGGATGCTCGGGGTCGCGAACGGTGATATGCCCGGCGGCACCCTCGTCAAAGCCAAACTTGCCAAACAGTCGAAAGGCGGCGGTAAGTCGTTGTTTGCGATGCAAGCGCTCGGCGGCAACAGATGTAAAACTCGTCGACTGCTGATCGTAACCGTGTTGGGTCATGACAATGGAATTGACTGTATTACTCATTTTGAACACCTCGCCACCCGCTGGTGGTACTCGGGGTTTTATTGTTGTGCCTAAGCAATTTGTTGCAAGAGCTTAGCACAGAGCTGCCTTGAAAATAGCCAGGGTATTATGGGAGTTATATACGATGCCCTTGTGCTGGTAGAATGCAGCGCAAAAGCAGGCGAGCTAATCTTTTTTCGCTACGGCTGATATTCAATAATATGGGGTGGTAAACAATAACAATGATAAAACACGGTGCCTATAGCGGCTTAATGACGCGCTTGCTAAACCCGAGTTCCCCCAGCCTTTATATCGCGGCGGTGCTGATGCTGATCCCCGTGTTTGCCGCGGCCCATAATATATCGGGGGCCAATGCGCGCTTTGTGGAAGGGCTCGATGGCCCGGCCGTTATCCCCTACATGTACCTCGGTGCCAAGCATATGGTGACCGGCTACGATCATTTGCTCTACCTGGTCGGCGTGGTGTTTTTTCTGCGGCGTCTGAAAGACGTCATTCTCTACGTCAGCCTGTTCACCTTGGGTCACAGCATGACGCTGATGGGTGGCGTGCTGCTGCAATGGAATGTTAATGCCTATTTGATCGACACCATTATCGGGCTTTCCGTGGCTTATAAAGCCTTTGAAAATATCAATGGCTTCCAACAAGTCTTTGGCTTTCAGTTAAATGCCAGGGTTGCGGTGTTAATTTTTGGTTTATTTCATGGCCTGGGTCTGGCGACGAAATTACAGGATTTATCGCTATCGCCAGATAGCCTGGTGATCAATATGCTGAGCTTTAATGTCGGTGTAGAGATTGGTCAGGCGCTTGCCCTGGTGTGTATCGTGGCGATTTTGGGGCTCTGGCGCCGCCGCAATAGTTTTCAAAAACAGGCTTTTGCAGCCAACACCGTATTGATGAGCCTGGGCTTTATGCTGGCGGCTTATCAGTTTTCCGCTTATTTGTGGGCATAAATTAGAGAGACGAAGTTATGAATAGCAAGACATCGGACACCGTGGTTTTACCAACGAGCAAGGGCCGGGTTTTACTCGCGGCTGTGCTGGCTTTTATACTCGCGGCTGTCGTTCTCAGCATTTTTATTTTACCGGCTGAATTTAATCGCGACCCGCTGGGGATGGGTGAGGCCCTTGGAATTAAGGGTTTATCGCAACCGGCGGCAGAGAGTGCAGAGACGGTGCGCAGGGAAGAGGGCACCTTCCTCCGCGACAGTATTTCCTTCCAGTTATTGCCCTTTGAGTTCGTAGAGTATAAATACGAGCTGAGTAAAGGCAGTAGCATGCTCTATCGCTGGACCGTGGCGAAGAGTCGCAGTGGCGAGGCGAGTGCCGTTTCATTCGACTTCCACGGTGAGTCTCACGAGGTTGAGGGTTACGAGGAAAGCTATAGTGAGGGCGAGGGTGATCATGAAGGCGGCACTTTTATTGCGCCTTTTGCGGGCATTCACGGCTGGTTTTGGGCCAATCACGGGGCTGAGGCGGTGACCGTTACCTTGAGTACGACGGGCTACTACACAGAGAGCCTGGAGTTTCGCGACGGCTTTGTGAAGAAACAAGCACTAAAATAAAAAGGCAGTGTTGTTGTCGAGAGACTTAGGCTGGCGATAGCTTCAGGCGAGAAGCGCTTTAGCTACCGAGGACTTGCGGCACTTGAACTGAAAGGAGAGAGGGGAGAAAACTGATTAAGTGACAACAAGGGTGTTTTGCGTAACTTAATCAGGACTGTTGCTTGCAACTGTCTGACCAGAGAAAACGGGTCAGATTTGAGAAGAAATATTTACAGCGTGTCTGCGGCGTCGTCACCCTGAACATAGACAGAGTGACAGGCTTTACAAATACGATAAATTTGGCCGCCGGCATCAAACAAAGCGTCGGAGTCCTGGTTTTTCGCTGCCACCTGAGCGAGTAAGCCTGCATCGACAAGACCCTGGGAAATATTCCGCCAGCCCTCATCGTCGACAGCCCGCCCGGGCATTAATAGCAAATTACCACTCGCGGCAATCACCGCTGCCCTGTGCTCAACGGCGAGCCAGCCTTCATCCGTCGTCGGAGCCAGCTCTCGAGTGCCCGCAGCGGTAATGATGCTACCCGCTGAATCCCAGACAGCATCGGCCGCCGGATCCAGCACCCACTGCATGATGTGTTTAACGTCACCACTCAGCTTGAAGGGGCTGGAACCTGCTTGCTCGGATTGCGATGGTGGCTGCTCAGAAGGGCCGCAGCCTGCAAGTGTTAATAAGAGTGCAGACAGTGCGAATTTTACGTGCTTCATTAAGCGTGATCCCTTTTTAGCAGTCGCTATTTCTTATCGGCGCCATCTTTGGGTGCGCCAGTACCGGATGAGCCCATAAACATTTTCTTGCCGTTGGCGAGAGTGATGTTACGGCCATTGGCGCTGTTAGTGCGATCCTTGGCCCAGTAGCCATCAACGACAATTTCGGTGCCGATAGCGATGGTGCGCTTGTTAATGCCCCTGCGCAGTAGCGTGTTGGGCGTGCCACCTTCAATTCTCCAGGCTTCTGTGCTGCCATCGGCCTTAGTGATCTCAATGTGGAACCAGGCGTGGGGGTTTACCCATTCAATGCGGGTGACGTTGCCGCGCAGGGTCAGCGGAGAGTTGGCGTCAAACTCAGCGCCAAAGGCGTGGTGAGCATGGGATTGTGCGGATACTAAAGAGCCCAGTGCTAATCCGGCGATAGTAGCAATTTTTTTAAACGACATAAGAGTGACCTCGGGTTAGAAATTATTAAATGCTGATCAATTAGGTTATTCGCGTCTTGCCTAATAATTAATCGAGGGGCTTGGCGCGTAAGTCTCCGTAGAGTAATTCTTCGACAAACTCAACACACTTGAAGTCGAGTAATTGTATGTTGGCTTCCATGCGACGGTAGAGAGGCATGCTGATCTTCCAGGGCTTGGTATAAGTCGCGGGATCGGTCAGTGTGGCTTCATACTGAATGTGGTTGGGGCCAACTAAGGTGTAGCGCTCGACCACATGCAGCTGGTCGCTGTGGTGGTTGCCGGAGCGATCAAGCCAGGTGGCGGGGCTCAAACCGGTAACATCAACCACCAGGGTGTCGCCATCCCAGGATGCAACGGACTGCCCCATCCAGCTATCAACGGGGGCGGGGCCGGGGTCTTTCATGAAAATGTCTCTATCGGCACCGGCGTACTGATAGGTAATAAATACCGAGTCGTCGCCCTGAAAGATCTGGAAAGGCTGGGGCATGTAAGTCGCTCGTGGCACGCCGGGGAGATAGCATTTGATCTCGGGGTCGCGCTCAAGCCAATGCTGTTGATTGTCTTTCTTAATGGCCAGTGCTTCGGGTGTGTAGGGGATTTTTCCGCCTTCAACCACGCCCAGACTGGGGGGTACGGCGCCGACAGCACCAATTTTCAGGATGTCCTTAGCGGGAAGGGGACCAGCGGGGCCATCACGTAGTGCCATGGAGGGACGGGCCATATGCATTTCTATATCGTAATTGGCTTCATTCATGGTCTGCCAAATACCATTGAAATCTGGATGCACGCCATCGGCGGCGCGTGGCGCCTTGTAGCTGCTATCTGCGGCAAGTATGCCTGTCGACAAAATTGTCAGTGTCGAGAGCAGCGTTATTTTCCGCATAGAATTTAAATTCACAAGTAAGCTTCCCATAGTTTTTATCGAATGACCAAGCATAACCCACCTCATGCGTAGATGGGAAGCTGTCGGCGCGCCAAGACTACTATTTAAAGGCAAAGCAGGCCTGAGAAGGTTCGTCACTCAAGCGTTTGAAATTATAGAGGACTCGATTGATTGGGCGCTTTCTAGTAATATCGTTGGGTTACATCAATTGCGCGATAACTGGTATTTGCGTAATAATAAGCATCGAAATTTTGGGGAACAAAACAATGCTCAATGAGCTTCTTTTTCAATTTGCAACATGGCTCGATGGCTTTCAATCGAGTACCAACCTCCATGAGGCCTTATATGCCTATGGCTGGGTCGAGGGCACGCACGTACTCACCCTGACACTTTTTCTCGGGATGTTGCTCGTTATTGACCTGCGTTTGCTGGGTGTGGCTTTTAAAGAGCTGCCGGCTTCAACCTTAATGGAGCGGCTCGATAAACCGATGATGATAGGTTTTGTGATTATGCTGATCAGTGGTGCGCTGTTGTTTTATGCCATTCCCGTGCGCTCCACTCAAAGTATTTGGTTTCGAGTGAAAGTCGTTTTTATTATTGCAGCGGGCATTAATGCTTTGTTGATTCGCAATATGACGCGCGCATCGGATATGAGCTGGGATAACGACCCCGTTCCACCGAAGCGTATTCGCGTGGGTGCAGCCCTGTCTCTTGGCCTCTGGGTTCTGGTCGTGGCTTCGGGTCGTAACATGGCTTATGACTGGTGGGATTGCCACAAAGAGATGCCGCACTTTATGTATTGGGCGGCGGGCTGTGTCAATGAATTGGCCGCGTTTGAATAAGTCGCTTGCGAAAATAATAGTTAGTACGCATTAACGAATTTTTAAGATAAGGCCCCGAGGGGAAAGTAAAGATGGATATTGTTTTTATATTTGAATGGTTAGATGCCTCCTGGCTGGCTGATTTCTCTAAGTCATCGGCCGCGCTGTTTTCTATGGTGCAGGCGGTTCACATCGTCAGCATGATTATGCTTTGGGGTATGTTGATTCTCGGTGATTTACGCATGCTCAATGTTGTGCTGGCAGGGGTGCCCTCTGATGTCATTATTCAGAACACCAAAAAATGGATCTACATAGCCTTGGCCGGCATTATTATTTCCGGCATTTATGAGGCCTCTTCCATTGCCATGAAGCTGGCTACCAACTCTTTTTTCTGGGCTAAAATGGCAGGTTTGGCCATGGGTGTTGTCTTTATGCTGAGTGTGCGCAGCGCGGTGTATAGCCGTGCGCCAGAAGTGATTGGCTCGAATGGCCCGCAGTCTGAGCCGGTAGACGCCTGGGTGGTTAAGTTAGTGGCTTTGGCCAACTTATTGATTTGGTTTAGTGTGGCGGCCAACGGTCGCTGGATTGGGTTTTCATAGGACTTCTTGAGAATAATTATGACAGCAAATACATTGGGAAAAGTTGCCGCAGTTTGTTCGATCGTTATTATCATCGGCTGGGGTGTTTATTGGGGTGTTCAGGTAAAAGATACTATGTGCTTGCTTGAAGCTGCCACGTCAGAAGAAATGCCCGAATGCCTGGAGCAAATGTACGAGTAATGGCATCTTCATTATTTTGTTATTCAAATTAGCAGTCGACGCCGTTTGATGACTGCTAATTTGAAGGGCGAATTGTTTGTTCTAAAAGCCTTCTAGATTGACTCTTGCCCTGTTATCCCTCCCTGCTTTTTTCTCGCATTATCAATAATAAATTACGGCGCTATTTGTCCGTTCCACTCGAATAGTTTTCCTTTAAAACCTATTCTTTTGCCTTTCTCTGTGGTTTTTTAATTGTCTCTGCTTGGGCTTCAAAGCCATTTAACTTTAGCTTGCCTGTTAGAGACGCCTGGGTTAATTCTGATTGGCTATGTTATGTGTGTACTGTAGAGGCGCATCCAGTATTAAACCTGTAATTCGGTACTTGACTGATTCATCGATGCCACAAAGCCATATGGTCTGACGAGTGATTTAAGCGGGTAGGTGGTTGGACGGGCAAGATTATTAAAAATCATAGCCAGGGGGGGCATTTGAAGTGCGGATTAGATAAGGCGGGGAAAATTGTTCGAAAAAAAACTGAGTAATTGATGAGTAGTCATTAAGCTATTCATCACTTGCTCAGTTTGTGGAGAGAGCCGCCAGGAAAGCGGCTCTCTCTAAAGGGGCTTACTAGAGAGCGGCCGCGGCTGCCTCTTTCTCAGTCTGGCGAGCGCCGGAAAGCATGCCTGCTGCGCCGTGGTTGCCTTCGTGGCAGGCGTACTCAAACATCTGGCCATCTGTTGCCTTCAGTGGAATAGAGGCGGTGAAGGGAGTAGTGAAGGTGCTGGGATCATTGATGGTGTATTCGTAAACGATGCGTGAGTCGCTGGTGCGAGTGAAGCGCTCGATCAGGGTGAAGTTTTCACCGGTGCCAACAACGCCATTCATTTCTGGCTCGTTGAGATTTAGTGGTAGCTGGAAAGTCGGCGTTTTACCGGTGAAATTCGTGGTTTCAACAACCAGGGTGTCGCCCTCCCAGTGGCCTCGTGAGTCGCCGGTCCACTTGGTCATTTCTGCGGGTAGGTGAGCGCTACCGTCAATGGGAACAATGCGCGCATCGTGAATCATTTCAGTGAAGATCACTACGTGCTTGGGTGTTTGTATGATGCGTAGGTTGTTGTTATAGGCACTTGGAATTAGGGGCGGGCCAGCATTGAAACTTAGCAGGCAGCGCTCAGATAGCCCAAGTTTTTCGGGTCCTTCCGGCAGGAAGTTAACAACACCAATGGAGACAATAGCGCGTACGGGGTGGTTGCGGGCATGATCCGCTTTCATGCGGGCTACCGCTTCTTCGGTAAGCTTGGGCATGCGGCCATTGGCCGGATCAGTGATCAAAGATGTTCTTCTATCTTCGTTCATGGTGGTGCCGTAATCCATCCAGAAATTATTGTAGGCACCTTCGATATCGGTAGCGGCATCTGTCTCGGCCGTCTTTTCTCGCAGTTTATCAACGTCGGTGGCATCAACGGCTGCCGTTCTGTAGGCGGCCTGTTCTTCTGCAGTGAACACGGCTTTGTTGCCGAAGGCTTTGGGGCGCTCGAGTGGCGTCAGGGTGCGGAAATCCCATACGCCTTGTAGGTTGGGCTGGCCATGAGAATTGCGTGGCGCTTCATAAGCAGTGTTAGCACTGGCACTTTCTTTGGCTTCGACAGGTTTTGCTTCAGCAGTTTGTTTTGCTTCAGAACAAGCGGTAATCGATAAAACCAATGCGGCCATAAGGCCAGCTTTTGGGAGTAATTGTTGAACCCGAGTCATTGTACGCTCCGTATATTTGATAATTTTAGATGCGTATAAGCTATCACAAAGCGACTCTCGAAGAAACCATGCCTGCACCACTCAGCGCTGACGAAAGTCTGGCTTGCAAGCAATAAAGGTAGGTTTAAAAACTTATATTGGCAGTTGTATTGGGAATGCCCGATGCTGTTTTATTGATTGAATGTCATTGTGCGAAACGGTGGAGGTGGGGGTCAGGTATTTCAGCGAGCAGGCACGTGAAGCGCTGCGGATGGGAGAGGGCGATGATGGCGGAGGGGCAGGGATTCGAACCCTGGGACGGTCTCCCGTCGCCGGTTTTCAAGACCGGTGCTTTCGGCCACTCAGCCACCCCTCCTTTCGAGGCGGGATTATACCGCCTGAAAAGGAGTAAACAAGAAAAACTTTATTCCTTTTCCTGTTCTTTTGTTTGCGCTTCACTTATCGACTCGCTTTTGTAGCGCGGGTCATTTTTTGCGCGTTTTTTTGGTGCGGCCGTTTGTGCTACCGGTGTGCTTTGGGTGGTATCCAGTGGTGCAGATAAACCCAGGTCGACGGCATTGGAGCTAACCACGGTTTCAACTTTATTGCTTTTTAAGCGTGGATCATTACCGGCTCTGGCAGCAGGTGATTTTGGCTTGTCACTGCTCTCTTCTTTGACCTCTGCTTGCTCGACTGTTGGCTGATCGGCACTTGCCTGCTCGAGAGGGGCCTGCTCAGATTTTTCTTGCTCATTAAACGGTAAGCCAATCTGACCTGTTTCCGAGACCGCCTTTGGCGCTCTGGCAGTTTCTTCTGCGGGGGTGGCAAGTTCTGTCGGTGAGGCTTCAGGCGCTTTTATAGGGCTGCTTTCATCAGTGGCTGCTGGCTCGGGTGCTTGTTGCTGCTCCATTTCGTCAGTGCTATCGCTGGCAAGCTCTTGTGCGGGCTCTGGTTGTGCTTCAGCAGTTTTGTCGATTGCGCTGTCGAGCTCAGGGGCTACCTGCTCAGCTGTTGGCGTAGTGCTGCTCTCAGCTTCACTTGGGGCAGTCGCTGTTGTTGGGACGGGGCTCGCCGCCGCTACAAGCTCTTCAACAGGGGTCGTGGTTGTCTGCTGTTCTACCGCAGGGCTCTGTGGCTGTGAAGACTTAGTCGCAACGGAGGTAGCTTCATTACCTTTAGAGCTTGTTGGCTCTTGTGCTGCGGCTGCTGGCGTCTGGCTGGGGCTCTTAGTTTTGTCCGCTTCCTCGGCTGTGGGTTCGACCAGGAAATGCTCGGGAATGTCCTGGCGTTCGCGACGACGCTTGGGGGCTTGTTGATGGCCACTGGGGCGTCGCGCTAACTTTTTGGCGGCTGGACTTTCAGTTTTCTCGGTACTTGACTGGGGAGCGTCGGCTGTTTGCTGTTCTTTCTCGGGGCGCTCTGTCCGTGTGCGTTTGTTGCTAGATCGCTCGTCCTGATCTTTATTGTCCGGCCGCGATGTTTTATTGCGGTTGGGCTTTTGGTTGGCACTGCTTTTGCCCTGATCATCGCGGTTCTGAGTATTCTCTTTATTGCGCGAATTATCGCGATTGCGATTATTGGACGAGCGATTGCGGTTGCGGGAGTTGCGATTGCGATTATCCGAGCGCTTTTCACCGTCACGGGGTTTACGCGCCGCCGGTTTTTCTTTGGCGGGTTCTTCGACGGGCTCGGCTGCTGGCGCTTCGCTAATGGCGAAGAGCGTCCGCCACAGTCGTTTCATCATGCCTTCTGGTTTGGCCTTATCGGCAGCTGGGCTGGCGCTGCTCTCTTGGTTAATCTCGGCCGCCTTCTCAATGGGTGCGGGAGCCTGGGTTTGGGGTGGCAAATTTTGAACCGCAGGTTTGGGTATCGGTGGCAGCTTGGAGGGTTCCATCTGTTCCACCGCGTCTTCTTTGCTGGCTTCAGCGGCGAGTTGGTAGCTGTATTCTTTGCCCTCGTCCGTTTCATCCTGTGCGCGAATACGCTGTACGTCGAAGTGGGGCGTTTCCATCGAGGGGTTGGGGAGGATGGTCAGACGGATATTGTTGCGTTGTTCGATCTCGCTAATTTCATTGCGCTTTTCATTGAGCAGGAAGGTGGCAACGGGCACGGGTGTGATGGCGCGAATTTCTTTGCTGCTTTCTTTTTGCGCCTCCTCTTCCATCAAGCGGAGAATGGACAGAGCGATAGAGCGGGTGCCACGGATGGTGCCCTGGCCGCTACAGCGGGGGCAGACCTTGAAGGTCATTTCTTCCAGTGAGGGCTTGAGGCGCTGGCGCGACATTTCGAGCAGACCAAAGCGAGAAATGCGGCCGACCTGGACGCGGGCGCGGTCAATTTCCAGTGCCTTGCGGACACGACTTTCCACTTCGCGCTGATTCTTGTTGGCCAGCATATCGATAAAATCGATAACGATCAGACCACCGACATCGCGCAGGCGTAGCTGGCGACCAATTTCATCGGCCGCTTCGAGATTGGTTTGATAGGCCGTTTCTTCAATGCCACCACCCTTGGTGGCGCGGGACGAGTTGATATCGATAGACACCATGGCTTCGGTAATGTCGATAACAATGGAGCCGCCCGAGGGCAGTTTAACTTCGCGCTCGAAGGCGGTTTCGATCTGGTTTTCAACCTGATAGCGATTGAAGAGGGGGATTTTGTCCTCGTAAAACTTCACCTTGTTGTGATCGTTGGGCATCACTTGCTGAATAAAGGCAGAGGCGAGCTGGAACACTTCCGGACTGTCGACGATGACCTCGCCAATATCGGGGCGCAGGTAGTCGCGAATGGCGCGAATAACGACATTACTTTCCTGAAACAGGAAGTGAGGAGCGGAGGATTGCTGCGCTTCGGTGTCGATGGTCTCCCAGAGGTGGAGCAAGTAATCGAGATCCCACTGCAGTTCTTCTGCGGAGCGGCCAATGCCCGCGGTGCGAACAATAATGCCACAGCCTTCGGGGATGTTGAGGTTGCGCATTGCCTCGCGCAACTCAGTGCGCTCGTCGCCCTCAATGCGGCGTGAAATACCACCGGCGCGAGGGTTGTTGGGCATCAGCACCATGTAGCGTCCGGCGAGACTAATAAAGGTGGTGAGTGCGGCGCCTTTGTTGCCGCGCTCTTCCTTTTCAACCTGAACCACGACTTCCTGACCTTCTCTCACCAGGTCTTTAATTTTTTGCCGCCCTTCACCGCCGCCGGAACCCTTTTTGAAGTACTGGCGGGAGATTTCTTTGAGGGGGAGAAAGCCGTGGCGGTCGGCGCCGTATTCGACAAAAGCCGCTTCCAGGCTGGGCTCTACACGGGTGATTTTACCCTTGTAAATATTGGCTTTCTTTTGGGTGCGAGTGCGGTTTTCGATGTCGAGGTCGTAGAGGCGTTGACCGTCGACCAGTGCCACGCGAAGCTCTTCAGGCTGGGT
>MAAC01011091.1_pt1 | contig 34940 bp, 27 predicted proteins | sample 1115981 | NCBI WGS metagenome assembly MAAC01 (sample SAMN04961126, study PRJNA320927) | seawater metagenome | isolation source: sample BD02T64 sea water enriched with oil for 64 days | place: USA:Gulf of Mexico | collected 2013-07-27 | reverse complement strand
CCATCTAGGTGTGTCACATCCAGAGTAAGAGAGATTGGGTTTAACACGGCTTGTTGCGGCGTGATCGAAAATCTTGTTTTGCTTTCCAGGCGTCTCAGGCGGTCATTTGGTACAGGCGGAACATCAACCTTGAGCCAATTTAAAACACCACGAAGATCTTCCGTACGGGCAGTTACCTGGCCAGTAATCGTATTCTCTACGTAGTTACCAAGTACAGATACCTGTCCGCCACTTGGTATAAGAGCGCTTAATTTATCAACAGTCAAAACACCGTTACTCAGTTTCGAACTCAGAGCAAAATTCCGAACAATTTGGCGGTTATAGATAATATCTGAAACAAGCAACTGAGCGTCGATATTTAGGTTATTTGGCAGCTTTGGCCAAATGTTGGGTAATACAGTTTTTCCAAGAGGTATCGATGTCGAATTAGAAACTGTAACTTCCGTAACAGGGGCACCATCTACGGAGACACCCTCAACTTTGGCTGTCGCCGTGCCTTCATTTCCATGCTGGGTAACCGCCATAATATCATCAAGATTTACCCTCGGGCTCGCGAGTGCCAGTTCTATAGAAAGATCTTCCCTTAAATCCATCTTTACATCGCCAGTGATACTTTGCCCACCAACTCGAAACTGAATGCCTTCAATTGAGAGTTTGGTTTTATCACCTCGTAATGAAGCAGAAAGTTCAAAATCACTATTTGCCTTTGTTGTGACAGCTACCCCAAATAACTCAGAAATCAGAGACCCCAGGTCTTTTCCATCGCCCTGAAATTTTCCACGATAAGACGTGTTATTTACATGCTGGGAAACGGATCCGATAAATTTAAGTTTTGCCTGAGAATCTGGTAAGCGTACACCTGCATTAACGGAGGTCGCACCTTGATCAGCTATTTGACCAATATCGAGTTCAATTTCTGTTCGCTGCCCTCTGAGTAACAAGTCTCCTGCCAATACAAATGGCCCGGAGAGAGATCTCGCAACAATCTCTGCATTTATACCTTCAAATGTCTCATTTACTCCATTGGCAGGATCAAGATAACTAAGGGTACCATCAATCACATGAAATTTTTCAAGAGAGAAATTTTTGAGAAGCTCGTCACCGTCAGCCTCTCCACTCGTCGTTGGAGAGCTCTGTTCTGGCGTTAAAGTTTTTTCCTTCTTTGCTTTTCCTTCTTGAGAAGCGAATTCCCAGTTACCTGATCCGTCAGCCAATTTTTCAACAAAAAGCACTGGCTTACGAAGGATAACTTCTTCGACGCGAAGCGAGCCGCTTAAGAGAGGAAAGATCGCAATTTTTACCCCCAATTCATCAAGATTTAACATCAATGGATGACTGGAATTAGGGACGTTTGCAAAGGAAACATTACTTGCAGAAAAGCTCGGTGTAGGAAGGATACGCAGGTTCAAATCACCGTTAATTACAAGCTCTCTGCCTGTTGAAGCAAAAACGCGATCGGTGATCTCGGCTTTATATTTATTCCAGTCGACAAATCCTGGTCCAAAAAGAACGGCGGAGATAAGCAGCAATAATAAAATAGTCACTGAAACCGTTAATTTGCGCACGATCCTACCTTCGATAATTAAAGTATATTTTCAGGCACGAACCAGAATCACACCTAATAATTGTTAGATACCAAACTAGTCAGACTGTCCATTTTTTTCAATCACATAGAGCATAAAGAAAATGCTCTCGCCTACCTACCCTAGACAAATTCACACTTTTACTCCCCTTAAACCTTCAAAAAATAAACCATCGCGAGCATTATAGTGATAAACTGCTCTCGCGATATACATTCTACGCCCTTCTAAAAGGTAAATCACTTTGTTCAGGTACTTATTTAGTTTACCCCTTCTCCTATTCGCCCACCCTGTCGGGGCAGAGCCACTGTTACAAAAAAAACAATTAGCTGAGCTCTGCTCATCTGATGATCGTTGGTACGGGGGACTGTGCAACGGTTACATTACAGGAACCGTTGAAAGCCTTCTTGAAATGAGAGAACAGGGCCTGATATCAGAAGCCTTTTGTTTTCCTGCCAATATAAAACGTGGCAATTTTATAGATACAATTCGCTCTGAAATTACGATGGCTCCTTCTCCTTCTCCTGCCTTTGAAACGATCGTGTTAATTTTAAAGGATAAGTACCCCTGTGAGTGATAAACAACAGGAGAATCACAAAAAAAACAGCAATGAAAAGCAATACCTCAAATCATTGTTTGTTGTCGCATCCTGCGTTTCAATAGCTGGCGTTAGTATGGGCTTCACCCTCCCTTTAATGACCCTGTCATTGGATCGAGAAGGAGGCAGTGGATCTCTAATTGGCCTCGTTGGCTCGATGCTTGGGATCGCAATTGTTCTCTATTCACCGCTCGTCCCTGCGTGTATTTCCTTCTTTGGGATGAAAAGATATGTATTAATCTGTCTCCTCGTTGAATCCCTTATGTTTATTAGTTTAAAGCTCTTCACACTCCCTCAATACTGGATCGTAATCAGATTTGTTATGGGTATGGCTGTCGCGGGGATATTTATTGCCAGTGAGAGCTGGATAAATCATCTCGCAAGACCAGAAAACCGTGGACGCATTCTAGCACTTTTCAACATATCCCTCGGGATCGGCTTTGCCTCTGGGCCTTTGATATTAATCGTCACAGGAACTGAAAGTTGGACTCCTTTTATTACCGGAGCTCTCATCCATCTTGTCGCTTTAGTTCCTCTCCTCTTCATTAAAAACCCTCGAATGAATCTTGAGGCCCCGAGCCAATTTAGCCCCTTTGCATTCATATTAATTGCGCCTGCGTTATGTGCAGCTGTCGTCCTAACGGCTGGAACGGAAACCTTGATGGGAAGTTTCTTTCACTTTTACAGTATAAGACTTGGGCACTCTGAGGACGACATGCACAAGATGTTAAGCATTTTTTTCATCGGTGGAATTATATTCCAGTATCCAATCGGATGGCTAGCAGACCATATGAATATAAGAAAATTGCTTCTTATACTCGGAATTATCTGTCTTCTCTGTATTGGTGTTATTTTTCAAGTTGCACAGGACATATTTCTCCTAAAAACCATGCTCTTTTGTTGGGGGGGGATTGTAGCGTCGATTTACACGACAGTGCTTACCGCAGTCGGGCAAGAGTATAGAGACTCTGACCTCATCGCAGCCAATACATCATTTGGATTTCTTTGGGGAATAGGGGGCTTGATGCCCCTTATCGGAGGACAGGCAACAGAATATTTTAATCGTAACGGGTTACTGTATGCGGCCTTGATTCTTACTCTCGTATTTATTTTCTTGATGGCTTTTTCTTTAAGGCGTCCATCATCTCAGAACAACCGTTATCCCAAGTCCTCAAACTACCCCTAACCCCTCCACAAAATCATCCCTAGTCACCAGGCTCTCTGGAGCCCCACTGTGCTTTTTTACGGTAGATCGTCGAGGGATTGATATCCAGCAGAGAAGCGGCCTTGGGGATAGATCCGTCACAGGCCTCTATCGCCACCTCTATCGCTCTTTTCTCAACAATCCATAGCGGTTCAACATCATTGGATGGAGATTTATCCTGATGCCCAGAACTTAAGTTATTATCGAGCGACCGTCCCTGCCCGGTTATCAAAGCAAGATTATTCCCGGCTGCCATGTGCTCAGGCGATGTGCTATCTCTGCCAAGTAAAGCCGGAAGCATATCCGCGGTTAAAATTTGTCCATCATTGAGGACTATTGAGTTTCTAATCACATTTTGAAGTTGCCGAATGTTTCCAGGCCAGCTGTAACTATTGATGATCTCAGCAGCATCGGTAGAAAAACTGGAAAATTCCTTCCCTTCCTCTTTCGCATAATCAACGAGAAAGCTCCTTGCTATCTCGAAGATATCTTCATCTCGATCTCTTAAAGGAGGAAGGTGGATCGGTATGACATGTAATCTATAGTACAAATCTTCTCTAAAACGACCTGATTGAACTTCTTGCAAAGGGTTTCGGTTCGTCGCACAAACGATCCTGATATTGACGGTTTCCAGACGAGTGCTTCCTACTTTATGAAAGGTACCGCTTTGGATAAAGCGCAGCAACTTAGTCTGCAGATCCAAATCCATTTCACAGATCTCATCAAGAAACAACGTCCCCCCGTCAGCAAGGCTCGCCGCGCCATCCCGATTGCTAATAGCACCGGTAAATGCCCCTTTGACGTGCCCGAATATCTCGGACTCCATCAAATCCTTGGGAATCGCACCACAATTTAAAGGGACAAAGGGTTTATCTAAACGGGGGCTACATTTGTGTATAGCTTCGGCGCAAACTTCCTTGCCCGTTCCACTCTCCCCGGTAATAAAAACAGTTGCCTTGGATGCAGAAGCGGAATCAATTGTTCGATAGATTGATTGCATGGCAAAGGAAGAGCCAATAAATCCATAAAAATGCGTCCGCTCCTTAATCGCCTCGACCATTTCGGATAGTTGCATATGCTTCAAAGCATTGCGGACAGTAACAATCAATCGATCTGCTGAGAATGGTTTCTCGAGAAAATCGTAAGCCCCTAACCGCATTGATTCGACGGCAACATTTATCGAAGCATTCGATGTAATAATAACAACAGCAACCGGGAGTTTTTGTTCCTGCACCATACGCAAGATCTCAATTCCATCCATATCAGGAAGCTGTAAATCAAGCAAAACCACCCGATAGCCCCCTCGTTCCAGCTCAACAAGGGCGCCCTCTCCCGATGCTACTAGCGTAGACTCGTAGCCAGAGCGTCGCAGATAACTGGTATAAACTGCGGAGAGTGAGGCAGTATCCTCAACAAGGAGAATGGAAGGCGTATCAGTCATTCATTATGATCTAAGGGATATCGGCATTATTTATGAAGCATTAAATCTGAGAAAAATCATAGAGCCCACGGTCAATTTTGCCAAGCTCAACCCACTAATCAAGCAAACTCCATTATGATTTTTAACTTATTTTACCTGGAAAAAATTCATGCAAATCCATGTAGGACAAAGAAAAAACTTTAATCTTTAAGGTATGCTTCCATTGTGAGCTGGCCAATGATTTCGACATTGTCGGCAAATTTTATTGCCTGCTTAACATCCCCATTTCGACAACATTCGTTTATTAAATTCATCTGCCGTTGAAGTCTAATGGCACCAAAAGTGCCACTAACACTTTTCAGAGTATGACTTTCTCGTTCAAGCTGTTCACCATCCAAGCTGCTTGCGGCTCCGATTACACCTTCTAAATGCATTTTGAGATCAGTGCGAAATCGCTCAACGAGAAAGGGAATCATGTCTGCGCCGACCTCCTCAGAAAGAGCCTGAATAACAAGGTCTTCGCGGATAGGGAATTCGTCGCTTCGGCTCGACATATCCTGTTCAATCATTTGTCCAAGTATCCTGTGTTCCTCTTTTAAAGTCAGAGGTACATTTCCAGAAAAATTAGGTCACTCTGGCATTATTCATTAATACTGTTATCCGACTTATATAATACGCTTTGTCCTGGAAAATATTGGCAACTTCCAGTAACACCGAGCGACCGTATCAAATCATATTATATAATCTAACTGCTACCAAAACCTTACCAAAGTTGAAAGCAGCAAATTCTGGCACAGCCCAACAAAATTTTACAAGCTCGTCACATCATAGGTTGCAAGAATTTTTCCGCTCAAAGCGTCCTCGCAATATAGTCCCACATCATATCCCCACAACTGGGCAATACGCTGCATAACCTGTTCCGCCTCCTTCCCGTCTATTGGGACATCATCATGAACCATATGACGCAGTGTAATGGCGCGGTCCCCATCAAACTCAACATCTGCAACCTGGATATCAAGCGTCATTGATGCGACGGTATAAGACTTTGCCAAAGCGCTTCTTATTTTTCGATAGCCCCGCCCATCATGAATGGCCTCCACCTTGAGATGGGGTAACGCCGAATTATCGTGAATTTGGAATAATCTAAAATCTCTGATGAGTTTTGGACTCAAGAATTGAAGAATAAAGCTCTCATCTCGGTAGTTTGCCCACGCATCTTTGAGTACAGAAATCCCGTCATTACATCCAGCAATGTCCGGAAACCATGTTTTGTCTTCGTCGGTTGGGTCATGACAGATTCTATATATGTCCTGCATCATAGCAAACCCCAGTGCATAGGGATTGATACCGTTCCATCTCTGATCATCGAATTCAGGCTGGGCAACCACACGGGTGTGATAGTCAATAAACTCCAACATAGAACCTTCTGTGATCAAACCCTTGTCATACAAACTATTCATTATGTAATAGTGGCAAAAGCAGGCGCAGCCCTCATTCATGACTTTGGTTTGCTTTTGTGGATGAAAATACTGCGCTATGTTTCGGACGATTCGAAGGATTTCGCGTTGCCATTCATGTAATATGGGGCTGTGTTTTTCAAAAAAATAAAGAAGATTTGCTTCAGGCAAGTTGAACTTCAACATGTTGGCTTCTTGTAAACGGCTTTTGGCTTCGTCACCGTCACCTCCCTCCGATTGAGGCGGAAGAGTACTCCAGATATCGCGATAATCCGCCCGCTCGTGCTCTTCTCTATCAGATAATCTTTGCAGCGCCATTTCATTCGATAACGGAACTGGTCTCGCATAGTGATCGACAGCATTTTCTCGAAGGGCATGCGCAGCATCAAGAAGCTCTTCTACAGCTTCAACCCCATGCCGTTCTTCACATTTATTTATATACTCTCGTGCAAAGTGCATATAATCGAGAATAGCCTCAGCATCGGTCCATTGCTTAAATAAATGGTTGTTCTTGAAAAAGTGATTATGCCCGAATGCCGCGTGCGCAATGACCAGCGCCTGCATCGTCATGGTATTTTCTTCCATGACATAGCTGATACAGGGACTGGAGTTGATCACAATCTCATAAGCAAGCCCGCGCATACCTTTACGGTAGTAGAATTCATCCTGAACAAAGCTTTTGCCAAAGGACCAATGATTATACATCAAAGGCATTCCTATGCCTGAATAGGCATCAAGCATTTGCTCGGAAGTAATGACTTCGATCTGGTTAGGATAGACGTCTAATCCCAACTCTTCCCTGGCGATTTCCTCAATAGCATCATAAACAGCATCAAGCTTTTCAAAGCTCCATTCTGCACCATCATAAAGCGGCTTTTGCGATTTTCGCGCCCGTCCCATATGTACTCCTCTCTTCACGCGTCTTTTGCGTGTTCCTTGGAGAATAAATCCTGAAATACAGGAAAAATATCATTTGGTTTCACGACACGTCGCATCGCAAAATTTTCAAACTCAGAGGTTAACTGAGAATAGATTCTCCAAAGATCTGTCATATTCTGTTCATCTTTGAATATCTCAAGCTCCTGCTCGTCCATGACTTCTATATAAGAGAAATACTGGCAGGCTGGCAGGATGACCTCTCCCATGATCGATAAACATTTTTCCCGATCACTGGCAAAGTTATCCCCATCAGAAGCCTGGGCTGCATATATATTCCATTCCCCTTGAGGAAAGCGATCCTTCAGGACCTTCTCCATCTCAACCAGGGCTGAAGAAACAATAGTCCCACCTGTTTCGCGCGAATAGAAGAATGTCTCCTCATCCACCTCCTTTGCCATATGTGTATGACGAATGAAGACAAGCTCTACACGTTCATACTGAGTAGAAAGGAAAAGGTGAAGAAGCATGAAAAATCGTTTCGCAAGATCTTTCATCCCCTCGCTCATCGATCCAGATACATCCATCAGACAAAACATGACTGCGCGAGTATTCGGTTTTGGGATCTTGGTGTAGGATTTGTAGCGCACATCTAGCGGATCTATGTAAGGAACAAAGCGGCGACGGCGTTCAAGTGTCTCAAGTGTCTCGTGAAGTTCTTTCAACTTTTTTGTTTTTTTACCCTTAGCCTCAAGAGCCAAGATTTCTGCGCGCAGTTCATCTACTTCCTCACTTCCAGGGCGTTTCATGGAAATCCGCCGGGCAAGGCTGTGACGCATCGTCCGTTTCAAATCCAAATTACTAGGCGATCCAACCCGCACATACCCGGCGCGTTGCTTCTCGAACTCAACCTCTTCTTTCAGAGACGTTTTCACCAGATCAGGAAGAGCTAGATCTTCGAAGAAAACTTCGAGGAATTCTTCTCGAGAAAGGGAAAATTGAAAACTATCTTCGCCATCTCCGTCTTCGCTTGCTTTCTTTCCCCCTTTGCCTTCTCCACCTTTAGGGGGTCGTTTTATCTGGTCTCCTGCAGAAAACTCTTTGTTACCAGGAAGAACACGATCATGTTTTCCCTGATTATAATCATATTTGAAACGCGGCTCGTTCAGCCCCCTTGATGGAATAGTGATGCGTCCATTATGGCCTATGTCGGTAATTTTACCCCCATTCACAGCTTCCTTTACCGCCTTGCGTATTTGAGACTGTGCTCTTCGCATAAAGCGTTGCCGATTGGGTAAACTTTTGCCCTTTGGGTTTAGGCGCCTGTCAATAAAATGCATCATAATATTGGGTATCCGTTTGGCTGTTTCCTCCCGAAAAGAACAGTGCAGGCTATCCTGCTTTGTTCACACGCATGTACCAGTCAACAAGCCTGTGCACTTGCCTTTTACTATAACCACGCTCCACCATACGACTGACAAACTCGTTGTGTTTACCCTCGGTTTTCTTGTCTTTTTTCGAGCCAAAGGAAATCACTGGCAATAGATCTTCAACCTGAGAGAACATTCGCTTTTCAATAACTTCACGAAGTTTTTCATAAGATGTCCAACGAGGGTTATGACCTTTGTTGTTGGCCCTTGCGCGTAAGGTAAACTTGACGACTTCATTTCTGAAATCTTTAGGGTTCGAAATGCCAGCTGGTTTTTCAATTTTGGAAAGCTCTTGATCCAAGATTCTCGGGTCTAGTAACTGCCCGGTATCCGGGTCTTTGAAATCATGGCCTTCAATCCAGGCATCAGCATAAGAGATATACCGATCAAAGAGGTTTTGTCCAAAATCAGAGTATGATTCCAAATAGGCTTTCTGAATTTCGTTTCCGATGAACTCGGCATAGCGGACAGACAGATATCCTTTGATAAATTCCAGATACCGCTTTTCTATCTCTTCAGGATACTGCTCTCGCTGGATTGACTGTTCTAATATGTACATTAAGTGAACAGGATCAGCAGCGACCTCATTGGCATCATAGTTAAATGTCTCAGCCAGTACTTTAAAGGCAAACCGGGTAGATATCCCGTTCATCCCTTCATTTTGGCCTGCAGCCTCTCTGTATTCTTGAATAGGCTTCGCATTGGGGTCGACATCTTTTAAGTTATCCCCATTATAGACACGCATTTTTGAGAAAATATTAGAATTCTCGTGCTCTTTTAACCGTGTCATAACACTGAATTGAGACATCATCTCCAGCGTAGATGGCGCGCAATTTGTCTCAATCAAATCGCTGTTACGCAAAAGTTTATGATAAATTTCGGCCTCTTCGATCGCCCGTAAACTATAGGGCACCTTGATGACGCATACGCGGTCAATAAAGGCCTCATTATTTTTATTGTTTTTAAAATTCTGCCATTCTGATTCATTTGAATGCGCTAAAATAACACCCTGAAAAGGAATAGCTCCAAGATTTTCAGTCCCCACATAATTCCCTTCCTGTGTCGCGGTCAGGAGCGGGTGAAGCATTTTAATCGGAGCCTTAAACATCTCGACAAATTCAAGAAGCCCCTGCGTGGACATATTTAAACCGCCGCTATAGGAATAGGCATCAGAGTCATTTTGGCTATAATATTCAAGTTTTCGAATATCGACTTTCCCCACCAGAGAAGAGATATCCTGATTATTTTCATCTCCAGGTTCGGTTTTTGTCACACAAACCTGTTTAAGTTTGGAAGGGTACATTTTCAGGACGGTGAATTTTGAGATATCACCTTCAAACTCTTCCAATCGTTTTAATGCCCAGGGAGATATTAAACCAGGAAGACGATGCACGGAGATACCATATTTGTCTTCGAGAAGAGCCCCCATGCTATCAGGATCAAACAAACCCAGAGGGGATTCAAAAATCGGGCTGATCTGATCCCCTGCTTTGAGAACATAAACCGGGCAATTTTCCATTAGGGCCTTGAGACGTTCAGCAATAGAAGATTTACCGCCCCCAACAGGTCCAAGCAGATAGAGAATCTGTTTTTTCTCTTCCAGACCTTGCGACGCATGTTTGAAGAAACCGACAATGCGTTCAATCGTTTCTTCCATGCCATAAAATTCGTCGAAGTTTTTGTAGCGTTTTATGGTTCGGTTCATAAAAATCCGCCCCATACGCTCATCCTGACTTGTATCAAAAAGCTCGGGCTCGCCAATGGCTTCTAGCATGCGTTCTGCGGTTGAGGCATACATAGACTTGTCTTCGCGGCAACCAGACAAGTAATCCCTCAACGACATTTCGTACTCTTGCCGGCTATCGTAGAGCTCGGAATATACGTCGAAAATATCGGTCTTGGGCATTATGGCCTCCTTAATATATGTCGTCGCTAACCTGTGATACGTTCCCTCTAACAATCAGCCTTTATTATCTGCTACGCTTTTTGAGATCGAAAATGGAAGACTGACCCCACTCTCCACAATTAGAAACAAAACTTGCAAGTAAACTTAGCAACTCCTAACTACGCGTCTGAAAATACTCTTCTATTTTTTTACGCAGCACCAACAAAGCCGGATTAACAATTTTCGTAAAAATTTATAAAATTCTTTAAATGTGGCTCAAAACTAAAAACCCCGCTGTTGAAGCGAGGTCTTTGACTTAAGTGTGTGTTAGATATTTTAGGCGTATTTTTCTACAATTTCAGTAAAATTATCAACATCAATTTCTCTGGAGTTGAAGGACAAGACGAAGCGAACCAAGGTTGGATCATTGCGAGACATTTCATAAAACTCAAACCCTGCATCCTTGAGATCTCGCACCATATCGGCAGGCATTCTCAAGAATAAGATATTGGCCTCCACAGGATGAACAAAACTGACTGACGAAACATCTTTGAGACAATTTGCAATCCTCATGGCCATAGCATTGGCTTGAGTTGCATTTTTCAGCCATAGATCATTATCGAGATAGGTTGCTAATTGTGCTGAAACAAAACGCATTTTCGAGAGATAATGTCCTCCCCGAACTCTTCTGTGCTCCAATTCTTTTGCATCTGCCCCGTTAAAGAACACGACAAGCTCGGCCCCCATGGCACCATTTTTTGTCGCACCAAAAGAGAGTACATCTATCCCAGCTTTCCAGGTAATGTCTGCTGGCGATACTCCAAGCCCGACGACAGCATTGGCAAATCGAGCACCATCCATATGAACTTTCATACCATTACTTCTGGCAACCTCTGTTATCGCAGAGATTTCTTCAGGCCTATACAATGTCCCGGCTTCAGTGGTTTGAGTGATGCTTACCAAAGAGGGTTGCGGATGCCGGGGAACACCTTTGCCAAAAATCGCGGATGAAAGAGTTTCAGCCGTATATTTTCCATGCCTCCCAGGAAGAGGGATCAACTTTGCACCGCCAGTATAAAATTCACTCGCATTGCATTCGTCTGTGTTAATGTGCGCTTCCTCATGACAGTAAATAGCCCCATAGGACGGCGTTAGAGATGAGATTGGTAAGACATTTGCCGCTGTTCCGCTAATCACAGGAAACACGGTGACCTCTTTTTCAAAGAGCACCGAGGCTTTTTCACTCAAACTCTCGGTCCATTTATCTGCGCCATAACTTGAAACTGCGTGGTCGTTATTGGCTCGCAAAATTGCTTCCATAATTTCCGGCGCAACCCCGGTAACATTATCTGATGCAAAATTTGTCATAACGACCTCTTCTTTTTACAGTCCATATCAACAATGTTTCTGATCCGAGCTACTCTGGATTATCGCCTGTGCCTTCCACAATCCACCCCCCGAGATGTTTTCCGTTCACAGAAGAATAGAGTTCAATTTTTTGACAACCACGCTCAACATCCCCCTCAAAGCGAAGTAGAATTTTATCGGACCGTAGTTGCGCATCTACAAGCTGGCATCCAAATGGGATTGTAATCGGCAATGTCCCAAACGGTCCTGATAACTTTTCTTCTACCTCGGCAGCAGAATTATCATCATCAGACACTTTTGAAGGCACTTCATAACTCTGCTCGGAACTCTGTTCAGAATTCTGCGTCAAAGTCCCGTCACTAACCCGGGTGGATATCGTGTAAATTACCACCCCAAAACCGACGACAAGCAATACGCTCATAATTACCACGGCTATCTTAATAGCTTTCATCTTGATCAACCCACGAGTAAAAGGATGTCTTGTAATAAGCGAGCCTGATCAGCTCGACAAGCCAGAGATATCTTTATGAGGATCCCCATGCCAAATTTTGGACCAGATTTAGGCACACACAGCGACACGGAGCAAGCTTACACTTTGACAGTGGAAGAGACAGAAAAAAAACTTCGCCTCGACAAGTTCCTCGCCCTCCGCTTACCAGATCTTTCTCGCAGCCGACTACAAGCACTGATTGGTCAGAAATGCCTGCTAATTGACGAGACAGTGATAGAGACCCCCAATTATCGCCTGAAGGTTGGCCAGATCGTCACCTTAACGGTTCCCCAAGCCGCCGATCCAGAACCTGTAGCTCAGGATATCCCTCTCGACATCGTTTTTGAAGACCAATACCTTCTCATCATCAATAAACCATCCGGTATGGTTGTTCATCCGGCCCCCGGCAATTACGACGGGACACTCGTCAATGCCCTTCTTCACCATTGTGGCAACGATTTTAAAGGCATCGGCGGGGTGAAGCGCCCAGGCATCGTTCATCGCATAGACAAAGACACCAGTGGATTGATGGTGGTGGCTAAAACAGATGAATGTCACCAAGGGCTCGTTCAACTTTTTGCCTCTCACGATATTGAGCGCAGTTACAATGCAATTGTATGGGGATACCCAAAACCTGCCTCAGGCCGCATAGAGGGAAATATTGGCAGAAACCCCAAAAACAGAAAAAAAATGGCGGTCGTAACCCGTGGTGGCAAGATCGCTGTTACGCATTACAAGACCTTGAAGATTCTAGCCGGTGGTGCAGCAAGTCTCATAGAGTGTAAACTGGAAACAGGTAGAACTCACCAAATCCGTGTTCATATGACTCACTCAGGATACCCGCTTTTGGGCGACCCTCTTTACGGGAGCCAAAGCCAGAGCCGCATGAAGAACCTTCCTGTCGCCGCTCAAGAAAAAATGAAATCCTTCGAACGCCAGGCACTTCATGCAAAAACTCTTGGATTTATTCATCCCGTCACAAAGGAAAATTTAACGTTTTCGAGTGAACTTTCAATAGATTTGAAAGATTTGATAAATAGTTTATAATAATTAAAAATCGCAACCCGCGATACGATCGTCCCTTGTGCGGTGCGGCATCGCACACCATATAAAGCTACTAGCAGAGAATTGCCGTTGTGAGTCAGAAAATATTTAAGCTCACAACTAGCTAAGAGAGGGGAGAATACAATGGCATCACCGAGAATCCCGGCACTAACCCCAGAGGGAAACCTTTCGCGTTATCTACAGGATATTCGCAAATTCCCCATGTTGGAGCAAAATCAGGAATACATGCTGGCTAAGAGCTGGCGTGAGAATGATGACGTCGATGCGGCTCATACTCTTGTGACCAGTCACCTCCGCCTCGTTGCAAAAATCGCCATGGGTTATCGTGGCTACGGCCTACCTGTATCTGAGCTGATTTCCGAGGGAAATGTTGGCATGATGCAGGCCGTAAAACGGTTTGATCCTGAAAAAGGTTTTCGTCTCGCCACTTATGCAATGTGGTGGATCCGTGCCTCTATCCAGGAGTATATCCTACATTCCTGGTCTCTGGTTAAAATGGGAACAACTGCCGCCCAGAAAAAACTATTCTTCAATCTTCGCAAATTGAAGGGACAGATGGCAGCAATTGATGAGGGAGATCTCGCTCCTGAACAGGTTACACACATTGCTGATACCCTGAAGGTTTCGGAAAATGATGTTGTACAGATGAACCGACGTCTTGCAGGGCCTGACAACTCGCTTAACGCCCCACTTCGTATTGATGGCGAAGGAGAGTGGATGGATTGGCTCGTAGATGAAACTGATAGCCAAGAAGTCCTATATGCAGAATCCGAAGAGCTTACAAAGCGGCGAACCCTGCTTGAAGAAGCCATGGAAACACTGACAGACAGAGAAAAACACATTCTTCAAGAACGGCGATTGAAAGATAATCCGACGACCTTGGAAGATCTCTCACATGTTTATGACATCAGTCGTGAACGCGTGAGACAAATTGAAGTTCGTGCTTTTGAAAAATTGCAAAAAGCGATTAAGAACGCAGCAATAGAACAAAAACTCGCAATTTCCTAAGACAACCAACACATAACTTAAAAACCGACGATATAAACGTCGGTTTTTTTGTGTCTAAAATCACCTTACCTTTTGCCGCTAAAATCTATGCCAAAAATTAAACAAGTGCAAATCGTAAGACCATAAGACTTACCAGTCCAGCTGCAACACTGATCATTAAGGAAGCTCGCAGAGCGACTGCTCCAGCAAACAATATTGCTAACGTTTCGGCGGGACCATTGGTTAATAATGATGGCGCAACAAGTGCTGTTAAGACAGCCGTTGGAACCGCAACGAGAGCAGCTTCCACGCGGTGATGAGTACTTCCAAACCGAGATAAAATAACGTGCCCACCTATTCGAGTGAGATACGTGGCCGCGGCACAAGCAATAATTAAAACAATAGTATCATGCATGTGCTGCTTCCCTAACTGGGCGACTTAAAACTGCTGCCATTACGAGACCAGCAATACCGCCAAGAGTAATGTGCCAAGGACTTCCTATTGTGAAGAAAGCAACTAATGAAACTCCACCGCTAACTATCAGGACAGAAGCAAAATTTGGTCGCTTGTGAAATCCCGCAACCAGACCAGTAAAATAAAGAGGAAGGATGAAGTCGATGCCGTACTTTGCTGGCTCTTCTATAAGTGAACCAAACAATCCACCTGCACAATTCGATATGATCCAAGTGATGTAAACAATTGCTGCATAGGAAAAATAATACGCTGGTTGCAAACCTGAGCGGGACGCACGGACTTCTGAGGCTGCATATTGAGGATCAACCAAGAAAAAGAAAGCGATCGCTTTTTGAAGACTGGAAAATGCCTTCATTTCTCGACCAATAGAGGCAGAATATAACACATGCCGAAAATTGATGGCAAAGACGGCAAGAACAATGGACCAAGCTGGAACATCCTGTCCCATAAGATCGACCATGACATATTGACTTGCTACAGCATAGATAGACAGAGAAGTTAACAACATTTCGTTGAAACTTAGCCCGCTTTCAATTGCGACGGCTCCGAAAACAGCCGAAAATGGCACAACGGCGATTAGAATTGGCACCGCATCTCTCATGCCATCTTTGATTTCGCTCAAATAGGTTGCTTTAGTCATACGCTCTGTCCAAAGCATAAAGCGATATTTTACAAATTCTGCGATATATTTCACAGTCGTTCTGATAAAATTGAGTTCCCAAAGGTTTGACTTTCGTTCATTAAAATCAAATATTGTTTGTTATAATGAACAAAGATCAATCGTTCGTCAAATCGAACCTTTGTATTTTATAGAGAACGATAATATGAATATGCCCCCAGTTAAGTTAATAGCAGAAGCAATACAAAGAGAACGAAGCCGCGCTAAAATGAGCTTGTCGGCCTTAGCCTTGCAAGCGGGGATTGCGAAATCAACCTTATCACAACTGGAAGGGGGACAAGGGAATCCTAGTTTAGAAACGCTCTGGGCAATCGCCTCAGCTTTGGATATCCCTCTCAGCTTTTTGTTTGAAACACCTAAATCTGAGTTTTCGATCATAAGGGCAGATGAAGGCGATCAACTATCGTCTGATGCCTCTACTTTTTCAGCCACACTACTTGCTGATTGCCCGCCATCCAGCCGACGAGACTTGTACCGGGTGCAATTAAAAAGTGGATCGGTCAGGAAATCAAAGCCACATCCTCAAGCTACTGTTGAACACGCTTTCATTTGCAGTGGACTTGTCAGGCTAGGCCCGGATGACAACATGGAAGAAGTTGGCGCTGGCGATTATTTTAGATTTCCAGCTGACATTAACCATTCTTATGAATCATTATCTGAAAACGCTGTATTTATACTCATTATGGAAAGCCCCCGATAGACCCCAATAAATGAGAAATTAAGAAATATTATAATCGTACTTACATACAAAAACCTCACTAAATCTTAGCGCATATTCTAATTTTTTCTGGCTACCTCTCTTCTGAAAAGTTAGGTTTCCCAAACAGATCAAATTTATTTGGGCCTATGGAATCTAACATGATCACTCAGAATCAAATCACTGATGACAATTTACCCAAATGGTTGTGGCTATGGACACCTGTAATCCTAATTTTAGTGTTATTAATAACGGGTGTCTCCTTACCTGGCGAAGTTTATGACCGATGGATTGGTAACGAGCGGTCTGGAATTCTTGAGACATCTCACGCAATTATCCCCGCCATATCATTTTTAATTTGTTTACGGATTTTGGTTCATAAAAATCTAAAAATCTTTTCCGGATTCTGGTTCTGGATTTTGATTGCGGCCCTCGGCAGCTTTTATATGTCTGGAGAAGAAGCAAGCTGGGGACAACACTGGTTTCAGTGGGGAACGTCTAGTGAATGGGCCGCCATCAACGATCAAGGAGAAACCAACCTCCACAATACAAGCTCGTGGCTAGATCAAAAACCGCGAACAATTCTAGAGATTGGCATCATATTCGGCGGGATAATTTTACCACTTTTTCTACACTACAGACCAGAGTACAGAAGCAAATCTATTACTTTCATTATACCAACCCTTGTCCTTCTACCTACGGCCATAATTGGTGAAATAGCCAGAATGATCGAACGGACACTGGGAGCTTTGAATGCCTCATTCAGACTGTTCCAAAGAGCGAGCGAAGTGCAGGAATTGTTTTTTGCTCTCTTTATTCTTTTCTATCTCATCATCTTCTTGCAACGCCTTAACAATCTGAACAGCCCTCTCCCAAAATAACATTGTTCCACCTCTCCCCCTCCTGGGCAGTCTCGAGAGAAATTTCAGATAGAATTTCTTGGAGAGAGTTAATTACTCTCGTTAAATAACTTCCTGATCATTGTCTTCAACGTCACTTTGAGTTTGGATTGTCACGGACTGCTTCACGCCTTCTCCCCAAGCATCAACAAGATCATCCTGATAATCTCGAATTGATTTAATCTTACCTTCAGTAGAAGTACTCAAATAGCTTCCAACGATAATCGGCGTGCCAAAATAAAGCAACCAACCAAAGCCTGCAGCACTATAGGCTACCATCATATTCCAAGGGTCAGAGATACCGCTAAAGGCGCCATCAAAAGTCTGCCCTAATTCCCAAAGGGCAGCTAAAGCAGGGAGTACCCCGCAAAAATTTGGCAGACTAACTGTCATTGTCAGATAGCGTTGCGGGCTTCTATCAACGATAAACGCAACAAAACTGGGAATCATTAAAACGCACATCAAAATTGCTGACGGCATTAGGACCGCCGCAAGCATCAAAATTATAAGTAAAAGCGGTAATCGTCCCATAAAAAAATCCTATAGCACCCAAGATATTGTCATAAGTATCAGTGCCATACCAGAGCAAACGCCTGCAATAACGGCAGAAGCTTTATCGCTAACACTACGAACATTTCCTTCTGAAACAAGCCCTCCCTGCTCCAACCATGTTGCCTGCGCTTCCAGATTGGCAAATATGGCCTGCGCCTGATCAAAACCGGTTTTGTCTTGTCCCTGGATTTGCGAGTTATCCAAAATTGACTGTAGCGTCGTAAGTTTACCTTCTTGCTTGGCATTATCCACGGCATCTCTAAGCTGCTGACGAAACGCTGTGTTATGGAAATTCTCTACTGCATCAATTAATAACTCAGCCATATGTGCCGACAATGCCGGAAGTTGTGCCGGTCCGAACTGTTTCTGTAGATCAGATAGAAACCTCAATGAAGCGCGGTTATATGTATCTCTTTGAAAAGGATCTTCAAACCGCTTCAACAAGGCATCAAAGTTGCCACGCATTTGGTTCATCGCAAACGCAAGGATATGACGATCAACTGGCGCGCCTTCTACCCGTCCAGATGCAACCATATCTTCCAGGGCAGGAAGCAGGTCTTTTAATTCATCAATATAGTTTTCACCCACGAGTGCTGACTGACATGGCCAGCCTTCATTACCGGAATAAACAGTTCTTTCCATTCCATAGCCCGGCACCATGTTTTTTACATTTTGGGCTAATGATTCAATTTGTTTAATGATAGCAACAAATTCTGGTTTGGTACGCGTTTGGGATGTCACCCAAGCCTGAGACAACTTCATACGGATGATGTCCAGGATTTGTTCAACTTTGTTGGGCTGGAAAAAATCTATCGCGAGAGCCTGAGCTACAGCATCCACTCTGACTGTTGTGTCCTTATAAACGATCGGCGCAGAGGGGTCCAAAGCCATAATCGACACAGAGACTGCCCGATCCTCGCCAGAACCAGTCGTCGCCAGCGCATGTGATGTTCGCTCGGCCAAACGGACTAAATCTCCCATATCATCATTTGAGAGCGCACGCCTGACCCAAGAGTCGAGTTGATCACTGGATATCAAATTCTTACTTTCATCCCAGTGTACCCGCATACTATTCGCCAGGGCAGGAGATGTAAGGTGCTCTTTTCCCGCAAAAGAAATCGACCTGACGGCTTTTGGCGGCAAAGGAACTTGTTTAGGGCTTAAATGACGACCATTTGCCCACATATCGAGATCTGGCATGGTCCAGCGCTCATAGGGGTCATCACTTAATAACCCTCGTAATGGCTCCATTAACTTAAGAGGAACACGTGTCTGACCAACCAACGCTCCGTAAGACCCAAGTTTGATCTTTGCCTCCACAATTTGCTCATCACTCTGGCCATTAAGTAATGTTCCCCCCATCGCAAGTTCTGCAAGTAGAACACCTAAGGAATAAAGATCATCAAGCACGGCACCATCCCCGCGTCCCGAAGGATCGGCCATACCTGAATCAATCGGTTCATATAGAACGGGTTGCACATAGGCAGCAGGTGTCGAGAGACAGTCACCAAGAGTCGCCCGACCATCAGATGTGATAAAGACATTATCCGGCCTTATCGCCCTATGCATCAGGGTGCGAGTTGAAAGCTCTCTAATCGCGGGTAGCAAATGATGGATGACACCAATGATTATTTCTTCTTCATCCATCTTAGGTACGGGGTGGCCGTACTGAGGGATTATCCGATTTCCATTCGGGCGCTCATATACAATAACAAAACGACGGACATTGTCCTCCTGAAACACAACCGTTCCAGAGCCTATAGGCGTCATTAATGTCGCACAGCTAACCCGGCTCATCAATCGGATCATAGAATATCTCGGGGCGGCTTCTTTTTGACAAATCAGTGCAAAAAGCGGCCTTCCGCCACTTTTTATGCTCTCAACACCTATAGCCAAAGTCCCCGGTGACTGAAGATCTGGCAAGCGTTCCGAGGGGAGTAATCGAAAGCGGCCTTCAAGTTCAACCGGTTGTTGAAGATGCGACAATTCGCTGGCAATTTCCTTAAGATAAGCAGGCATACATTCCTCTACCTGAGAACAGGCCCCCGGCCCTCTCAAATATTAATCGTGATTGGTCATATTGAGCTATAGCAGAGAAACATAAAAAAGATAGTTAACAAAGCCTCTAGAAAATAACTAAGATATTTAGATAGCAAGCGTTCCCTTTCAGACCAGTGCACGTCCATATGAACGTCTAAACTTCTGCAAAGTTTACGCGTAAAAAAGGCGCCATCTGAAGACGGCGCCTTTAAAATCAAATATCTTTAAACGGATTATGATTTTGGATGGAACGGGTCTTGAACCAAAATTGTATCGTCACGTTCAGGACTTGTAGAAAGCAAGGCAACCGGAACATCGATCAGCTCTTCGATACGACGAATATACTTGATGGCCGTCGCAGGAAGATCAGCCCATGACCGCGCACCATAAGTACTGTCACTCCACCCCTCTAAGGTTTCGTAGATCGGCTCAACTTTCGCCTGTTTGCTTGGTAGTGACGGTAGATGATCATACTCAACATCATCGATACGGTAACCAACACAAACTTTAAGCTCTTCGAAACCATCCAGAACATCAAGTTTAGTCAGAGCGATCCCAGTGATGCCACCAACTTTACATGTTTGGCGAACCATCACAGCATCAAACCAGCCACAGCGACGTTGACGACCTGTTACTGTTCCGAACTCATGACCACGCTCACCCAAACGTTGGCCAACATCATCATGCAATTCAGTAGGGAAAGGTCCTGATCCGACACGTGTCGTGTAAGCTTTGGTAATCCCAAGAACATAACCAACCTGGCTTGGGCCAACACCGGAGCCCGCAGAAGCTTGGCCAGAGATTGTGTTCGAGGATGTCACAAACGGATAAGTTCCGTGATCAACATCAAGCATTGCCCCCTGTGCACCTTCAAAAAGTACACGCTTGTCAGTTTTTCTGCATTCATCCAGGCGTTGCCAGACAACATCGACGAAAGGAAGAATTTTCGGTGCAATCTCGAGAAGCTTTTCAACCAACCCTTCGCCGTTGATCTCTGGTTGGCCCAGTCCACGAAGAAGGGCGTTGTGATGCAACAAAAGTCCATCAACACGCTCGCGAAGGAAATCTTCGTCGGCAAGATCACAGATACGAATAGCACGGCGACCGACCTTGTCTTCATAGGCCGGACCAATACCACGACCTGTGGTCCCGATCTTGGCTTCCCCTTTAGCTGCGAGTTCACGCGCACGATCAACCTCACCATGAATTGGTAAAATCAAAGCCGCATTTTCTGCAATTTTCAAATTATCTGATGTTATCGTAACACCCTGACCTTGCAGGCGCTCGATCTCGGAAAGCAACGCCCAGGGATCAACGACAACACCGTTGCCAATGATAGACATCTTCCCTTTGCGAACGATACCTGATGGAAGGAGGGAAAGTTTGTAAACTTCGCCATCAATTACCAATGTGTGACCAGCATTGTGGCCTCCCTGGAACCGAACAACGACATCCGCACGTTCGGATAGCCAGTCTACGATCTTACCTTTACCTTCATCTCCCCACTGGGAGCCGACGACTGCAACATTGGACATGTCAGTTATTTCCTAACTCGTGTATGTGGCCATCCTCAAGAAGATGACTACAGGACAAACGCAGCGCTTCCGCGCGATCATTCTCAACTAGCTCGAGGCCAGAAATTGTTACCCAGCCTTGCGCACGCAAGGCATTCCCTTCTTCTCGCCGAGTTCCAAGTGGAAGGAAAATTCGGCGAGCGACCTTAGGTTTCGGAAGGGCTCGAAGTACAGTATCCATAAAGAGGGTAAAGCCCGTAGCAGGCTCAGTAATATTATCAACGCTTACGGAATCATATCGACCACCACGGCCGAGTTCACCACGAACACCCTTGGCAAAGAAGATGAAACTGGTACCCGTGTGATATTCAAATCCACGATGTTCAACAAGATCCAGAGTAACAGTTAGATCCGGTGCAGCCTTATTTACCAGATTAACAACGGTAACAAGGCGTTCAAACTCTTGATTTGCTGTTCCAGAAAACTCGAGGCCTTTGGCATAGTCCAATACCTCTTGCGCTGTTCCAGCAGCGTTGAGAAGTTTTAGGAAAAACTCGGTGTTTTCACCCGCAAGTTTTTCAACTTCAGCGGCATCCTTACGATCAAGAGCAACCCGTAAATTTAGGGCCGCTTCCTTATCAATTCCAAGCTCTAGCGCGATCGCAGGTACAAGTGTCGGGAGATTGATATCAACGCTGAGATCTTTGACACCAACGTTTTCAAGTGCGGATACAGCTGCAAGGATAACCTCGGCATCTGCAGCATCCTTAGTAACGCCAATAAGTTCACCACCAACTTGAGTAAATTGGCGTTCAGGTCGAAGCTGACTACCCGTTACCCGAAGGACATCGCCGCCATAACAAAGGCGCAAGGGGCGTGGTGCATTTTGTAACCGAGAAGCCGCAATACGGGCGATTTGAGGTGTAATATCCGCTCGAACACCCATCATACGATGGCTGGAAGGATCCATTAATCGGAAGATCTGGTCCGAAAGCGTCTCACCTGCGCCAGACAACAAAGCATTTTCAAACTCCAAAAGAGGAGGTTTGATGCGGTCATATCCTTCTGAGGAAAAACAATCGATCAGCCGTCGTACGACTTCAGCTTCATGCGCAGCAGCAGGCATTAATAAGTCCTGCAAGCCAGCAGGCAATAAAGCCTGGTTCCCATTCTTTTTCATAGTCTGCGTTCCGGGTCGGTTTTAAGCTCATTACGATGCGAAAAAACCTACAACGATCAGAAGACTGAACCTTGGGCTCTTTCGGTGATTGACTACAGCTTTTACCCCCGCAGAGCAACCGGATTCCCCGAATTAATGCGGAAAAACGACATTTTCAAAGCTAAAGGTAAGGTTTTCAATGAATCTTTTCGTCATAAAAAAAGGACCGTTGGAATGAACCAACGGCCCTCTTTTAACTTTATAGCTTAATTTAGAACTTAAGCTGCACGACCTGTTTGGTCTGTGGAAGCTGCTTTACTTTTTCAAGCTGTACAGCATCCAAAGCACTATCCAGTTCTATCAGGGCAATTGCATCTTGTCCTGGAGCAGTGCGCCCAAGATGGAACGTTGCAATGTTAACCCCGGCTTCGCCCAACTCCGTGCCCAAAGCTCCAATGTAGCCAGGCGTATCTTCGTTGGTAAGATAAAGCATATGTTCACCAAGTTCCGCTTCGATCTCGATCCCCTTGATATTAACCAGGCGAGGACGTTTACCCCCAAACAAAGTACCCGCGACTGAACGTTCACCCTGCTCTGTCGTAACCGTCAAACGGATTAAAGTTTGGAAATCACAATCGCGCTCGTGTTTGGCCTCGCTCACATCGATGTTGCGTTCCCGGGCAATGACTGGCGCACTCACGACGTTCACAGAATCCATAATCGGTGCCAACAAGCTAGCCACAATCGTTTGCGTGAGTGGGCGACAATTCAGAGAAGCCACCGAACCTTCGTAGTCAATTTTAATCGCTTTTAAGCCTGTGCGCGTCAACTGACCAGCAAAACCGCCCAGTTGTTGAGACAGTGTCATATAGGGTTGAAGTTTTTTAGATTCTTCAGCAGACAAAGACGGCATATTAAGGGCGTTGGTCACAGCCCCTGTAAGCAGATAATCGGAAAGTTGTTCTGCAACCTGCAAAGCGACATTTTCCTGCGCTTCATCGGTAGAAGCTCCAAGGTGCGGTGTCGCAACAAAATTTGGAACACCAAACAGAACAGAGTCTTTCGCAGGTTCAACTTCAAAGACGTCACTGGCAGCACCCGCAACATGGCCGCTTTCCAATGCCGCTTTCAAATCAGCTTCAACAACAAGACCACCGCGCGCGCAGTTAATGATGCGAACGCCCTTTTTGGTTTTAGCAATCGCTTCAGCATCGATAATCCCACGGGTCTTATCCGTAAGCGGAACATGTAGTGTTATAAAGTCAGCACGCGCGAGAAGCTCATCCAGCTCAACCTTTTCCACACCAAGATCATCCGCCCGTTCCGGAGAGAGAAATGGATCAAAAGCGACCACTCTCATTTTCAGGCCTTGAGCCCGATCCACAACGATAGAACCGATGTTACCGCAACCGATCACACCAAGGATTTTTGCGTTTAGTTCTGAGCCCATAAAACGGGATTTTTCCCACTTACCAGCATGCGTAGATGTATTTGCTTCTGGTATTTGACGTGCCGCTGCAAACATCATCGCAATGGCATGCTCTGCTGTGGTGATGGAGTTACCGTGAGGTGTGTTCATCACAACCACGCCCTTACCGGATGCGGCATCGATGTTTACATTATCAACACCAATACCAGCCCGGCCAACAACTTTCAGATTGGTCGCTGCTTCCAGAACTTCCGGCGTAACTTTTGTCGCTGAACGTATTGCCAAACCATCATAATCACCAATAATGCTGATCAATTCGTCAGGTGACAGGCCAACCTTGGTATCAACTTCGATACCACGATCACGAAAAATGTCCGCAGCTTTCGGACTTAGTTTATCGCTAATTAATACTTTTACCATTTTTCCAACTCTATTCGAATTCCGCACGTACTTCTTCGATTGCCCAGTCTAACCAAGGCAGAAGTAACTCGATGTCTGATGTCTCAACTGTTGCACCACCCCAGATCCGCAATCCAGCAGGGGCATCACGATAAGCACCGATATCAAGGGCTACGTTCTCATCTTCCATTTTGGAGGCCAGAGATTTTGCAGCCTTGGCCTGATCATCTGCAGACAAAGCTTCAAACCATCCCGCTTTGATTTTCAGACAGATCGAGGTCGTTGAGCAAATCGAGGCATCTTCTGCTAGGAAAGCCGCCCAGTCACTTTTTGCAACCCAGTCAGCAATCGCAGCCAGATTTGCATTACAACGGTCAACAAGACCCTCGAGGCCACCAATAGATTCCGCCCAATTCAGCGAATCGAGAGCATCTTCGACGCAAATCATCGAAGGCGTATTGATCGTAGCGCCTTTAAAGATCGATTCGTTGAGCTTTCCACCTTTTGTAAGGCGAAAAATCTTCGGCATTGGCCAAGCTGGTTCATGGTTCTCAAGTCGCTCAACCGCACGAGGACTAAGAGCAATCATTCCGTGAGCGGCTTCGCCGCCAAGAACCTTTTGCCATGACCAGGTCGTAACATCGAGCTTATCCCAGGGCAAAGGCATCGCGAATGCCGCAGATGTCGCATCACAAATAGAGAGACCCGCACGATCAGAACTGATCCACTCTCCATCAGGCACACGAACACCAGAGGTCGTACCGTTCCAGGTAAAGACCACATCACGATCCCAGGAAACTTGAGATAAGTCAGGAAGCTTTCCGTAATCAGCTTCAAAAGTACGAACGTCATCAAGCTTCAGCTGTTTGATCACATCAGTGACCCAACCCTTACCAAAACTTTCCCATGACAGCATATCAACTCCCTTAGGACCCAATAGAGACCAAAGCGCCATTTCAACGGCACCAGTATCGGAAGCTGGGACGATTCCAATACGATAGTCTTCAGGGATACCAAGGATTTTGCGTGACTGTTCGATCACTTGCGCGAGCTTGGCTTTTCCGCCTTTTGCGCGATGAGATCGACCATGCCAGCAAGAGCCTAGTGAATCCAGAGACCAACCAGGGCGTTTTGCACAAGGCCCGGAAGAGAATCTTGGATTTAAGGGACGTTCACTAGGTTTTTCATTCATTGGACATGTAACTCCAGTATGGCAGTTCTTTTGGCTGCACTACAAAAACCACCCATATTTCAGGGTCGCAAACCGACTTTTTCAGGTCGCGCCCGCACTATAAACATATTGCACCGCAAAATCCTTGCTTATTTTGCCCTGTTTTTAATAGAAATGAACTTTTTGCATCTGCACAGCATTGTAGTGAGAGGCAATACAGAATATTTTCAATAGGCTTAGCAGGGAAATTACATAAAGTAAGGTGGGGATGGATACCGAACAATTTATCGTTTTTGCCATTATTGGCCTCGCATTAATTCTATTTATATGGGGGAAGGTAAGGTACGACGTTGTTGCAATGATGGCACTCATAGGTGCCGTTATCCTAGGTGTTGTCCCCGCGGACACCGCCTTTTTAGGCTTTGGTCATCCGGCCGTCATTACAGTGGCCGCTGTTCTCATTATTTCACAGGCACTTCGAAATTCCGGGATTGTTGAACTCGCGACTCGATTCCTGGAACCAGCGGCAGGAAACCCGACTTTACATATAATCGCCCTCACTAGCCTTGTCGCGGTCTGTTCCGCTTTTATGAATAATGTTGGTGCCCTGGCTTTGATGCTCCCGATTGCTATCGGAAGTGCCTACAACAGTAAGCGCCCGACAAGTGAAGTTCTCATGCCCTTGAGCTTTGGGTCGCTGCTTGGTGGTTTAACCACTCTTATCGGGACGCCCCCAAACATTATTATTTCCAGCTTCAGGCAAGCTGAAACGGGTCAAAATTTTGCAATGTTTGACTTCCTGCCTGTCGGGCTTGGTGTCGCATTAACCGGTATTCTTTTTATATCGTTTGTGGGCTGGAGACTTTTACCAAAACGCTCAGTTAGCAATAGTGAGAACGAAAGCCTCTTTCAGATTGAAGACTATATCGCCGATGTTCGAATTCCGGAAAACTCCCCCTATATCGGTCACAGGCTCGTTGATCTGGAAACCTTGGCACAGGGTAATGTTGCCGTTGTTGCCCTTGTACGCCGAGAAGACCGGATGCTCGCACCATCCGGCTATATGCGCCTTAAAGAAGATGATATCCTTACCCTTGAGGCTGATACTGATACCCTGCAGAAAGTCGTGGATGAAGCCAACCTCGAGATAATTGGCTCAGCAGGCGACAGTTCACATGCTTTGCAATCAGATCGTGTTGGCATCTTGGAGGCTGTGGTTACCCCGGGATCACGGCTTGAGGGACGAACAGCGCATAATATGCAGCTTCACACCCACCATGGTATCAATACCCTGGGCGTTGCCCGCCAGGGCCAGCCCGTAAATGAACGGATTGGGCGCGTACGTTTCATGGCCGGGGATGTCCTTCTGATCCAGGGTATAAGAGAAGAAATGCCCGAAGCACTTTCCTCGCTTGGGCTCCTTCCTTTGGCCGAAAGAGAACTCTCCCTTATTCCCAAAAGGGGCTCGATTATTGCCCCCTTGCTCTTTGCCGTTGCAATTGCTCTGGTCGTTTTTGGTATTCTCCCACCACAAATCTCTTTCCTTGGAGCTGTGGGAACGATGGTACTTCTCGGTGAGCTCAATCTGAAAGAGCTTTATGAATCCATCGACTGGTCCATTATCGTCTTGCTCGGGGCCATGATACCTGTCGGGCTTGCTCTCGAAACAACAGGAGGCACAGCCATGATAGCCTCTCCGCTAATTGGATTAAGCGAACACATTCCCGTCTGGGCAATACTAGGGCTTCTGATATTCATTACGATGATGCTCTCGGATGTAATGAATAATGCGGCAACTGCCGTGCTCATGGCCCCCATTGGAATCTCCATCGCTCAAGGTCTCGGCGTGAACATTGATACTTTCTTGATCGCCGTAGCGATTGGCAGCTCTTCGACTTACCTCACCCCCATAGGGCATCAGTCCAATTTACTGGTCATGGGACCGGGGGGATATAAGTTTGGCGATTATTGGCGCATGGGGCTACCACTGGACATATTGATCCTTCTGGTCTCAGTCCCTCTGATCCTGTGGGTCTGGCCTCTGTAAGTGTCGTTCAAGTAAAAGTGGGAATGACTACAGCCTTATAGTTTGCAGACCATTTCGACGGTCCCGCGTTCTGGCAGGCTGTTGGTAATGGTAAACCCATGCCTCTTGTATAGGGCAATGGCACTATCCATTTGACCAGGAACAGTTTCCAATACAAGCGATGATGAACCTTGAGAGCGCGCAAACTCAACGGCCTTCTTGATCAAAGATTCTCCTACCCTCTTCCCTCGCCCCTGCGGCTCAACCCACAAACGCTTTAGCTCAAGCGTATCTTTGCCTAGGAACTTAACCCCAACAACACCGAAAGGCTCTTCCCTATCTTCCCCCGCAAGCCAGAGCCGCCCGTGGGAAAGCGCATAACGATCAGAAACCTCAGATAATTCACGTTCAAAGCCGTCGAAACAAGGACATGCACTTGCCCAGCCTTCATAGGCCTTAAAAAGAGCAACAGCCTTATTAAAATCCTCAGATGTTTTTGCCCTCCACACGACGACAGCCATTTCTACTCTCCTTGCCCAACAGTAAAATACTTAGGTTCGTAACCTAAAGATAAATTGTCCCCTTAAGGTAAAGAACGGTATTCCCTGTCAAAAGAACCCGGTCACCACAATCTTTTAGCCAGAGAACACCACCACGCTCTGAAACTTGTTTGGCAACCATTTCCCTCTTACCCAAGCGTTCTTTCCAATAGGGCACGGTTACAACATGAGCAGAGCCGGTTACCGGATCCTCTGGAATTCCACAGTGAGGTCCAAAGTATCTGACGACATAGTCGTAATTTTCGCTTCTGGCCGTGACGATCAAACCATCACCAGGTAACACGGCAACTTTGTCAAAGTTGGGTTCAACAGCAAGAACCGCTGCTTCATCGTCGAGAACGGCCATAAGTTTACTGGATTTGTACGTCGCTTGGGGGCGAACACCGATTGCATACTCGACCATATCCACAGCATCAAATGGTGTGGGAGGACGGGCTGGAAAATCGAGTGTGTATCTCCCGCTTTCACAAGTGACTTTCAGCTCTCCGCTTTGAGACATAAAGCTAATGTTCTTGATCCCCGGCGATAACTCAGTGGCAATCACATGAGAGGTGGCAAGTGTCGCATGGCCACAGAGATCGACTTCTGTCGTCGGTGTAAACCAACGCAGATGGTAGTGATCGCCCTCATCTACAAAAAATGCCGTTTCGGAAAGATTATTTTCCGCTGCGATTTTATAGAGAACGTCATCTGGAAGCCAAGCATCAAGCGGACAAACCGCAGCAGGGTTCCCCTTGAAGACTTCATCTGTAAAAGCATCAACTTGGTAAAGGGCAATTCCCATTATATCACTCTTGTTTAACCTTTCTTGTTATTTCTCAATACTCTTCATCGCAGCATCAATGCCATTTAAGGATAAATCAATATCTTGCTTTGTGATTTTCCAGGAAGAAACAGATAGGCGAAAGGCATTGTGCCCTTTCCAAATTGTCGGCCCAAACCAGCAGGTGCCATCACGCTGTACAGCTCGCATGAGATTCTCTGTTTTTTCTGGACTATCCCAAGAGACCACAATCTGATTAATAACCACATCGTTGTGCACTCGTAGCCCGAGATCAGTCAGGCCCTTGGCAAAATGCTTAGCCAAATCACAACACCCCGAAATCAAACTATCGACACCATCCCGACCGAGAAATTTCAGCGCCGCCCAAATTTCTATCCCGCGTGCACGTTTTGAAAACTCCGGCATGAAATTTTGCGCCGCTGTTTCTATCTCACGTAAATAAGCCGCAGAAACAGACATGGAATTGTAAAGCGTTTCAACGTCCCGGCAAATGACAACACCTCCATCATAAGGTGTGTTTAGCCACTTATGCCCGTCAGCGGCCCAGGAGTCAGCCTTCTCAACACCTTCAGCAAGGTGGGCACGGCTCTTTGCCCCCCTCACCCAAAGGCCAAAAGCACCATCCACGTGAACCCATGCCCCAGCTCTTTTGGCGCGATCACAGATTTCACTGATGGGATCAAAAGCGCCACTGTTCACATTCCCTGCCTGTGTACAGACAATGGTACAATCATCCAGCTCAGGTAAGTGCTCGATATCCATCGCGCCGTTTGCGTCGGTTGGTACCCGAATAACTCTATCTTTCCCAAGGCCGAGCATGGAAAGTGCTTTCAAGGCTGTAACGTGTACCTCATCACTTACAATAACTCTAATTGCAGGCGCACCAAACAGACCATCAGCCTCAACGTTCCACCCCTTCTTGCTCAGTATCTTGTGTCTCGCAGCGGCCAAAGCCGTAAAAGTTGCCATCGTCGCCCCCGTCACGAAACCAACGGCAGATTCTCGGGGTAGATCGAGCACTTCCAAAAGCCAACCTGAGGCAACCTTCTCAATTTTATCTGCGGCAGGAGATGTGACCGCTGAAGAAGCCACCTGATCCCAAGCCGTAGCCATCCAGTTCGCGCCAACCGTTACTGGCAAACTGCCGCCGACAACAAAACCGAAATAACGGCTACCAGCAGATGCCACAGTTGCTGGTGATCCCAAGTCATCCAGCATTTCCAAAATCTTGCCTGGCTCTTCACCTTTCCAGGAAAGAGGCTCATCAAACCCAGACAACGCAGATAAAGCTTCGTCGTCAGGGAAAACCCGACGTTCATCAATTTCCGAGAGATAACGATTCCCTCTCGTAAAGGCATCATCTAATAAATCTCGTGACATTGTACCCTCCAGGACTCGGTGTAAACAACTTGCCAGGCAACAGCGCAAATTGACTTAACTAACTGTTTTTTCTTCAATTTAAATTAATTTAATCGATTTCACATAACCAATTGAATTTATTGTCCTAGTTAATGCTTGATACAAGAGGGGGTCAATTGATACATTGTCACCATGACAAATTGGCTTCCTAAATTGAAATTCGGTACAGGCTCTCGCTATGTGGCAATAGCTGACGCTCTGGCAGAAGATATTCGTAATGGCTTTCTGCAGCAGGGTGATCGCCTGCCAACTCACAGGGACTTATCCTGGCACCTCGGTGTTACTGTCGGCACGGTAAGCCGTGCCTATGCAGAAGCTGAACGAAGAGGTCTTACTTTTGGAGAAGTAGGCAGGGGAACTTTTGTCCATGGTCCCTCACCGGCAGAGCGGCATATGCTCAATCAGTCCAGATTTACGGATCATAACCTCATCTTGATGGATTTTGCCTACCCGCCCCCGGGAGGCGTCGAAGAAAAGGAAATGGCCGCAACTTTACAGACCATTGCCGCTGATGCAGAGATCTCGACCCTTTTAAGCTATCAACCGCACTCTGGATTGCCCCATCACCGGGAAGCCGGAGCTCAATGGCTTGAACTCAACGGCCTAACGGTTGATCCTGATCATGTCATTCTGACTGCTGGCGCTCACCACGCAATTGCAGTTACTATGGCTGCCATTGCGCGACCGGGAGATCGTGTCCTCTGCGAAGAGATGACCTATCCTGGTACTCAATCCGTATGTAGAATGCTCGGTTTGAGGCTCGACGGATTGGAAATGGATGCACATGGTATTCTTCCTGATGCCTTTGAAGAAGCCTGTAAGGCGGGGGATGTAAAGTTCCTTTACTGCGTGCCAAATTTTCAAAACCCGACAACACGCCTGCTCCCTATGGATCGACGGCAAGCCATCGCAGATATTGCACGGCGGTATAAGGTTTCAATAATCGAAGATGACGTCTTTGGCCTCGTAGTGGAAAATGCCCTGCCTCCAATTACAAACATGGCTCCAGAGCGCTGTTACTATATCAGTTCACTGGCCAAAACGATTGCACCCGGTTTACGTGTTGGATATCTGACAGGTCCTAAGCATAGCACCGCGAGCTTGATTGCTGCCGTACGCGCAACCTGCTGGATGGCGTCACCCATTACAGCTGAAATCGCAACCCGGTGGATAACGAGCGGTGCCTCGGATCGCATACTGGAGGGTCGGAAAGAAAGTGCCCGCCGCCGGGTAAAGATCGCCCGGGAAGCCTTTGCCGATTATCAAATGGAGAGCGAAACTCTTGGCATTTATGTATGGCTTTACTTGCCAACACCTTGGCGTTCCAGTCAATTTACACATGCTGCAAGTCGTGCGGGTGTTACTGTTTCAGCCTCAGAAGCTTTCATCGTAGGGCGTAAGGCTCCTCCTCACGCTGTGCGCATCTGTCTCGGGCAACCTGATACCGATGAAAAACTTATCCGTGGCTTGGAAATTCTTGCAGAAATTCTTCGCAAAGGTCCTGATGTAGGTAGCTCTGTCTTCTAGGACTAAGAGTTACTGCTACTGGCTAGCGCTTGTAATCGTTGCCGAGATTTCTGAGACAACAGAATTTACCAAATCAGAATCTTCGCCTTCAGCCATAACGCGTATCAATGGCTCCGTCCCTGACTTTCGGATAAGAACCCTGCCGGAACCGTTGAGTTGAGCCTCACCAGCCTGAATTGCTTCTTTAACAATGGAAAGATCCAGAACATCATCCAAGGCAAGACCACTGCTTATACGAACATTCTGAAGTAATTGTGGAAGCGGTGTAAACCCACGCACGACTTCACTTGCTGGCCGATCTGCCCTGATAATCGCCACCAGAACCTGTAAAGCGGCAATGAGCCCATCGCCAGTTGTTGTGTAGTCACTCATTACCATGTGGCCGGATTGCTCACCGCCGAGATTATATCCCTGCTCTCGCATAGTCTGGACAACATAGCGATCCCCAACGGGTGTTCTGATCAAATCCAACCCAAGCCCATTGAGATAATTTTCCAGGCCCATGTTTGACATAACCGTTGCAACAACACCGCCGCCTTTCAAAAGATTTCTGGCTTGAAGGGTCTTGGCAATCAAAGCCATCACCTGATCACCATCAACGATTTGACCGTGTTCATCAGCAAGGATCAGACGATCTGCATCCCCATCCAGAGCAATACCGATATCAGCCCCGTGCGCCACGACGGCTTCTTGCATGAGGGTCGTGGCAGTAGCGCCACAATCTTTGTTGATGTTAAAGCCATCCGGGGTAACAGCGACGGGGATCACATCTGCACCAAGTTCATAGAGCACGGTAGGGGCCACTTTATAAGCTGCCCCATTCGCACAATCGAGAACCACTTTAAGACCATCAAGACGAAGGCCCTTGGGAAAGGTATTTTTCACAAACTCAATATACCGCCCCATAGCACCTTCAAGACGTGTCGCGCGCCCAAGCTTGGCACTGGTTGCCACAGGAATAGCCTTATCATCCTGCAGCCGTTGTTCAATTTCCATCTCAACATCGTCAGAAAGCTTGAAGCCGTCAGGGCCAAAGAGCTTTATTCCGTTGTCTTCATAGGGATTATGAGACGCTGAAATCATCACCCCCATATCTGCGCGCATGGACCTTGTTAACATTCCAACTGCAGGTGTCGGTAGTGGCCCAAGTAAAATAACGTCCATCCCCACAGAGATAAAACCGGCGGTTAGAGCTGGCTCAAGTAAATAGCCGGAAAGACGCGTATCCTTACCAATGACCACGGTATGGCGGTGTTCACCGCGCTGAAAATGTGCTCCAGCAGCCTTTGCAACAGCCAAAGCGATCTCGGCAGTGACAGGGGCTTCGTTTGCTTTTCCACGGATACCATCAGTTCCAAAATACTTACGGCTCATTTACGCTACGTCTCCAACTTTCAACTTATTATAACTACTACACAGCGTCTGTAATTGCTCGTGCAATCGAAAAAGCCTGGGATGTTTCCGCAACATCGTGAACGCGGTACATCTGAACGCCCTGTTGCAGCCCAGCCAAAGCACAGGCCAATGACCCTGCAACACGGTCTTTTGGTTCTTCGCCGCGAGACAATTTGCTAATAAAACCCTTGCGGCTAACGCCCAACAACATGGGGCACCCTGTTCCATGGAAAAGCGTCAATGCATCCAAAAGCCTGAGGTTATGTTCAACCGTCTTGCCAAACCCAATGCCTGGATCAACAGCAATCATGTCTCTAGATATCCCTGCAGCTTCACAAGCCGCGACACGTTGTTCGAGATAATCAAATATATCCAGTGCTGCATCTTGATAGGTAGGGCTGCTTTGCATTGTCTGCGGCGTACCCTGCATATGCATCAGTATAACAGGAACCTTGGCAGCCGCCGCAGCCTCCAGACTACCTTCATCACCCTCCAGAGCCGTAACATCGTTGATAATCCCCGCACCTGCCGCAACAGCTTCGGTCATTACCTTTGCATGTCTTGTATCTATAGATACCAAGGCACCCGCTTCAGAGAGCTTCTGCACAACCGGTATTACACGACGAAGTTCTTCATCCAGAGTAACAGGATCAGCACCGGGTCGCGTTGACTCTCCGCCAACATCAAGGATCGTGGCCCCTTGATCTATCATCTTCAGGCCATCATCCACAGCTTTTGTCGCATCGTAACGATCACCGCCATCTGAAAACGAATCTGGGGTAACGTTAAGGACTGCCATCACATGAGGCTCGCTCATATTCAATCCAGCAAATGTCCCACGTGGCGCACTTAATTTTGCAATGATATCCGAGGCTGCGCTTTTAAAGTCAGGGCGATTTGCTTCCAGCCATGACAGTATTTCACTTGTCGGCAGAACATGGCGTTCTTCGATCCCACCAGCAGCAGACCTTATCGTCACTTCAGCCGAAGCATAGCGCGATTGTTCACCGAGAAACGGAACGGCTTTGCCTATTGCAGAATTATTGTTGGAAACCTGTAGAGGACGAATGAAAAGCTTGGCTGTCATGGCAGAACTCATTTCAAAATACCAAGGCCTCACATCTGTGAGGCCTTGGTTATATCATTACATGAAAACCGCTATCGGTTTAAATTAACTTTCTGGCTGCGGTTCCGGGCTTACACCACCCTTATCTTCCTTACCATCATCATCTTCACGAGATGATTTTCCACCGGTTGGAACAGAGGCACGCGGGATATCAGAACCGTTACTTTGGTTACTGTCATCGCTGCGATCAATTTTTCCGTCTTTAAGAAGCTGAGTAACATCAGCACCGCTGAGAGATTCGTATTCGAGTAAAGCTTTCGCAATTAACTCAAGCTGATCCTTATGAGTTGTCAAAACCTCACGTGCCAGTAATTCAGCCGTCTCAACAATGCTACGGACTTCGTCATCGATCATCTTCTGAGTTGCACCGGAAACACTCAGACCGTTGTCTCCGCCACCACCATAATTGAACGGATCATCCTGTGCGGAAACATAGCGAAGACGACCAAGTTTTTCACTCATACCGTATTCCATAACCATAGCCCGCGCCATATTGGTCGCCTGCTGGATATCATTCCCGGCACCTGTGGTAACGTTGTCAGCACCATAGGTCAAAAGCTCTGCTTCGCGACCACCAAAGGTCATCGCCAGATATGCTTTCATTTCCATGACTTTATAGCCCAGTCGATCATGTTCAGGCAGGCTCATGGTAACACCAAGTGATTGCCCACGAGGAATTATGGTAACCTTATGCAGAGGATCATTGCCTTCTACGTGAACACTAACCAG
>MAAC01015387.1_pt1 | contig 34966 bp, 24 predicted proteins | sample 1115981 | NCBI WGS metagenome assembly MAAC01 (sample SAMN04961126, study PRJNA320927) | seawater metagenome | isolation source: sample BD02T64 sea water enriched with oil for 64 days | place: USA:Gulf of Mexico | collected 2013-07-27 | reverse complement strand
AGAAAATACTAAAACAAGCCAATAATTATTTTAATTCTATTATCAGAGAATTGGTTGCGAAGTCAGATTTGATAACAAACATGACGACTTTCGGCTATTTATTAATAACAGCCCGACGATGGTGAACTTTTAGGCTGCTCCATCCCGCGTCCGAATGGTTTAAATATTACTATTGCTAGAAAACACTTAAACAAGCCACAATATTTTACTTCTTATTGCGAGAAGATTCTCTCAGAAAGGTTACTCCCTGAAAGCGATGCGTATAGTAAGGATAGAGCATCGATAAAGCAAGCGCTTTTATAAAAAAAACACCGTTAGCATGAATGTTATCCGTTACGTGTAAAAATCAGACGATTTCGGTCAGTAAAAGTTAACTTTTGTTTATGTGCATTGTGTTTGTGTATATAATCGCGCCCATAGTTTACTCTGCTGCTTACTCCGGAAATTCACCATGAAAGAATCCACGCAACAATTTTTAGCTTTAACCTCTCCAGGTATTGAAGTTTTACTGTTTGATGAAATAAAAAGCCTCGGCGCATTTAACGTTATACAAAAACCAGAAGGCGTTTATTTTCAAGCTTCTTTAGCTTTAGGATATAAAATATCTCTTTGGACTCGTCTTGCTACTCGTATCATGCTTAAACTAGGTGAGGGTGAAGCAAAAGATAAAGATGAATTGTTCAAAGCTGCTAGTAGTATTAACTGGCCAGATATTTTTAACTCGACTACTACCTTTGCTATCGACTTTGTTGGTTATAGCGAAGAAATTCGCAATAGTCAGTTTGGTGGCTTAACGATTAAGGATGCGATAGTTGATCAATTTAGAGATCAAGGTTTCGAACGCCCTAATGTCGATAAAAAAGCACCACAAATTAGTTTTCAGGCTCGTCTACTAAGAGATAATGTCACTATTTTTCTTGATTTTTCCGGTCGAGGTTTATTCCAACGTGGATATCGCGAGCACAGTGGTGCAGCACCAATAAAAGAAAATTTAGCCGCAGCACTAATAATACGATCTGGTTGGTTAAACGATACTAACAAGCCGTTAGTTGATCCTATGTGTGGTTCAGGTACTATTTTGATTGAAGCTGTTTCAATGGCAGCCAAACAAGCACCTGCTATTAATCGACAGTCGTGGGGCTTTGAGTCTTGGCTATCTCATGATGATGCTGTTTGGCAAAAACAATTGACGCTAGCGATAGATAGCTCTGAAGAAAACATGTCGAACCTCAAAGTAAAAGTCTTTGGTATCGATATAGATGAACGTGTATTAAGAACAGCGCAACAGAATGCCCGTAATGCACAGTTACACCAATATATTGAGTTCACCTGTAAAAATACCAATGACATGGATAATACCTTTGGGCAACCGGGTACCATTTTATTTAACCCACCTTATGGTGAACGTATTGGTGAATTACCTGAGTTAGTTGAAAACTTTGTTTTATTCGGTCAAAAACTTAAAAACCAGTTTAAAGACTGGCGTGTTGCCATCTTAACGGCGAATGTTGATTTACTTTCTATGTTGAAACTGTCGAGTTTTAAGCGATATAAATTTAAAAACGGCCCGTTAGATTGTCAATTAGCCTTATACAACCTTGATGCAAGGCAGGGAGCAAAAGATGCGTTAAATCCGCAATCTGACTTTGCCGAAGAAGACAGTGCGTTTGCTAACCGCTTAAAGAAAAATCGTAAAAATTTGAAAGGCTGGTTGAAATCAAATGACATTGAAGCTTACCGTTTATATGATGGCGATATTCCAGAATATAATGTTGCGATTGATATTTATGGCGAGTATTTAGTGATACAAGAATACGCTGCGCCAAAAACTATTGAAGAAGAAAAAGCTAAAAAACGTCTGCAAGAAGTTATTTATTGGGCACCCAAGGTGTTAAATATTCCAACAGATAAAGTGATTTTGAAAACGCGTGCTAAGCAGAGGGGCGCTAATCAATATCAACGTTTAGAAAAATCGAAACAATCGCTTACTATCAATGAACATGGTGCATTGTTTAAAATTAACTTATGGGATTACCTCGATACTGGCTTGTTTTTAGATCACCGAAAAACGCGTCAAATAGTTGCGAAGAAGTCTCAAGGTAAGTCATTACTTAATTTATTTGCTTATACTGGCTCTGTATCAGTACAAGCTGCGGTACAAGGTGCTGCTTCGATTACGACGGTTGATATGTCTAATACTTATTTAAATTGGGCAGAAGATAACTTTGCCTTAAATAAGTTGAATGGTCATAAATATCAATTTATTCAAGCAGACTGTTTAGATTGGTTGAAAAAGAATGTTAACAAGTTTGATGTCATCTTTATTGATCCACCAACATTTTCTAATTCAAAACGTATGGAAGATAGCTTTGATGTACAAAGAGATCATGTTGACTTAATCACAGATGCTTTAAAATCACTTAATAGAGGTGGTGAGATATTTTTCACTAATAACAAACGTAACTTTAAGATAGATTTTGAAGCGTTAGCTGAATTGGGCCTAACTGCAGAAGCAATGTCTGATGTTACTCGTGATAAAGATTTCGCCCGAAATAAGCACATTCACAATAGTTGGTCTATAAGGCGCACAGCGACATAAGTAAGTAGATAGCAATAATGAATAAGTATAATTTATATGGCAGCGATGGCTGCCATTTATGTGAACAAGCGTTGACCATTTGTTTAACGGTATTGCCTGTTGAGCAGTTAACGCAAGTTGATATTATTGAACAAGAACGTGTTGACCATGAAACGAAAACACTGGTCGAGTTGTATGGTGTACACATTCCCGTACTCGAAAAGTTAGCACAAAACAGCAGTGAAAATACTAAGCTGTTTTGGCCATTTACCCAAGCGCAAGTAACGCAATTAGTTAACAGTAACGCATAAGAAGAATTATGGAATTATTAAGAATAGCCAATGGTGAGCTTGCCTTTGGTGAAGATAAGATTTTAAACAAAGCAGATTTAAGTGTACAAACCGGCGAACGCATATGTTTAGTAGGGCGTAATGGTGCAGGTAAGTCTACTTTAATGAAAATACTCATGGACTTGCAAGGTTTAGACGATGGTCAGATTTTAAAGTCTAGTACCATGAAAATGGCCATGCTAGAACAAGATCCACCAGAGTCATCTGATATAAGTGTATTTGATTATGTTGCTGAAGGGGTAAAAGAAAATGCCGAACTTATTCGTCGTTATCATGCCTTAATTCACTTAATTGGCGAAGACCCAAGTGAAAAAAACTTAAACAAGTTATCCCGTGTTCAAGACGATCTTGAACAAGCAAATGCTTGGCAAGATGAGCAGCGCATTGAACTAGCCATGAGTACGTTATCATTAGACCCAGATGCAAAAATTTGTGACTTATCTGGTGGTTGGTTACGCAAGGTTGCGTTGGCTAAAGCACTGGTTACTAGCCCTGATATCTTATTACTCGATGAGCCAACTAACCATTTAGATATTGAAAGTGTGTTATGGCTAGAACAATTCTTAAAAGACTTTGCTGGCACTATTATTTTTATTAGTCATGATAGAGCATTTATCCGTGGTTTATCTACCCGTATTTTAGATTTAGATCGCGGTAAATTGAAAAGCTACCCCGGTGATTATGATTTGTATATCGAGCAAAAACAGCATGACTTGCAAGTAGAAGAGCAACAAAATGCGTTATTTGATAAAAAGTTAGCGGAAGAAGAAGTCTGGATCCGTCAAGGAGTTAAAGCTCGTCGTACTCGTAATGAAGGTCGCGTTCGTTCTTTAGAAAAACTTCGTCTTGAGCGTACAGCCCGTCGTGATGTGCGTAATCAAAGCACCATGAATATTACGCAAGGTGATCGCTCTGGCAAACTCGTTTTTGAAGCGGAAGACGTCAAAGTCGCTTTTGGTGATAATGTTGTGATTGAAAACCTCAACCTACTTATTACACGTAATGACCGATTAGCGTTAATTGGTGCTAACGGTACAGGTAAGTCAACCTTGATCAAACTTATCATGGAAAAACAAGCGGCAAGTAGTGGTAAAATGCGCTCTGGTGTTAATCTAGATATTGCTTATTTTGATCAGCATCGTGAAGCCCTTGATTTAAACCAAACAGTACAAGAAATTGTTGGTGAAGGTAAACAAGAGGTTATGGTGAATGGTCGCTCTCGTCATGTATTAGGTTATCTTCAAGATTTCTTATTCAGCCCTAAAAGAGCCCGTACTCCGGTAAGAGCTTTATCAGGTGGAGAGAAAAATAGATTACTACTTGCACGGTTATTTTTACGTCCGAGCAATTTGCTTATTCTCGATGAGCCGACCAACGATCTTGATATTGAAACATTAGAGCTGCTCGAGGAAGTTGTTGCAAATTATGCAGGAACCGTTATTTTAGTGAGCCATGATCGCGATTTTGTTAACAACTGTGTGAATACTTGTTTGTATTTTGACGGTACAGGGCAGATAAATCAGATTGTTGGTGGATACGATGATGTAGATGATTACCTTGCTTTAAAAAAGGGTCAGCGCGAGAATATGGCTGAAGGTGTACAACAAAAAATCGGTCAAGACAAACAGGCTAAAAACAGTGTTAGCTCAGAACAAAGTAATGTGTCACTAGAGCCAGAAGCGAAGAAGAAAAAGCTGTCATTTAAAGAAGCTCGTGAACTTGAAATGTTACCTGAAAAAATTGATGAATTAGAAAATTTGATTGATTCACTACAAGCACAAGTTAATGATGCGAACTTTTTTAGCCAAGATGAGAAAATAACGAAAAAAGTTTTGAACCAGCTGGCAGAAAGTGAGTCAAACCTTGAGATTGTTTATGCCAGATGGCAAGAACTCGATGATCAATAGTAGTAAACTAATTGTGGTCCTAAATAACAGGCTTTAATTCGTTTAAAGTAAATGAATTAAGCAGATAACCTTAAAGAGTAAGCAAGTAGAATGAAGCAATTTGCAAAAAATATATTGGCGTTAGGAGTTACTAGTGCTTTGAGCGTGGGTTTCCTTAATTTCAGCCACGCTGCTACTTATGAAGTAGTCGACAAAGGTAATGCAGAAAACCTTGAGTATACTTACGGAAAGAAACAAAATAATCAAGGGGTTATGGCCGTTGCTGGTACTAATATCTATAATTTTCCAGTTCAGTTTGAACACTTAAGTGAAACTGACTTTAATAGTATAAGAAGCCTTGCTTTATTACGTCATGACTATGAATTTGGTCTGGAAGAAATTGAAGATTTTGATGCGTTAAAGGCTGGAAATCCAACAGCTAATGACTTAGCTTGGAGCAAGTTATACCTGCAAGATAGAAATAAATCGTCACAGAACCCAAATTTTGAATATCAAATTGTTGGTGATACAGCTGCCATGACTAATCTAGGTGATGGTCATCAAAGTAGTGAAATGCGTATATTTGATACGGGTTTTGATGGTAATTACAGTGCAGGAAACGTAATTACCCGTTCAACAGTTGATGTTATTGAAGGTGTCACTGACAACAATATAGCTTTTGGTACTGCGTCGGCGCCTTATTTAGCCATGCCAGAGTTTACTGATAGTTCTGGTAATCTCCGTACCCATTGGGTCAGAGAACACGGGCAACGAGGATTCTTTTCTCCAGATAATGGCGCGACAATTTATCCAGTTCTTCCTATTGAAACTCGATATGGTGGTGGTATTTCAGCTGTTTTTGATATGAATGATAATGGTAGTGCTGTTGGCTATAGTAGTTATAAACTGAGTGAACTTAGAGAAACTTATATACTTGATGACACTGGTGGTTGTGCCGATCCTGGTGTGGTAGATGATATCCCTTATGAAATTTGTGTACAAAAAGTTCAAAGCGGTTTGTATCACATTCAGGCATTTAAGGCGACATTGTCGGCTGATAATGTTGTGGAAACAGAGCAGTTAGGTCTGTTAGTTACACCGCATGTTGATGATGACAGAGCCTTTTCAAGCCAAGCGCTTGCGGTTAATAATAATGGAGTCGCTGTTGGTTACGCTCATGGTTGGGATAGTAATGATGTTACCACCCCAGTATCAAATGAGCGTATGACCGGCTCTTATGCGGTAGTATTTAAAGAAGATGCAGAGGGTAATAAAGTAGTTTTTGATTTTAATCAACTGCATTATAGATTTAATACCACTTCAGTTTTTTCATTTTCTAGAGCAAATGATATTAATGATAATGGTATAGCCGTTGGTTTTACCCACAACCCTGATAATTTTGTTAAAAAGTTTTTTTATGTAGACACTAAGCTCCCTGAAAGTGAAATGGAAATCATCATGCCAAAGGATTTCTTTACTACCTCAAAGAGTACTGCTTTTGCCATAAATTCAGCCGGTGTTATTGTCGGGGAAGCGCAAATAGAAACCCATAATGAAAGTACAAATAACCCTCGTCGTACCGCTGGTTTTATGTTTGATACTTCAAGTGATTCACCTGTTATTATTGATATTAATACCTTATTAGAGTGTAAATCTGAGTTTAACATAATCAAAGCGAATGATATTAATAAGGAAGGATTAATATCCGCCACAGCCGTTGTTAAGTCTGATAGTTATGATGCCAAAGGTGAATTAAGACTTGATGAAAGTGGGAACCCTGTGAGAATTGATGTAGTAAGGGCTGTATTGCTTAAACCCATTGCTGGCGGTGTAATTGATAATTGTGATGAAGTTGAAGATAAAGTAGAACGTCAAGGTGCAAGTATCAGCAGTATTGTTATATTAGCCTTGTTTAGTTTATTGGGTCTTCGTCGTAGAAAATTTCATAGGTAACTTTGCAGAAAGAAAATTAAATAGCTTACTCACTGATTGTAAAGCATAAAAAAAAGCACTGTTGAGTGCTTTTTTTATACCTAAAATTTGCTTCTTTAATTCATTGTATTTCGATTTTCTTGGGCTATGCTTAAATAAGTTGGGTAGTATCTATTTGATGTGTAATTTTTTCTTGTGAGTAATTATTTACTATTGAAATTGATATTAATGTCTCTGTTAAGAACAACCAAGGAGCGTGTATTTATGATGAAGCGGCAAAAACGCGATCGCCAAAATAGGGCACATACAAGAGGTTACCAAGCAGGTATATCTGGTCGTTCTAAGGAACATTGCCCGTACCAAATTGATGCAATAAAATCACAGTGGCTTGGCGGATGGCGAGAAGCCATAGAAGATAAACAACAGGGGCTATTGAAATAAACATTTTATTGTTTTAGAAAAATAGTCCAACAGTATTTGAACAAAATATAAAAATTTTAATTTTTATATTAAAAAGCCCAGCAAATTGCTGGGCTTTTTCGATCTACACCTACTGGGTAGGTTTTTTTGTTAGCAGCGAGTTTACATTTTACTTAAGCAACGTTAAAGCTATCTTAGAACTTACTCGTATCAGTAAATAAACCTACTTTAAGATCTTTAGCCGTGTAAATTTCACGACCGTCAACACTTACACTACCGTCAGCAAGGCCCATGTATAGTTTACGTTTGATAACGCGCTTAAAGTCTATTCTGAAAGTAACTTTTTTTGCTGTAGGTAGTATTTGACCGGTAAATTTAACTTCACCTACACCTAAAGCACGACCTTTACCCGGACCACCAGTCCAAGCTAAGAAAAACCCAACGAGTTGCCACATAGCATCTAAGCCTAAACAACCAGGCATTACCGGGTCACCCTTAAAGTGACAATCAAAAAACCATAGGTCAGGTGTAATATCTAATTCGGCTAAAATGTAGCCTTTACCATTTTCACCACCTTCTTCAGAGATGGTTATAATGCGATCCATCATCAGCATGTTATCAGAGGGAAGCTGTGAATTACCTTCACCAAATAATTCCCCTGTGCCTGCTTTTACTAGATCTTCTTTACTGTATGAGTTTTGTTGTGGCATAGCCATAATAAGCTGAAATCCGATAATAAATTTTAGGGGACTACTTTAGCGTACACTTGTACACTAAACAACTCTGAACCGTTAAATATTTAAAAAATAACTCAAGAGGAAATTTATTTCATATCTTGATTCTGCTGCCGTTATGCGTAACTATAGGTGTATGTAACTAGAAAAAACCAAGCTGTTATGAAAAACGCCGAACAAACGAATGAGTTGCCTAATAAAAAAGTCGCCATGAGCAATGCTGAGAAGCAAAAGCGCTATCGCGAACGACAAAAAGAGCGCGGTTTACAGGAAATGCGCGGTTATATGTCACCGGAAGCAAAAAATTGTTATCAACTTATTAGTGAACAAACGAACTGGTCTGATAGTGTTATATTAAGCAATGCAGTACGGCTAACGTATGCTGCTTATAAAAATGGTCAAATAGGTTTATTAAATAACTGGCTGAAAAGTAATAAACTCTAATTGTTGTTAATAAAAAAAACTCACAAGTACTTGTGCTTTTACATAACACCAGACTAAAAAGCTCTTAATAGCATTAGCATTCTATAATAATCAATTGAATAGTCAGTGGTTTAGCTATACCCTTGCTGTTTTTCATATCTAATTAAGGTTGCCTTGCGTGATAAATGTTTTATTGGTTGATGATCACCACCTTGTACGTGTCGGTATTAATAAAATTTTAACGAGCGTTAAAGGGTTGAAGGTTGTCGGCGAATGTGAAACAGGTGAAGAAGCCATTAAATTTTGCCGAAACAGTGAACCTGATGTTTTACTCATGGATATGGATATGCCAGGTATGGGTGGACTTGAGGCTACCAAGAAAATTTTACGTTTTGCACCTGATGTTAAAATCATTGTCTTAACCGCGCATACCGAAGACCCTTTTCCAAGTAAAGTTATGCAAATGGGGGCCGCTGGGTATTTAACCAAAGACGCTGGCCCAGATGAAATGGTTAATGCTATTCGTGCTGTTCATAGTGGTCAACGTTACCTCCCTTCTGATATTGCCCAAAAAATGGCATTGAATCAGTTTAAGTCGGTTGAAGATAACCCTTTTAATACGTTATCCGATCGAGAATTACAGATTATGATCATGATAACGCGTGGTGATAAAGTACCTGCTATCTCAGAGCATTTAAATTTGAGTACTAAAACTATTAACAGTTATCGTTATCGGATGTTTGAAAAACTTGGTGTCAGTAATGATGTAGAGCTAACGCATTTAGCGATCCGCTATGGTATGTTAAAAACAGAAAAACTGTAAATCTCTTTAAAAAAGATTAGCCTCAATGCCGCACAAGACTACTGATAATGTAGAAAATAACCAAACCATTAAAGCCTCAACTTTCGATAGTGAGGCTTTTTTGCGTGTAGTTACCGAACAGGCCGGTGTTTATCGAATGTATGACAGTAAGCAAGTAGTCATATATGTGGGTAAAGCCAAGCAGTTAAAAAAACGTCTTGCGAGTTATTTTCGCAAAGATGTCGGCTCCGTTAAAACACAAGTCTTAGTGAAACAAATTGCCGCCATTGAAGTTACCGTTACCCATACGGAAGGTGAGGCGCTGATCCTTGAAAATAACTACATCAAAAAGTATCAACCAAAATACAATATTTTATTACGTGATGATAAGTCATATCCTTATTTACTCATTACCGCCCATAAGCATCCCAAGTTAGGTTTGCACCGTGGTGGTAAAAAAGTAAAAGGTGAGTATTTTGGCCCATTTCCTACGGTTGGTGCCGTTTGGGAAAGTTTGCGTTTAATGCAAAAAATATTTCCTATTCGACAATGTGAAGATAGCTACTATCGTGCACGGTCAAGACCCTGTTTACAACATCAACTAGGTCGTTGCTCAGCGCCTTGTGTTGATAAAATCTCTGTTGATGATTATAAAGAGCAAGTCAATTTGGCTAAGTTATTTTTGCAAGGAAAAAGCTCGGCGGTAATAGAGCAGTTGGTTGCAAGAATGGAATTAGCGAGCAATGAACTACATTTTGAACTTGCGGCAAAATTTCGCGATCAAATAGTAACATTACGTAAAGTCCAGCAGCAGCAACATGTAAGTGGTCATGTGGCGGAGCTTGATGTGGTGGGATTATATCGCGACAAAACTCAAGTATGTATTCATCTGCTCTTTATTAGGCAGCATAAAATTTTAGGCAGTAAGAGTTACTTCCCCACGGTGCCAAGTGAAAGTAGCGACAGCGAAATATTACAAGCTTTTATTGCTCAGCACTACTTAAGCAATGAAACGTTAAGTCATGGCAAAGTACAGAGTAGTATTCCAAAAGAGATTGTCATTAAAGAGTCAATTGAACAAGTAGCAGAGTTAGCTACACTATTGAGTGAACAAGCAGAGTATGACGTTAAGATATCCACTAATACACGTAGTGAGCGAGCCCAGTATTTAAAGCTCGCCGGTACTAACGCGCATACTGCTCTAGTTACTCGAAATAGTCACAAAGAATCAATGCAAGCCCGCTTTGTTGCATTAAATGAGGTCTTTGAGCTGGAAAATGGCATACACCGTATTGAGTGTTTTGATATAAGCCATACCATGGGGCAACAAACAATAGCCTCTAATGTTGTGTTTAATCAACAAGGGCCACTTAAAACAGATTATCGCCGCTATAATGTCTTCGGCATTACGCCTGGTGATGATTATGCCGCCATGGCATTTGCTTTAAATAAACGTTATGGGAAATTAAAAGCTAACCCAACTAAGCCTGAAGAGCACAGTGCACTAGAAAAGTTACCTGATATTGTTTTTATAGATGGCGGTAAAGGACAGCTTGCTAAAGCCGAAGAATTTTTTAGTCAGCTTGCCCTAACAAGAACACCATTGTTAGTGGGTGTTGCTAAAGGTGAGTCACGTAAACCAGGCTTAGAAACGTTAATATTAGCGGGTAGCCATCAGTTAATCTCCTTGCCAGCCACCTCGCCAGCCTTACATTTAGTACAGCATATTCGTGATGAATCGCACCGTTTTGCCATTGCAGGGCACAGAGCAAAAAGACAAAAGGTCAGTAAAAAGTCTCGCTTAGAATCAATTGAAGGAATAGGTGCAAAAAAACGTCAAAGCTTATTAACGTTTTTAGGTGGTTTACAAGAAGTCATGCAGGCCGATATTACCACCTTAGCCAAAGTACCTGGCATAAGTCATGCTCTAGCAGAAAAAATCCATAATGCTTTACATGAGAAATAATATCAAATAAAAGAATGGATTAGCCAATTCAGAGCTGTGTCAGGGGAGTTAGAATAAGCAAAATTTGTGCGTATATAGTCATTCTATATCAAACAAATTTGTGAGGTTATCACTTTCCTGACAAGCTCCCAAGGGCGAGTTTAAAGGTATATATGCTGCGTTATTGATTTTGACAATGACGCTACATGGATGTAGCTTATTAGATAATGCAGGAGCAATTATCCTGAATAACCATTCTCTTCAATCAATGCCTTGCCTCTAAACCTTTTAATTCTCGCTGAATGAGAAATTCATTACTTCAATTGGTATAAGCGACGATTACTGCGCTTTTTATCACCCAGCTAAAAATTAAATAAGGCTTTGCTATTCAAAGCTTTTACTCAAACTTGTCTTATTCTGCCGTAGCACTGCTATAACAACTTGTGTAAACTAAAGAAAAATACTTGCAGTGAAAAGTAAATGTGGACAATACCTAACCAAATAACCTTATTTAGGATCATCTTGATCCCTGTTTTTTTAATAATTTTCTATTTACCCCTTTCGTGGAGTAACTTTGGTGCGTTTGCCGTTTTCTGGTTGGCGGCAGTTAGTGACATATTAGATGGCTACCTAGCTAGAAAGCTTAATCAATCATCTGCTTTTGGCGCCTTTATAGACCCTGTAGCCGATAAATTGATGGTTGTTGTTGCTTTGGTAATGATTGCACAAGACTATAGTTCATGGTTGGTCTCTATTGCCGCAATTATCATGATAGCGCGAGAAGTGTTTATCAGCGCGTTACGTGAATTTATGTCTTCTATAGGAAAGCGTGACATTATTGCTGTCTCTAATATGGGAAAATATAAAACTGCAGCGCAAATGCTCGGTATTATGGGACTCATTTGGCAACCCAGTTATGATATTCCATTGATTTGGTTTTATTTGCCACATGAAGTCATTAATTACCTTTCTTATGGTTTTTATTCTATTGCGACTGTTTTAACCGTTACTACTTGGGTTAGTTATTTCAAAGCAGCGTGGCCAGAGTTAAAAGGACAATAAGCCTTTTTAAAGTGATTTGATTGAAATTGACTCACTCAAATGGTCTTTTAGTTAAAAATACAACAAACGACTCGCTTTTTAAGCAGTTAGAATAAAAAGTTAATTTAATAGTTGACTGGAAAATATTAAGATGTAGAATGCGTTTTCGTTGACAGGGAGTCAGCAAGTAAAGCGAAATTAGCTAAGTTGATGTTACATCCTCTTACTATTTGCTCTACTGAAACTTTGTAATTGTTAAACTTTAAATTAAGCGGCTGTAGCTCAGCTGGTAGAGCATCACGTTGCCAACGTGAATGTCACGAGTTCGAGTCTCGTTAGCCGCTCCAATTTAAGTTAAAAAGCAAAGTTTATTGATAGTGATATCACTGAATACATCGTTGACAAAATGGCGGGTTGGCAGAGTGGTTATGCAGCGGATTGCAAATCCGTGTACACCAGTTCGATTCTGGTATCCGCCTCCATTTTGCCCGGGTGGTGGAATTGGTAGACACAAGGGATTTAAAATCCCTCGCCGAAAAGCGTGCCGGTTCAAGTCCGGCTCCGGGTACCATATCCTCAACGATTTGGGAAGTAAAAAGTAAAGCTCTCATGAAGCGGCTGTAGCTCAGCTGGTAGAGCATCACGTTGCCAACGTGAATGTCACGAGTTCGAGTCTCGTTAGCCGCTCCAATTTTAGTTGTAATGCTAAAAGAAGTTTTACCTGTAAAAGTAGTAAGTGAAGATTAATATTCTACGAAGCAGCTGGTAGACATCACCTTGCCAAAAGCGAAGTGAGTCTCACGACTTATGTTGATGAGAGTAGTCTCGTTAGCCGCACCAAGAATATTTGTAAAAGTAAAGCTCTAATGAAGCGGCTGTAGCTCAGCTGGTAGAGCATCACGTTGCCAACGTGAATGTCACGAGTTCGAGTCTCGTTAGCCGCTCCAAATTTTAAGCTAAGTACACGTAGGTTTCCAATATCCTACGCTAAAAAAATTACCCTTTATCTTTTAGATAATTATGCCCGGGTGGTGGAATTGGTAGACACAAGGGATTTAAAATCCCTCGCCGAAAAGCGTGCCGGTTCAAGTCCGGCTCCGGGTACCATTTATTTAGAAATGAAGTAGTAAAAGTAAAGCTCTCATGAAGCGGCTGTAGCTCAGCTGGTAGAGCATCACGTTGCCAACGTGAATGTCACGAGTTCGAGTCTCGTTAGCCGCTCCAAATTTTTATAAGTTTATGGCAAGTAGTCAGTCATTATTATTAATAACAATGATAAATAAGTTTATGAAGAGTAGGTACCAACCTACTATAAAAATACTCCCTTATCTTTTGGTCTAAGCCGCAAAGATATAATGCCCGGGTGGTGGAATTGGTAGACACAAGGGATTTAAAATCCCTCGCCGAAAAGCGTGCCGGTTCAAGTCCGGCTCCGGGTACCATCTTATGACTATGATTTTCAATCAGTCATTATAAAAGTTTCATATTTCTACAAATATCTACTTAATATATTTCATTACTTTCCTTGTTTAATACCCTTCTGCTATAACACGTTAAAAATCATCAATCATCAATCATCAATCATCAATCATCAATCATCAATCATCAATCATCAACACATAAAAAACTCTTAACTTTTATGCCCAAATAAAGTTATATCGTTTTTTCGGTATGAAAATTTCACAATTCTGATCAAAAACGTCATTGAAGCACTTATAGTCACACACAAAGGTATCGAAAATTTTCTGTCTCGCTGGTTCATTAATCCGATTGGTATAATACCCAAATGCTTAACTCATAAAACAGTAGCTGTCTAAATTTTGGCAATAAAAAAAGCTGAACGGATCAGCTTTTCATTGGGTGTTATGTAACGTCTAAACGTTATTAATCTGATTGGTATAACTTGTGATTTAGCTATTTAGCTCTAACTTGGACCACGCTAGCGTTAACTCAGCAACTGCGGTGTAGAAATGACCAGCGTCATGCTTTGTTACTTGTTGAGTAAAGTGACTTAGCCAAGTCATTAAATATGTTTCGATGAAGCTAATCTGATCGTCTATACTCGCTGATAAGCAAAGGTGACCAAGGTACGCTAGCATTACCGCAATATGATCGGCGGGCTCGGGAAAGTCACTGTGTATTTGCATATTACTTGTTGTTAAAAACTCAGTCATAGACTGATGTAATTCACCAAAAACCTGTACTTTATCAGCTTTTCTCTTATCCTTAGCCGCTTCACCATAGCTAAGGTCACTATTACTCAGGTCATTGGTAATATACTGTCCTGCATAAGGTGAAACACTCGTCTGGCCATCAACTAAAAATAAGCCACAAAAATCGGCAGCCAGCTCTAGTAGTGACTCTTTTGAGTTAAGCTGTGCTAACTCAGCTGAAATCACTTTAATGCTAGGTGCTAATGTTGGCTCAAGCGCAAGAGCGCTTAAAAAGCTTTGTCCTTGTGCGGATGTTAATTGGCTAACTAAGTCTTGGTTTACTTCTTTAGCAAAGAGTGATGAAAGAAAGTTATAAACTACAGCTCTAGCCTGGTTTTCAGACATAAGCTCTGATGATACTTCCTTTGCTATTTTATTCATGCGCCAATCTCCAATGGTCCTGAAAATGAAGTTACTTGCGGTAGTTTACCGGTAAACTTCTCATAATCTACTAAACAAGTATAGGCAGAGCATGCTTGGGCTAATTTAGAGGAACCAATATCTTGGGTTAAGGTATTTGGATCGCCATAACTACAAAGCGCACCAATTTCAGCACCGCCCGTTACGCCACCATCATCTCCTACTGGCCCATACCAAGCGCCTTCTTGAATACGAATAACGCCTTTAGGATAATTTTTACTGACTACCGCACCAGCAAGTAATTGACCGCGATCATTAAATACTCGAACTACGTCACCATTTTTGATACCACGGTGTCTGGCATCTTCTGGGTTTAAGTACACTGGCTCTCTATCTTGTACTGAATAGCTTTGACGGTATTCTTTTGATTCACACATTTGTGAGTGCAAACGTTTGTCAGGATGGCAAGATTGCATCCAAATAGGATGCTTTTCAGAACCCGGACCACCATGGCTACGTTCTGATTTTTCCATCCACGTTGGGTGGCCTTTACAGTCGTCATATTGGTAGCGCTCTATTTTTCTACTGTGTATTTCAATCATACCTGATGGCGTCCCTAACGGGTTGATTTCAGGATCTTCTCTAAACGCAGCATGTCGAGTCCAAGGTTTACCTTCACCAAAATGTACGTAGCCATCTTGCCAAAATTGCTCAAATTCTGGCATAGCAAATTTACCCTCATTGGCTTTTTTACAGTCATTAAATAGTTTTGTTAGCCAATCAAACTCGTTCATATCACGGGTGTATTCCTTTTCTTTACCTAAGATGCGGGCAAAGCGAGTAAATATTTCGTAATCCGATAAGCTATCAAACAGTGGCTCGACCATCTTCTGCATCGCAAGCAAACCACGGTTGGCGTAACTGCCATAAATATCGATATCGTTACGTTCCAGCGTAGTACAAGCGGGTAGTACTATATCTGAGAAGCGGCAGGTTGCTGTCCAGTTGATATCAATACTGACTACACACTCTAGTTTATGGAATGCTTTTTTCATGCGATTACGATCTTGATGATGGTTCCATGGATTATTACCTGAAAAAATCATCATTTTGATATCAGGGTAAGTAACCTTAGCGCCATTAGCATCAATAACTTTACCCGGCGCTAATATGGCGTCAATCCAACGAGCTACCGGTATCGTGCTGCTTGCACCTTTAAAGTCGTTATTATCGAATATAGGCTTTTGCCCTTCGTCTACATTACGCGGAAAAGCGCCGGGAGCCGCTGCACCAGAGGAGGGGACACCAATACTTGAATAATGATGTCCATAACTAATACCACCACCAGGTAAGCCAATTTGACCTATCATTGTCGCTAATACAGCAGCCATCCAATAAGGTTGCTCACCATGTTGTTGACGTTGAATACACCAACCCATCAATAACTGTGTACGACCAGCGACCATGGTTTTAGCGAGTTCTTTAATAACATCGGCAGGGACAGCAGTAATTTTTTCTGCCCACTCGACTGTTTTAGCAATGCCATCCTCTTCGCCGGTTAAATACGGTACAAAGCGATCAAAACCTAGGCTGTAGCCATCAATAAAGTCTTTATCATGTAAATTGTTGGTATAAAGTTCATAAGCAATAGCGAGCATTAAGGCAACATCAGTTTGTGGATTAACATAGATCTTTTCACAACCTAAGTAATCTTGTGTTTTTGATGCAACGGGATCTATGCTAATTACCCGAATTTTGCCTTGTTTTACTTTTTCTTTTAGTTGAGCAAGGTATTCAAAACTTTCATGGGTTTCAGCATTCCAGCCTACCTGTAAATTTTTATAAGGGTCATTGGCCCATAAAACAATTGTTTTAGCATTCTCTAAAATGAGTGGCCACGATGTGCCTTGAGCATAAACTTCGGTTGAACCTAATACATAAGGTAAAATTGTTTGACCTGCACCGGTGGAGTAATCACCAATCTTTTTGACAAAGTTACCGTGCATACCAACTGCACGTTGCATATGACTGGTACTGGAGTGTAATTGTCCAGTGGCACGCCAACCAGTTTGCCCTGCATGCAAACCTGAAGGACCATAGTTAGTTTGTACTTCATCTAACGATTGTTTAAACAAGGTTAATGCTTGATCCCAAGTCACTCGAACAAAGCGAAAATCACCCCGTTGGCTGGTATCACTTTTATGACCTTTAAGTAAAAAGTCCAAGCGCACCATAGGATAGCGAATACGTGATGGGTTATACACTAATCCTTTAATACCGTTGATCATATCGGTTGGATACTTATCTAAATCAAAAGGTTTTACTTGATCGATAACACCGTTTTTACGTTTTATCTTAAAAGCACCAAAATGCGAGCCTGTTGTTAGCCAATCATCACGATTCTTCGCCCCCACTTTTGCTAATGCGCTTAGTGGTGTTAATACCGAGGCAGTACTTACTAAGGTAAAAGAGGTTGCTAAAATACCTTTTAAAAAATTTCTTCTTTTCATGAGAGTTAACTCCGATTAATGCTCTTTTTTGACAAAAGTAGATGAATGTTGTTGTAAGTACTTTTGTACTAATGCTTGCGTATCTTGATCCATATTGACAAAAGCTATCATGCCTTGGAACATTCCTGGCCAAGTGTTGGCATCAAAATGCGCTTCATCTGGTTGGGTGTGACAGACACTACAACTTGTTCTAAAGGTATCTCTAGCGTAATCCCAAAGTGGCTGTTGCTCGGTAATAAGGTACTCAGCATCTGTCCATAGCTCTGTTTCAACGCGTTGCCATTTAAGGCCGGTCATATCGTCTTCTTTTTCTTCAAACCCCTTGATGACACCCTCAGTTTTTACTGCTTCTTTTGATAACTGTGCCGTTAACATGTTAATACCAAAATCGAAGTAAATAACACGACCTGCACCAATTTTTTTACGCCAGCCTTTAATAGCGACTTTTACTCGACTGCCTTTGCTCTCGAGTACATTCACTTTAGTCGCTACATTTAAGGTACCTGCTTCTACATCACCTTTTGCACTAAAGAATAAGGGTTTAGTGAGGGCGGTAAAGTAAGTTTGACCATCGTTAAATTTACTTGGCCCGGTACCTACCTCTGCAATTAGCTCCGGCGCTCTTGCTGTGCCCATGTCAGGTAATGTATGAGCTATACCTTTGTGGCAATCTACACAACTTTGATCTTTTTCAGCGGCACGTTTCATTTGTTTTTGCGCCAGTTTTGACATGTCTTCCCATTTCATCGAATCATAATTGTGACAATTCTTACACGCTAATGAATCATCTCTATCAAAGCGACCCCATTCTCTTGTTGCCATCTCTAGACGTTTACTTTCAAATTTTTCACTGGTGTTAACGGTTTGAAAGAACCAACCCCATACATCACTTGACGCTTCCATTTTTCTTGCTATTTTACGGCCCCAGCTATGCGGTACATGGCAATCTGGGCAGGTAGCACGGACACCAGAGTGATTAGACCAATGCACGGTTTTTTGTAATTCTTGATAAGGCTTACTTTCCATACTGTGACAGCTGATACAAAACTCTTCAGTATTAGTCGCTTGTAGCGCTGTATTAAAGCCACCCCAAAAAATAATGCCCATGACAAAAGCGGTTAGACTTATTGAGCCTAATGTTAAGTATTTGGCAGGTTTATTAAGTGTTTGCCAAAGGTTTATTAACCATTTCATTTGTTACTCCTTGCTGTTCTTTATGTTATTTTTATTGTTATGCTAATGAGGGGATGCGCCGCCAAAAACTTGCATTAACCAAATGATTAAGCCATAGCCGCCGATAGCAAATACGCTTAATATTGGAAATAACACGACAATAATAAAACCTAATGCTTTTAGTTCTTTACGCTTAGTTTTTTCATTGTTTTCTTTGTCTGTTTGTTTCGCAGTCATTTCTTAACTCCTCATTTTTTAACTTATTTCGCTAATAGCTTAGTTGAAATCTTCATGGGCAGATTACCTTCCGTAAAGCTTTCTTGATGAGGTTATTATAAAAAAACAATGTGAATAACGATGTGGACTTAAATGACAGCTTGGGTAATTTTGTGAAAAGATATGAACAGCGAAGAGTTAATAAAGCTATTGATAATTTTTTGTAGGGGAGGGGAAATAAAATAATTAGACTTAAAATATTTTAACGTCTGATAATGAATAATAGCCAAAGTATTAGTCTTGACTATTATTTAATTACATCGTTTGTGCGTTAAGGAAAATCAATCGCTAAAAGCTCTTACTGACACTAAAAACAAAGCGTTGATCAAATATCTTTTGTCCTTCTTCTGAACCATATACTTTATGCGAACTATCGACATCTGAATCGTGATAACGTACATCAACATTTAAGCCATATAAGTTTTTACTTAGACCTAAGTTCCAGTGAGTCCAGCCTTCAGCACCTTCACCTGATAGCTCTTGATAACCAATAGTGCCTGATAATTTTATGCCATTGTCAAACGTGGTACTTGGATGTATTGCATAGTTAACGCCACTCCAACCTTCAACACCAAACCAATCATTGAGTGTCGGGGTAACTTCAAGCTTCATATTTACAGGGCCGAAATCTTTAGCAACCTCCATCCAAAGCTCAGTGTAATCCATGTCTTCAACACCGGGATAGGTATAGTGAAATACAAAAACATTGTAGCTAATATCTGTGTCACCAAAGGTGCCAAACTTACCAATATAAGGCGCCAGAACAGCCCTTACTTCAGGTGCTGATTCAAATTTATTGGTTGCGCCAAAGACCCCCGCATATACGCCATCTTCGTGTGTCCAGGTGAAACTACCTTTAATTGCCGGAATGTCACCATCAGCTACTTCTGATTCACCACGAAACACGTAATCAGTTGCCATTTCAAGAGAGCCACTAAAGGTGCCATTAAATAATTTCTCATTACTTTGCTCTGCACTTGCTAAAAAAGGGCAAGCTAGTAACATTGCGCTAACAAGAAGACGGTTTGTGTTCTTTATTGCTTTTTTCATAACTTAGTACTCCAAGATTGATATATATCAGATAAACTATTTTTGATGGCGTTATTGTATCGACGAGTTATGAACAGCGTTGTGTAGTTAAATGAACACAATATGTAAAAATGTTATTAAATTTTGATAATGAGCTAATAGGAAATAAAGCTTGAACAATAAACATATATTAGTGGTTGAAGATGAAGTAATAACACGAGCCAAGCTGGTTGGTTATTTTCAGCACGCAGGTTATCAGGTAAGTGAAGCGGAAAATAAAACACAAATGGATTTGGTGCTAAAAAAGCATCACATTGACTTGGTTATGTTAGATATTAATTTGCCCGATGAAGATGGTCTGATGATCACACGAAACCTACGTAGCCAGTCTACAGTCGGTATTGTGCTGGTCACAGGGCGTACTGAATCTATCGATAAAATCATTGGCTTAGAAATGGGGGCGGATGATTATGTCACCAAGCCATTTGAGTTAAGAGAGTTATTAGTTCGAGTTAAAAATATTTTATGGCGCATATCTTTAGTTGAACAAGAGCCAGCGAGAGTGGCACAAGTAACTCAAGTTGAAGAAGATGATGATCTGTTCCGTTTTGGTCAATGCAGCTTTGATATACCCAAACGTAAACTACTCAAGAATAAAACCCCGGTAAAACTGACCAAAGCAGAATACGATATTTTAGTCGCTTTTGTCGCGAATCCGAGCCGGGTACTCAGTCGCGAGCGCTTACTTAACCTTATTGAACACCGTGTTGATGCCCCTAATGATAGGACTATTGATGTACTGGTTCGAAGATTACGTAATAAAATTGAAGATAATGCCAAAGACCCACAAATTTTCATTACTATTCATGGTGAAGGTTATTTATTCGCTGCAGATGTAAGTTAAAAAATGACGAAACATGCTTGCTTAACCTCAACTCTGGTAAATGAATGTTGATATCTATAATAACCACCCATGTTATAGGCTTATTCATTCGTCTCAACATTGATAGTTTTGGTAATAATGCCTACGATGATAGCGCCTAAAATAGCTTGTTGAGTAACTTTGCTATTACTTATAAAATTATGCAGTAGCCATCGTTTATGTTAATTGGTTTTAGTGCGTTCAGTATTAACCCAATAGATAGGCTTGAAGTGGCTAGGTGACAAGGATAACTCCGCATCGAGTAAGCTGATATTCGTTTGGTTTATGGTGATTATTTTAGGGGCCTGTTCTACTTTCAATATCCCCTTTTGTAAATAATCTACTGCTTGATTGATGGCCATTTTGCCTTGTAATACCATTTGATCTGAATTGGCCATTAATATCTTTTTACGTTTTATCCCTCGATAGACACCATGGCTAAGATAATGACTAAGGATCTTAGGCTGTTGATTTTTAGGTAATTGCGCCACTTCATTAATTGCCATCTCAGCCATTACGGCGTTACCTGCTAAATAATCGATATTTTTATATTTTTTTAAGGTCTTTTTTAACAAAGAGAATTGAGTGATTTTTTCGTTTAAACCGTGTTGAATGGTCACTATTTCAATCTTGCTGTGTACCAAGGCTGCTTGTAAACCTTTCGTCGATTGTGAACTGCCGCCACCATTTTTAGGCCCAGGAAACCAAGCAAGTTGAGCAGGGTGTTGATAAGGTTTTTTATTGTGCCTTTTAACCAGATACTCGCCTAATTTATAGCCCATTTGATACCAGGAGACACCGGTTCTTCCGGTAATGTTTTTTGTAGAAATTTCATTTACTAGCGCAAAAATTGGCGTATGCTGGTTTACTTGTGTAAGTTTCTGATCCAATTGTTCAAAATTAACTGAGCCAACTAATATAGCGCTGGCTTGCCAGTGAACACATTGTTCAATTTGTCTTAGCTGTTCATCAGTGTTTTGGTAACCACCTGCTTCAAGTACTTTTAATTCAATTGACCTTTGTTTTGCTTGCTCAGTCATGCCAAAATTGAGACTAAGCCAGTAAGAATCTTTCAGGTGAGGATAGACAGCACAAATTTTGATGTTGTCTATAGGTTGTTTATTTTTTGTTATCTGCTGCGCCGCAGAGGCTACAGATGAAAAATAAAGTAAACAATTAAGCATTGTTAGCAGTAAAACTAAAAATATTTTCACAAAATAACTCAATTTAAAACTAATTAGTTGCTCAGTAAGAGAGGATATTACATTGCACTTTCGTCGAAGTATAGGTAACAAATTATTATTTGCCTTTAGCTTTGTTGCTGGTTTGTTGTTGTTTGTCAGCATAGTTGCATGGAATGGTCTTAGCCTTATTGCCAGTACAGGCGATACGATAACGCAGCAAACATTACCTACACTTTCAAGTGCCCGAGAACTAGCAAATATTAGCTTGAAAATCACCCATGCCACAACGTTATTAAAAAACATCACCGATGAAGAACAGCGACAAGAAAACAGTCAACAATTAGTGGTGCTCAACCTCGCAATTGAAGAAAAATTTTCAGCCCTCAAATCACTTAATATTAATAATAAAAAGTTAATCCATCTATTAGCACTTAACAATGAGATTAGCCAAAATATTGATCAACTTGATGGCTTTGCAAGAGATAAAATTACTAACCAAAAAGAGCTTGATGAAACTTTTTTGGTGGTAAAAACATCTGTGCATGAAATTTCAGTGTTGTCTCAATCACAAGTGGCCAATGCCAGTACTTTTGCTTTAGTTCGCTTATCAGGGCTTTATGATTTGATAGAACAGAAAAGTAAACTTGACCAAGCGCAGCGAGATATTGATTTAATTATTGATGAGGATCTTAATCTACTTGATAAGATGGCAGCATTAGAGCGTCATGCGTTAGAACTAGAACAAATTGCGAATTTAGTCATTACCACACAGCAATATCAACCACTTAATGAACTTGCGACTAAAAAGAATACCCATCTATTGCTAATACAACATTTGGTTGATGCTATCACCGATCCCTATCGAGTTAACTTAGCGCGCTCAGCGCTGGATAAACTAAAATTGTTTGACGACTTTATTGTTTATCAACAAAGAGCAATTGAACTAGCCAAAAAACAAAACTTATTACATCAACACATTTCTAATCAATTAGATCAATTAAATCAAGGGATTTTAACCTTAGTTAAACGCCAAGGTGATTTAGCTGAACAAACGAGTTTGCAACATCAAAAACTGGTTTCCTGGTCACAAAATGTTTTCTTAATCACGACTTTATTATCGCTTATTGTTATCGTCTTTGTAATGTGGAAGGTTGTGTATCAGGGCATTGTTTTTAAATTACAAAAACACACTGATGCTATTGAGAAACTAGCGGCAGGCGATCTTGAAATCACCGTTGAGTCATCAAACGATGAAGAGTTAAAACATATGGCTGATGCGCTAGATGTTTTTAGAGATAATGCGATTAAGAAGCAGCAGCTTGAAAATGAGCAGCGCCAGACAGAAAAAGAATTACGGTTACACAAGGAAAACCTCGAACAACTCGTTGGTGTTAGGACTCAAGAGCTAAGGTTAACCAACGAACAGTTAAATAGTGAGTCTAAAGCGCATGCCTTGGCCAAACAGCAAGCAGAGCAAGCTAATAGAGCTAAGTCAGTCTTTTTGGCTAGTATGAGTCATGAAATACGTACGCCGATGAGTGGCATGATTGGTACTTTAGAGCTGTTATCCGATACTAATCTTACGTCAGAGCAACAACGCTATGCTCAGACTATTTTGTATTCAGGGGAAAGTTTACTCGATATTCTTAATGATATTCTCGATTATTCAAAAATAGAAGCGGGGCATATTGAACTCTGTTATCGAGCCGTTGATTTAGTGAGAATAGGGCAAGACGTTGTTCATTTGATGCAAGCTAGGGCGAATAGCAAAGCGTTGCAGTTACGGTTTGAAATAGAAGATAATATAGACGTTTGGCGTCTAGCTGATTTAGGTAAGTTACGGCAAGTCTTAATAAACTTGATCAATAACGCCATCAAATTCACTCAGCGAGGAAGTATTGTACTGTCAATATCTACCAATGATGAAAGCAAAGCAGGCTCATCTGATGTCACCTTTTCTGTGACTGATACTGGATGCGGTATAGCTAAAAGCAAGCATGAAGGTGTTTTTCAGGCCTTTACTCAGGTGGCTAATTTACAAACAGCAACGGGTACTGGTTTAGGTTTAGCAATATGTCAGCGTTTGGTTAGTGCAATGAACGGACATTTATCTCTGATAAGTGAAGAAGGTAGAGGTAGTTGTTTCTCATTTAGTATACCTATTGAGACGGCCTCCACTGAGGCTATTTCAGCACAACAAATAATAACCATGCCATTAAATATGCCATCAAAAGAATTGTCACAAAATTACAATGTTTTAATTGTTGAAGATAATGAAATTAACCTTGATGTTGCCAGCGCTTTAGTTGAAAAGCTTGGCCACAATGTAACAGCAGCTAAAGATGGCACAAGCGCACTTAAATACATGTTAGAAAACCATTATGATTTAGCATTACTTGATATCAATTTACCTGATATTGATGGTGTGAAACTCTCTAAGCAGCTCAAAGCTATGGCTAAAGAGAAGCAGGAACCCCTTAAAACTATTGCTGTGTCGGCTCATGTTTTTAATGAAGATATCACCCAGTTTATCGCGTCAGGTTTTGATGGTTTTGTCGCTAAACCAGTACAAATGAAAAAACTAAAACCAAGTATTGCTCAAGTAATGTTAAATGTTGCAAGTTCGCTTAACCAAAACCTTGAAAAAAGTAAGGCTGTGATAGCTCAAGAAAATAAAAGCTTAAGTTCAAATAATATAGATACAGTAGTAGACTCTAAAAAGAGTGAAAACTTCCCGAACAATGACAATGAAGATGACGATTACAAAAGGGTGTTATTTGATCTTGAAATCCCTAATCAAGATATTGAGTATTTAGGCAGTGAAAAAGTAAAACAATTGGCTCAGTTATTTGGCCAACAAGTTAGCAGTGAATACAGTGATTTTTCTGACTTAACACAGAGTCAACAACAGCAAAAGCTTCATAAGCTCAAAGGGGCAGCTATCGCTTTAGGCTTAGTTAGGTTATATCACCTATGTCAGAAATTAGAGTTACATTGCCAAACCGAACAGCTTAGTGAATATCAGCTACTTATGCTTGAAGAGTTAATAGCGAAGTCATTTATTCTACTTAATAAGTATGCGGATAACCTTTAAAAAGTCCTTGTTTTAAGGTGTTTATGGATGTATCGATCAGCCGTAACTTTGCAGAGAATCGGGTACGGTGTAAACTTTCACCGGATAAAACAATATCAGCAGTTGCTAATAGGACTAACTACAAGAGATATATAAGCTTTATTATTAACCTGTTAAAGTGATAAGTTAACTATAATGAATAAGACAAGTATGTCATTAATTAATAAAAGGATACTTTATGATTTTTATGAAATATGTGTTTAGATATTTACTTTTTACCTGCCTCTTTGGTTTCACAACTTACACTTTAACTGTACAAGCACAACAAAAGTATATTATTTACTTAGATGCTGATTTTAGTGGAGCTACAAATTCGAGTTTGGCTATACAACAAGGTATTACTACAGCGCTAGCTGAAGTCGATAACAATATTCAAGGAATTCAGTTTGAGCTTGTTAGCAAAGACCATAGAGCGAATTCATTACGTAGTCGACGTAATTTAGAAAAATTCCTGGTAGATGACCAAGCTTTAATGGTTTTTTCAGGGTTGCACTCCCCGCCTTTATTAGCCAACAAATCTTTTATTAATGACAATAAAATACTGCTTTTAGATCCTTGGGCTGCAGCGGGGCCTATTACGCGTAGTGCTTCAGCACAAAACTGGATATTTCGCTTATCCATTGATGATAGTAATGCTGGTAGTTTTATAAGTAAAAAAGCCATTGAGCAAGGCTTTAGTAAACCTTATTTATTATTAGAGGATACTGGTTGGGGCCGCTCTAATGAAAAAACTATGACGCAAGCCTTACAAGAAGCATCAATAAAACCGGTAGGGCTGTCTTGGTTCAATTGGGGGGCAGGGAAGAATCACGCTAAGGTATTACTTCGAGATATTAAAGCTAGTGGTGCTGATGTGATCTTCTTTGTTGGTAACTCAGTAGAAGGCGTTACTTTTACTCGTGCTATGGTTGAACTCCCGGAAAATATCCGTTTACCTATAAGAAGTCACTGGGGCATAACGGGTGGGGATTTTACCCAAAAAGTTACTGCCACAGAGCGTGAAAAAATAGATTTACAGTTCATTCAAACAAGCTTTTCCTTTCTCAATGATAATATATCGACCTTAGCTGAAAACGTATTAGCCTTGGGTATTAAATCAAATGAAGGTTTAAGTGATAAAAGTGATTTTAAAGCACAAACTGGTTTTGTTCATGCTTATGATCTAACCAAAATAGTGATTGCTGCTATTAGACAAATTAAGTTAACCGGTGATAAAAACCAAGACAAAATTTTGCTGCATCATGCATTAGAGCATCTAATTCAACCAATCCCTGGATTGTTGAAAACATATCATCGACCTTTTACCCCGTATAGTAAGCAAAAGCTTAATGCTCATGAAGCGCTAACTATTGATGATTACTCAATGGGAAGATATAACAGTAAAGACGAGGTTGTTTTACTTAACTAACTTATTGGAATTGTTATAATAAAGAGTATGAATAGTGGATGTAATATTATTGAGTGGTATAGATGATTAAAACTACGGTATCTTTTGCTCTAGCAAGGTTTGTCTTTATTAGTTGTGTTGGTTTGGCGGTGATTATTACCAGCTTAGTAAACAATCATGTGGTTGAATTAGTTAATACTGAATATGAAAAAATAGCTAAAAGAGAAATTAATACCTTAAATAATAATTACCGTGTGCTTATTAATCACCATTTGATTTTATTAAAAGATCAATCCCAAGCCTCTCTTTTCGTGCAAGCCTTAATGCAGCCTAAAAGTAACTTGGGGAAAATAAAAGATTATATGGCGGGTTTAACATTGTTAGGTCAAAAGTATGATGAAACCCTGCTTGATTTTGAGGGCACAACATTACACTCTACCTTAGAGAATTCCGTTAACTATAAAAAATTTCCCTGGTTGAACGATATACTTTCTCAAAAAGAGAGTCACTCTATTCAAATCTTAACTATTGATGGGGAGTTTTTTTGGTGTATAGCGTTTCCTGTATTATATAACCAGCAAGTTGAAGGTGTTTTAGTCGCCAATATACCTTTAGATACCATTCATTCAGGTCAAATAGATATTGATATGCTTGATGGTTTAATGATTGAAGTGGTGCAAGGATCACAAACCATTGCAACTTTCGGTAAACAGGTAATAGGTGCTAAGCAAAGCATACAATGGCAAGATGTTGGGGTTAGCTTTAACTTTACGGTAGATGAAGCTAATAGGAATGATGCTTTATCTAACTTGGTTATCCAATTGGCGAGCTATATTATCCTCGCCATAGTATTTACAACATTGCTGGCATACTTGTATGGTTATCGCTATTTTGTTAAACCCATCCTCGCTCTTTCTCAGTTAACCTCCAGCCTTGAAAAAGGTAACGAACCCATGGCGCTTCAAGAAGATTTAAGGTTTACTGAATTTTCCGGTTTATTTAAACAGTTTAATCACATGAGTGAAAAAGTAGCAAAAAGGGAACGAGCGTTAAAACAAAGTTATGAACAAATTTCAAATACTAATAAGGAGTTAAAGCAGAGTGAATCTCAACTGGTTCAATCTGAAAAAATGGCCAGCATTGGCGTACTGGCTGCGGGCGTAGCCCATGAAATCAATAACCCTATTGGTTTTATTCGCAGTAACTTAGAAGTATTAGAAGATTATTTTTCTGATATTGAAAAGTATTATCATGAATTCAATGAAACACTTGCCAGTGAAGAAGACAAAGAAAACCATAAGAAGTTAGCAAAAAAGTATGAACTAGAATTCCTCTTTAAAGACTCACCGCCACTGATAAAAAGTAGTATCTCAGGCGTTGACCGCGTTACTGAAATAGTCAAAAGCTTAAAAACATTTGCTCGTATTGATCAGCCGGAAAAAGCATTGGTAGATATTAATGAAGGCTTGAGCGCAACACTTAATATGGTTCACAATGAGTTAAAATACTGTTGCAAAGTACATGTAGATTTACAGTCATTACCGCAAGTTCATGCATTTCCGGGGAAACTGAACCAAGTATTCATGAATTTATTGATAAATGCGGGGCAAGCCATAACCGCTAAAGGCGATATCTTTGTCAGAACATTTGTTGAAGAAGGCAATATTGTTATTGAAATTGAAGACACTGGTAGTGGTATTGATTCTGAGAATATAACGCAAATATTTACCCCTTTTTATACCAGTAAACCCATCGGTGAGGGCACCGGATTAGGCTTGTCGATTAGTCATCAAATAATTGAGCAACATAATGGCAAAATAACGGTTAAATCAGTGTTAGGCAAGGGAAGTTGTTTTTCCGTTTATATACCTATTAGTTGAACCAATGATCTCAGAGTCAGGATTTGAGCAAAGGTGCGTATAAATAGCACTCAATACATTGCCATTCGCTTAAACTCAGCAGGGTATCGTTGATAATTTTTGGCTTTTGTCATGAAACACCTCCTGTTGTATCGCTACAACAATTATAGTGTGTCCACGGAAATGGGGTAAGACTAATCAGCAGACATTATGCTTTAGTTGATACGTAAAAACATAACCCCATGATTTACGAGTGAAATATTTTGTCATCATAGGCAGCTATTGAATATTTAGATCATTAATAAAGCTCACTTAGTTAGCTTGACTGCTATTATGCATCTTTTCTCTGTAGACATCGTCCTCTGGGCTCATCACCTTCATGGAGCACAATGTCTGAATGCAAGAACTGTGCAGCCTCTGCTGAACCTTTCACTTTGGAGGCACTGCGTGCTAACATTTCTGATTCAAACTCAGTTAACACACTTTTCCTTACTCCAGTTTCCCTCCATTGAGAAAAGGGTCTACATCCTTTTGATATCCCCCGAGCCAACGCAAGTGCATCCAGCAAAGCTTGATTCGCACCTTGTCCTTTGAATGGACTCATAGGGTGAGCAGCATCTCCTATCAGTGTCATTTTAGCTCCTTTCTCTAGCAATTCTGATTCGAGTAGGGCTCGGTCGTACACCGGATAACCAGAAACTTGAGCATCTAGAGTTGCCGCTAAAATCTGAGGAATGGGATCGTGCCACTGACATCTGCGACATGCTTCTTTCTTGAGTGCTTGAACCCCTAATGCACTCAATGCCTTAGCCTCTTCTTCTGGCATTGGGAAGCTAAGCTGCCACATTACCGAGTCTGAGGAATAAGGCATGATGTAGATCCGCTCATGTCCATTGGCGGTTTGGAATACCGTAGCCGAGTCCAGCAAAGAACTCTCAAGTCCATCGAGAGCTGCCAAAGGGCAAATACCCAAGATCACAATACAACCTAGGTACTGTAAAGGGGAAGTATGCTCACCAATCAATAACTTTCGCACCGAACTGCGAATACCATCGGCTCCCACTACAATATCTGCCTTGACGTTCTTTATCTTTCCGGCTACTTGAAAACTCAGATCAACAACTTGACCTTTGCATTCCATTGTACTTTCTTTAAAGTCGACTAACTGGTGGCCCCACTGTACAGCATCATGTCCACCAAGCTGTTCAAGCAGAGCTAAACGTAAAGACTGCCGTGCGATATGAATATTAGTGCGCTTGGGTGACTTTTTCGCATCTGACTGCAGCCATTTTCTGATCCCCCATTCACCAATCACTTTTCCTTCTGTGGTGTGAACCACATGTCTTGTTGAGATCAGACCCTTATCTAACGATAAAATGCCCAATCCCTCGATTGCTTTACTTGCTTGTTGTAACGTGAGTCCATAGCCCTGAGAACGAGCATCAAAAGCGCTATCGCGTTCATAAAGTGTGAAGGGGATACCGCGGTGTAAACAAGCGACAGCCAAAGCCACTCCGCCGATACCACCACCAATAATAGCAACATGTGGGAACTGTTCTGTATCCGCTATAGGCTTGTTGGCAGACTGAACCAAGCCCGTTCCGCAACAATTCAAGCAATCATAAAGGTGACCCTTAGGCCGAACAGGAGCTGTGCCTTCGCTTTTCGTTTTTTCAAATAGATCCAATTCTCTTTGGTAGCGGAGTCGAACCTTCTTGCGTAACCTCATGCTTCTTTTGCCACGTCCCTGACATTCCCGACAAGTAGCCCAATTATCCTGTTCATTTTTCAACGTTTTACTACCTTTCTATTTAACCAGATTTTTACTTTTTTCTATAAGGCTGATATAACCGATGCTAACCTAATGGTAATACTTTTGTGGCTTGGATAGCTATTCATGTATCAGGGCTTTAATTATAAATACTATTAAGTGCTACTGGAAGAGGCTATGCAGATTATCACTTCAGTAAAAGCTAACTACGTCATATCTGTTTAGCTAACTTGATATATGCAATTATAAGGCATATATCAAGTTAGTATTAGCTAATATTTATATATGTTTGTAATGAATGGTATCTGCTAACCATTGACTCGTTTGTTGTATCCATGAAAGTCCGTATAGAGCAACTAAATGCTTAGGCTTTAATTTACAACGAGGATCTGATAATAGTTTTCTCGCTTGAGAAAAATGGCCATTACCAATATTAAGTTTTGCAAGATGGCACAAATGTGTCGCGCTATATTTAAGCATATATCTAGCCTTTTTTTCTTTTGTATTCTTTCTGGCTTCTTTCGTAATACGAACGCTAAAGCCGCACTCCGTTGATGGGATGTTAATTTTACTTGCTTGGTTTTGTGCATCTCTGTGATAAAGCAAATGAATATTAGGTGAATAGGCAATAGCAGCATTTAAAGCAACCCGACAAAATAAATCTTGGTCTTCACCAATAGGCTCACTAAGCGGAAAACCACCAATTGATTCAAATAATGAGCGTTGAATTACCGCTGATGATACCATAAAAGGTAAATCACCTTTCGAGGCAATATTAAAGTAATCATTTAATATTTCACCTTCAGGGTTAATATTTTTAAGTTTTATTTTAGCGTCACAATAATTGTTTTCAGATTCTACTATTTGATAGCGCGTACCAAAAAACTGTGCTTGGGGGAACTTAACAATTAATCGTGCAACTTCGTCTAGAAATAATGGTAACCATTGGTCATCTGCATCTAAAAAGGCAATATATTCATGACTCGCTAAGGCAACACCGTTATTACGAGCCGCAGATACCCCCTGATTTTCCTGATGAACCAGCTTTACATTTTTTAAGTTAGCATTTTTGACTATGGCAGGTCCTTCATCTGTAGAGCCATCATCGATAACTATAATCTCTGCTGCCGGATACTTTTGCCACGCAATACTTTGTAGCGTTCTTAAAATATGTTCAGCTTTATTAAATAATGGAATAACTACGGTAAAATTTAAATTGTTCATTTTGAATACTCCAGTTAGATAAAGAATTTTTTAAAGCGTTGTCTACAGGTAAAGTCGGTTGTTGAAAGTTAGTTGAGATACCGAGTGTTATTTGCGAGACGATTTTTTCAATGTTTAGGTTAAATAAATCTATTTGATAGTCTTCTGGCATACCAACTTCGCTACACCAGCCTTTACATTTACTATGATAGTTAATAGATAAAACAGGGGTGTTAGCTAAGTAACCAAGAATAGAACCGTGTAAACGCATACTTAATATAGCTTTATAACCTGAAAGGTTGTTAAGTAACGCAATAGGGTTTGGATCATATTTTTTTATGCTCACGGGGATGTTTTTATCTAAACGGACAACAATATTGTTATTGATTTTCCAATCACCTAATACGTTATGGCCGTTAAACTCTATTAGCGTTATAGGCTCGCCGGTCTGTTCATAAAGTTTGGTAATTAATTGAGCAAATTGTTTACATCTTTTTTCTTCTTCGACATTATCCGTTTTCCCCATGGCATCAATAGCAACTGAGCATAAGGTTAAGGCAATACCTTTACGTTTATTAGTCTTTGGCTTGTATTGATTCGAATATAATAACAATGGCGCTAAATCAAATGTTTTATGTACGTTTGCCTGAGGGGCAATGCTTTGCGCTATTTCTAAACTAATATTATCTCTAACGCCTACGTAACCACATTCATTTAGAAATTTTGCACAAGACTGTTCAGCAGTGACAGAATTAAAGGGGCCGATACTAACACCTACCGCTAAGCTTTTTTTCTGGTTAGCTAAAGACATTAACTGCCTTTTTAGATTGATGTCGTTTTCGCTGTGTAACACTGAACCACCACCGAAAATGATACGTTTACTCTGAATGGCTGTTTTATAATGCAGTAACCTGTTTTGTCCTGGAAATTGCTGAGTAAACTTTAAAGGAAACTGATTATCACTTTGTGTTTCTCTGGTGTAATCACCATATAAACCTACTTTAGTGTTATTACAACCCAGAATGTTTTTAGCGGCCCAAGCAGTGGCATACAGTAGGGCGTCATCACCGCTATTTCTCATGCCGTAATAACCGACTAAATAAGCATCATATTTCTTAAACATATTTTTCTCCTGATTTTAATGGGTTAAGCGCAATACCAATCCATACAAGTGCGGGCCAATAAATAAAACTGAGAATTTCTAAGTTTTCAAAAAACGAGTAACAAATAAACTCAACAACCATTAACGCTGCGGTATAACAAATTTGGCTTTTCAGGCTATTCCAAAACAAATAGATACTAGTAAAAGCTAAAGGAATTGCTAAGGCTAATAGCCCTACAATACCTTTTACAAATAACAAGCCGTACCAACTATGATGCGAGCCAATGGGCATGCTTTCAACAATCTTAGGGCCTTTTTCTACAATGCCATGACCCCAAATGGGGGCTTCTGATTCCCAGCGTTGCAATGCTAATACTTCTAAGGTATTACGTACGCGTGTTGAATGAGGCCGTGAAGCTTTGATATCTGCATAGCTATTGCTTAACCAATTAAATAAAGGCTCGCCTAATAATATGATGGCAGGAATAACTAAACCAATAAGGATTAATAACACGGGGTTTTTAAAATATTTATATAGGAAACATAACGGTGTTAAGGCGATATAAATAACCCATCCAGCCCGTGATTGAGATAACAAGCACATAACAAAACTACCTAACAAACCAGTCTTTCTCCAAAAAGCATCTTTTTCTTGGCAGGTGAAAATTAAAAATATACAAGCCATAAAACCTGCAGCTGGCGCCCAAGGGGTAAAAAACCGCCAACGTCCGGCGCCTGTTTCAGGGTTTAATCCGAATAAGCTCACTGTAAAAAACGTTTCGCCAGGGCCTCCAATGACTTTTAAGGGGGAAATAAATAAGTCGCCGTGAACACCAGCCTTATAAAGAACAAGGGTGACAACAGCGAAAATTAATGAATGGCATGAGACAATACATACGGCTCTAACGACTAATTGCGGCTTTATATCAACAAAGGCACCAATAAATAAAAATAGCGGCATCAGGGCCCAGCCTTTTGCCCAGCCAATAGATGATTTAATTGTTTTCGCTAGGCCTAAGTCCCAATTGGAATGCCCAATAAGTAAGGCTAATAGCATAAATGAACTTCCAATTATCCATAACCAAACAATGGCAGGAATAATGGAAAACTTGTCTTTACCGTTGACATACCAGCGTAATAAAACCACGGCAAATATCAGCCAACCTAATACTGAACCCATAATATAAAGACCACCAAAAGCGAAAAACGGATAGGTTAACGTTAACCCGAACCAGATTAATTTTTCTTCAGTAGAATTTGGATTAAGTTGTTTTGTTGTCATAGGAGTATCAGACCATATGTGATTAATCAAAAAGCTGTAATAAGCGTTTTGTGTTATTGCAGCTTACTTCGCCTATTGGCGAAAATGTTATTGTTACTCCTTAGTATTGCTAAAGGTGTGCCAAGAAGATTTTAATTATTCAATGTGTTGTTATTTATGGGGTATTTTGTTTTGTGTGGGTTTTGTTAAGAGCTAGGTAAGCCTGTGAATTGCAAAATAAAAAGGTTATTTTCATTTTGCAATTCATTATAATTGGTAGATAATACCAATCCGTATAAGTTAACAACTACTCAAACTAGTTCAGTCCTTTTTAAGTATAATTTTAATTAACTTTCTACGTTGCGATAAGATAATTAATCCTAAGGTGATAAATATAAACCCAGTTATTGCGCCAACAAAAGCAATAATGTTTTTAGGGCTACTCTGTTTCATTGGGTAAGATGGTGTTGTTAACATTTGCAGTACTGGGTAAGATGCAAAAACATCTGATTTACTCGCTTCAAGCCTTGCTGCTGCAGAAGTAAATATGGCTTCTGCCATGTTAAACTCTCTTTGTAAACGCTCTAATTCAACAATTTCTCGAGAGTAAATTTTTAATTGGTCTGCTAAATGTAGTGCTGAACGGCCTAAGTCTTCCAGCATTGACTCTTGGCCCTTTTGTTTTGCAAAAGCATCAATTAAATCAGCAAATAATCCAGAGCGTTTTGGGTTTAAATCTAAATTTAATGAGTTAAATATTTCATTAGAATTTACACCGTACATTTGGCTGCTTCTTTCGTTAATCGCAATACGGGTAAAATTCAATCTTTTTTGTTGTGCTTTAACTTTAGGGTGATTAACGCCCCACCGTGAACTGTATTCGGTAAGTTGGGTTATGCTTTCTTTTAACTCAGTAATGTAGGCACGAAATTCTACATCAGATTGAAGTGCAAAAGCTTGTCCAGCTAACCTCGGCGATACACCTAGCTCTTCACTTAGTTGATATATATATTCTTGTAATTGTTTTGCTTCGGCATTGACATAAAGGTGTTTTTCTCTAACACCAGAAAGGGTTCTCACCAATTGATCCATTTGGTCTGTTGAAACCACAATAGAACGTTGTTGAAAGTCAACAATGGCATTACGTGTTATGTTCATTCGTTCTCTATATTGGTCAAGCACTTGTTTAATACTTTGATCACGACGTAGCACTTCGTCGGCCCTTAAGTTACTTAGCTCATCTTGGAGAGACTCATATAAGGCAAGTGTTTTTTCTTGTGCTAACTCTTGACCATTAGCACTCATCTTAAGTGAAATAATTGATGTTTGTTCGGTCAGTTTAATTTTAGGCTTACCAAGATCTTCTAGAGAAATATGTAATTTTTTTGCCGCACGTGCTCTTACGCCTCGGCTTGATAACATTTCTTTATAATTTACACGTGGGTTAAAGCTACCACCAGAAAAAGGCGTCG
>MAAC01018251.1_pt1 | contig 35012 bp, 25 predicted proteins | sample 1115981 | NCBI WGS metagenome assembly MAAC01 (sample SAMN04961126, study PRJNA320927) | seawater metagenome | isolation source: sample BD02T64 sea water enriched with oil for 64 days | place: USA:Gulf of Mexico | collected 2013-07-27 | reverse complement strand
TCACCATCAACATAAGCCGGATACAACGCCTGATATTCTCCCGACTCACTTTTAACCACTAACTTACGAGCTTGAATATGTGGTGTATTAACGGCTTCTGATAACGGTAAAACTTCGCTGTAACAACAATCAATTACACCAAATTTGGCGTTACATTCACCCAACGTCATCGAAGCAATCAAAGTGGCGACTTCGGCTTGCAAATCATTCTGAGGTAATGGTTCGTTAATACGAGACACCCAATCATCACGCCCTGCAGCAGTACAAAATGCTAACCAAAATTTCGGTTCTACTGCACCCAATGCAATGGCTTTGCCATCAGACGTTGGATAGGTTCGATAACGTGCTGCACCGCCGTTTAGTAAATCTACACCTCGTGGTGTACCTTCACCTTTTAAGCTTAAATCTGCTAAGGAGAATGCTAACAGTGGCATTACAGAATCCGCTAATGCCACTTCGATATGACAGCCTTTGCCCGTTCGGTGTCGATCAAACAACGCCGCTAGAATAGTACTTAATCCGTATAAAGATGCGGCGCTGTCAGCAATAGGAGGCCAAGGTGCAACCGTTTCTTCTTCTGTTCCCGTGCCCGACAACAAACCGTTCATGGCAAGATAATTCAGGTCATGCCCTACTTCTTGGCTTAGGGGGCTTTCGGCTCCGTATCCATTTAACGAACAAATCACTAGCTGTGGTGCGTGATCCAGTAAATCATCAAACGATAACCCCAGTTTAGCCATTACACCGGGGCGAAAGGATTCCAACAACACATCAGCATCTTTTAATAAATCCAACAGTGTATGACGGTCAGTTTCTTCTTTTAAATTAAGACGGATACCTTTTTTTCCCGCATTAACAGAATCAAAGTAAGCAGAACGATTGTTTGGGCCTGTTGGCCCAATCAAGCGCATTTCTTCCCCTTGGGGCGGTTCAACCTTAATGACCTCTGCCCCCATTTCAGCAAGGGACATCGATGCTAAGGGGCCGGGCAAGTGGCGACTTAGGTCAACCACCTTAATACCCGTTAAAAATGTATTTAATCGACTCATGACAACTCTCTATGTATCTATTAACGTAAATTCGACAGCTTTACGTAAAGTCGACATCAAGGCCTAATTCTTTGGCAATAATCATGCTTTGAATTTGGCTAGAGCCATCACCAATACGCGTGATGCGAGTATCACGTAGATATCGAGACACAGGACAGTCATTCATAAAGCCAAAACCACCATGAATTTGTACGGCAAGATCAGCAACTTCAGAAGAAGACTCACAGCAATGATATTTCGCCATGGCTAATTCAAGCAATGTTGCAGTTCCTGCATCAACTTTTGCGGCGGCTTGACGCGCTAGCAATCGAGAGGTTTCGGTTTTAATGGCCATATCGGCAATCATTTTTTGAATCATTTGCAATCCACCCAAGCTTTTCCCAAAGGCTTGACGATCTTTGGCATAAGCAATCGTATGATCCATACAACCTTGTGATAAACCCAAAGCACAAGCAGATAAAAAACAACGTGCGGATTGATAGGTTTTATGAACGATGTAACGTCCGTCACCTTCGTTCCCTACAATCATTTCATCACCCACTTCAGCACCATCCATATAGATAGGGTGAGTATCCGATGAACGCCAGCCCAACTTATCGTAAGACTTTCCAATTTCTATACCTGGAGTTCCGTCTGGCACTAGGAACAAACTCATTTTTGTTTTTTCTGCATCCGCCGGGCTAGTAATCGCACCCACCAAATTGTAAGAGGTTATATCCGTACCACTATTCGTAATAAAAGCTTTTTCACCAGTCAGTGACCACTTATCACCCTTACGTGTTGCACGAGATGTAAAACCTGCTGTCCATGAACCCGCTTGAGGTTCTGTTCCTGCAATAGAACCGACTGCTTTACCCGCAACAATATCAGGAAGATATTTTTCTTTGTGCATGTCACTACCAAACTGCTGCAACGTTAAACCGGTAGCAACCGCAACCATAGTAGTCACGGCAAAGGTTTGGTCAGCACGAGCAAGCTCTTCAATCGCTAATGACATATCAAGAATGCCAAGACCTAAACCACCATGCTCTTCTTTAAAAGGAATCGATGCAACACCAATATCACGGTTCATTTTTAGATAAAGTTCAGTAGGGAATTTAGCCTCTTGATCCAATTTGTACGCTAGCGGGGCCAATTCCGCTTGTGCCCATTCTCGAACAGCCGTTTGTAAATTAATTTGGTCTTGGGTTAACTCAAGGTTCATAACAATTCTCTTCTTTTATTGACGAATATTATAATAAGGTGCTTTATTTTTAATCGATGTTGTTGATCAATAATGTCGATCGAATTCTGTATTCACAGTCAGGTACAACTTCAGTGTGACATTATCAGAGCAACCACATCGATTTCAGGTCAATTCGAGATAATCAATGGGCTTTTTAAGACCTCTTCAAGGCCTCTGTAAGACTTCAATAGTCTCATCAGAGGGAAGAGCCAGAATTTATTATGCGCGCCTCATAATCCAGACCCATCGTCCAAGTGGACTAGGACAGCACAAGGGGTTTGGGATAGTTTGAGACAAAGGAGATCACTTATTATGACCAGCATATCCGCCCTTCAAAACCTGCCAGTTCAGCAAAATCAGGAGCCTTCAGCCATGCATAGCTGGGCCGTGGTAATTGCCCATACACTGGAACATGCAGGTGTTGATAGCCAAGCTCTTTTCCATGAGGCGGGGGTTGAGTACAAACAAGCGGTCAACCCCTATATGCGGGTTCCTACAGCGAAAATGAACAAGCTGTTTCAGCTAAGCGTTCTGGCCACAAAGAACCCGGGGTTTGGCCTGTCGATGGTTGAATTTATTCATCCGACAACCTTCCACGCCCTCGGTTACTCGTTATTCGCCAGCTCGACCCTAGAAGATTTTTTTGAGCGACTTGTACGTTTCTTTCGTATCGCCAGCGACAATTGTCTGCACCATATTGAAGAGAGCCAAACCGAATACAAATTGCGCATTGAATTACTCGTGCCTAACTTGTCTCATGAAACTCAAGATGGCTGGACAGCAACCATCGTTAAGTTTATCCGAGCAATATATCGCCCTGGTTTTAACCCTGTGCGTATTACGCTGCCCCGACCCGAGCTGCCGTTAGCAGTACGTGAAAAATACCAACGTTATTTTCGCTGCCCGATAGAGTTTGATGCCGATGAGTGGGCCGTATATTACGACCGAGATGAGGTAAATGTACCATTACCGGCAGGCAACAGTGAATTGGCACTGGCCAACGATAAAGTTGCTATGGATTACCTCGCTCAATTGGAAAAATCCGATTTAGTCACTTCGGTTAGAAGCCTGATTATTCAACAGCTACCATCCGGTAATTGCAGTAAAGAGTGGGTCGCGGCAAGTCTGCACATGAGCCCTCGTAATTTACAACGCAAGTTAGACCTCCAAAAAACCAATTATCAAGATATTTTGGATCAAACCCGTAAAGGGCTTGCCAAGAAATACATAGAGTCAAAACACACTTCCATCAGCGAAATAACCTATTTGCTTGGATTTTCAGATACCAGCAATTTTTCTAGGGCTTTTAAACGTTGGTTAGGTTGCACCCCAAGCCAATATCGCACAAGGGCGGATCACAAAAACACCTAATAAATTAAGCGCTACTGTGTTTGCGAAATTGATTAGGTGTAATGCCACAGCATTGCTTGAAAGCAGAATAAAAAACGGACTTAGAATTAAACCCCACAGAAAAAGCGATATCTAAAACAGAATATTGTTGATGGGAGGGGTCTTCTAACAGTCGTTTTGCCGCCTGAACACGATACTGCGATACCCAATGGGTAAAACTTAGATTAAATTGCTGGTTGATCGCCTGTGACACATGGTTAGGATGTAACCCTGCGAGTTTGGCAAGTTTGGATAGGCTTAACTCGCTTTGCAAATAGAGTCTCTCTGATTGCATCAACGTTTCAACATGTTGTGATATTTTAAGGCTCAAATCAAAGGATATCCCCGAACGCTTATATCGTGCTGGACTTGTATTCATGTGCTGCAGTATTTGAGCAAAAGGCGTTGGATCAAAATACAGATCGATACTTTGCACGGTATCGTTGGATAAACGGATAAAATCGGATCCAGAAAGTACTAAGGATGGGGGAAGAGGTGTTCCGCTATCCCCGTTGCTGCACTGCATTTCCCATTCAATAGCAGCGGTACCCTGATTAACAATCGGTTGGTTTTTTAGCTGAAATTGAACCGTTGAGTACACTTGCTCTAGGCAATTTAACGACATTTTTAAAGAGTCGATATCAACAGGTGAATAATTGACGAATTCGAAGCTTTCCCGAAGAAAGGCTAAAGCCTTAGCATCCCTAGCTTCCGACCACTCTAGTAAGTATTCACTAACCCGCGATTGCATGGAAAAAGCCTTCATTCCGATAGCTGTTCAGAATACACTACCAAAATCGCAAGTAGATTGTTAGACCATTAATCGATGTTCACATCTGTCGGCGCTTGCACAATTAGGTCAACACCAGCCCCATCAAGTCGCCATGGCGACGGACTATTACTCTTAATTTAAGTCTCCCCAGTTCCACAATGTAAACTATTCTCAGTAGTAAGCTACAAGTACGCGATAGGTTTTGTAGCGGACGGAACACCTCAAGCCCCTAACACCACTAATATTGCTAGTTCTTCCTTCTATTAGGTAGTTTATGAAAGAGCTTATTAAAACACAGCTATTCTCTACCGAACGTAGAATCGGCGAACATTAATTTTATATATCAATATGATGATGAAGAAAATATTCACATCGTAGGCTTACCAATTCGGTTTGTTCATATTAATGAAATGGATATTGGGTGCCAGTATGGTGCATGCTTTGAGACAAAAAAATCAGAGTATAGTGTTGTCATCGACAAGCTTAAACGAATAGAAAACCTTCTCGAAATTAACAGTAAAACTAACGATCGCTACGGTTTATTTGAATAATTACAGGATGTACTCCATTGAAGCTACAAGATAAATTATTACTATCTGTAATCCCCGTTTCTATTGGTTGCTCCATTGCCCAGGGGGCAGGTACATTTTGGTATTACACCACAGTAAAAACCAATGACACGCTGTCTAAGTCCATGCCAATGGAATCCGCCATTGACTTCGCATTATTCTCTTCGTTTACAACTTTTTGTGCTGTCTTACTCACACTGCTTATAGTACGTATAAATGTCAGTTTATTCTTCTTACAACGAATAGATAAAGTTAAAGATATTATGCACGACATTGGTGAAAATGGAGGTGGAGCAGAAGATATTGAACCACAAGAAAACGATGAAATAGGTGAGATTTATCATTCTTTAGAGAAGATGAAGCGAAACCTTGATATAAGCCACAAATCGATGAAGAAGCTTGCATATTTTGACAAGCTAACAGGATTGCCAAACCGAGCATCCCTACAACAAGAATTATTGACGTCCCTCAGCGCAGCAAAACGAAAAAATGAACACTTTGCTGTTATTTTTCTAGACTTGGATAATTTCAAAGAAGTAAACGATACCCTCGGTCACAAAGTTGGCGACCTCTTATTGATAGAGGTCAGCGTGAGGATTAAAAAACAGTTACGTGGCAGCGACTTCATTGTCCGTGAAGAACTCGGGGAGCCAAATACCGGAAAGAGCTTGCTGGCCCGTCTGGCAGGTGATGAGTTCACGCTACTCATCAACGAGATAGAAGGCCCCAACGCTGCCTCTAAGGTTGCCCAAAGAGTTTTGGATGGGTTATCCCACCCCTTTATTATTGAGCAAAATGAAATCCACATGGGTGCAAGCATGGGTATCGCTATCTACCCCCAAGATGGCGTGGAAGCGGATGAGCTATTAAAAAACGCTGACTTAGCAATGTTTGAAGCAAAAAATAGCGGGAAGAATAATTTCGAATTCTTCACTAAAGCAATGAGTGCCATCGCATTTCAGCGTCTTTCTATGGAGAACAGCATTCGAAAGGCACTGGATAAGCAGGAGTTTATTTTATATTTCCATCCTAGAATTGCTTTAGAAGACGAATCTATTGTGGGGTTTGAGGCACTGATTCGCTGGGAAAGCCCTGAACTAGGATTCATCATGCCCAGTCAATTTATTCCTATTGCAGAAGAAAGCATGTTGATTTGCGAAATAGGTTATTGGGTAATCGACAATACCTGTCAACATATAAAATATTGGAAGGAAAACGGTTATCCTGACATACAGGTCTCCATCAATTTGTCGTCAATGCAAATATACCGAGGCGACACATACAATATGCTAAAAACCCTTATGTCGCTTTATGACATTGAAGGAAAAAACCTGGAAATTGAAGTTACTGAATCTCATATTTTGGATAACGAAGAAATATCCATCGAATTCATCAACAAGCTGCGTTCTTTGGGGGTCACCATTGCACTAGATGATTTTGGCACTGGATACTCTTCGTTAAGGTATCTTCAAAAACTGCCTATCGACGTACTCAAAATCGACCGTAGTTTTATCATTGATATTGAGGAAAACAAATCAACCAAGCAACTGCTTAAATCTATTTTCGATATCGCAAACAGTCTTGATATTGTAACTGTTGCCAGCGGTGTTGAAAACTACACACAGATTAACTTCATAAAGGACTTGCAGTGTGACTTCGTGCAAGGTTATTACTACAGCCAGCCACTTCCTGCAGAAGAAGCTTTTACCTATCTGAGTTCGAACTCATCAACATAAGATAACGCTAGTTCGATTTTGTAGGCTAGGACGACGTTAGTGGTAAGGGCTGCTGTAATAAAGGCTCATTTGCACAAACGTAGCTACTAAGATAGAGGAAAAAGCAATGCCGGCACCAATCAGTCAATTTGCGAATGTAGGAAACACCAAACTCCATTATCTATCAACGTCTCAGAATGTAACACCGAAGATAACGTTATTACTTCATGGGTGGCCGACATCCTCCTATCTGTGGCGCAATGTCATGAAACATTTAACACCAGATGAGACGGTAATAGCTTTAGACTTACCGGGGTTTGGCCAATCCGACAAACCCACACAGGGAGCCTATTCCCTTGATTACTATCAACAAATTATCCAACAGTTTCTAAATGCATTAGGTGTCAATAAGGTGAACTTGGTCGTTCACGATTTAGGCGGTCCAGTGGGGTTGTATTGGGCTGTTCTTAATCAGAGTAAGTTACATAAGCTTGTGTTACTAAATACACTGGTATACCCCGAGTTACACTGGTTCGTTAAGTTGTTTATTGCATTAAGTTTTGTACCCGGTATTCGAGGATTGATGTCGAGTCAAAGAGGGATCAAATTTGCCATGCAGCTTGGTACTACATCAACACTGCCGAATGAGTCCATAGATGTATACCAATCGCCCTTTCGAACAAAAAAAGAGCGATTGGCGTTAATACAGACATTACAAAAAGTCTCGCCGAAAAAATTAGCCACAATAGCAACCGGACTGAAAGATCTCTCACAGCCAATTCAAATAATATATGGCACCAAAGATTTCGCGCTTCCTGATGTTGCAAATACAATGAAACGCGTTAAACAGGACCTCCCTCAAGCCGTTATACATAAGTTGCCTGGTTGCGGCCACTTTCTACAAGAAGACGAACCAGAGAAGGTCTCGGCATTAATGCGCGAGTTTTTAATGTCGTAACTTGCAGCCCATAGAAAAGCTGTATATTATTACAGCTCACATACCGACCCTACAATGGAGTCCACCATGGCCGTAATTACCCGCTATATTGTTGAGCGTAACGGAGAAGAAAAAATGACATTCGTTAGCAAAAAAGACGCTGATGCCTACGACAAAGAGCTGGATATCGCCGAAAACCTTCAAGCACTGCTAGAAGAATCCGAGATTGAAATGAGTGACGGCTTGCTTGAAGATATATCCCTCTTCCTCGCTCGCAACAAAGATGCCGCCGGCCTTATTCTGAAAGGAAGTAAGCCTAAAAAAGCCTCTAGTGAGAAAGAAGAAAAAGGTGACAAGAAAAATGCTAAACTTGCTGCAGTAGATTCTGAGACAGTAAATAGCGATGCAGAAGATCAAAGTGATGTAGCATAAGCCGCATACATTATCTAACGGCATACAGTTTAGTCGCTACATGCCGTTAGTTGCATCGCCAATATCACCTCTACATCACCTAAATTGAATATTCTGCCGACAAAAATCCCACCCTATTTTTCTTCAAAACTTCTATGACTTCAACTACGAAGAATTCAGTTCAAAGAGTATCCGCTTTTACCAGTGATTCGCTTTCTAACCACGATGCAGTGGAAATTAGCCGATTAGTCACTAAAGGCGAACTATGCTCACTTGACGTTGTTCGTGACTCTATTGCTCGATCAAGACTCGTAAGTCCGCAATTAAATGCCATTGTTACTGATAGTTTTGATCAAGCACTATCAGAAGCAAAGGGCGAATTGAACGGGCCGTTTGCCGGGGTTCCTACGTTCTTTAAAGATAACGAACCGGTATATGGGTTACCAACGTTACGTGGTTCGCGTGCAATACGTTCCGAACCAAGCATTGCATCCTCGGCGCTTGTGACAATGTTTGGAGCGTTAGGAATGATCTCTCTTGGTAAAAGCACGATGCCAGAGTTTGGGCTCACCGTGTCAACAGAACCATTGTTGTCTGGAGCTACATGCAACCCGTGGGATATATCACGAACACCAGGGGGATCCTCCGGTGGTGCTGCGGCTTTGGTTGCTTCTGGTGTAGTGCCTTTAGCTCACGGTAATGATGGTGGCGGCTCCATCAGAGTCCCTGCTGCCTGCTGCGGCATAGTGGGTTTTAAGCCTACTCGTGATCGTTTAGGCGTTTTGCCCACCTCCAAAATGGTTCCTATCAAGCTGTTCACGCAAGGCGTGCTTACTCGCACGGTGAGGGACAGTGCTGTATTTTATGAAGAAGCAGAGAAAATATTCAAAAACCCTGCTCTTCCAGAAATAGGCAAAGTATCAGCTACACCCTCGAAACCATTAAACATTACCTACATGTCTAACCTGCCAGGTAGAGCAAACAACGTAGACGCTGATGTTTCTGCAGCCCTACTACAAACTGCGAATCTGTGTCGAGAACTGGGGCATAATGTTACGCCAATCGACAACCCTTTCCCTAAAAAACTATTTAATGACTTTGCTATTTACTGGGCTATGCTGGCATTCTTTGCCAAGTTCCACAGCAAAAAATTATTTTTGATTGAGATAGATAAAAAGAAAGTTGAACCATTTACCACCAGCCTAACTCGATTTTTTATGGCTAGATCTGTTACCTTGCCAGCTGTAATTCGCAGACTACGCAAGTTTACTATGCTTTATGAGCAGCTCATGGGTCAGTACGATATCATCCTATCCCCCACTACTTGCCATACAGCGCCAAAAATTGGCTATTTGAGCCCTGAACTGCCATTCCCTGAGCTATATAGTCGCTTAGAACAGTTTGTTCCCTTCACTTGTTATCAAAATATTTCCGGTGCTCCAGGAATTTCATTGCCTTTGCATAAAGATCAACAAGGGCTTCCGATAGGTATGCACTTTGGTGGGAAATATGGACTGGACTCCGAACTACTTGCATTAGCCTACCAATTAGAAGAAGCCAACCCTTTCACTACATTGCTTCAAATGGATCGATAAACGCCCAGTCAGTATTCATTACTGCTTGCCAGCAGTTGCTACCTGCGTGGTTGCTGCTCTTATGTAGTGCCTTAGGATTGCCAAGTTTAACGATGGTACCTACATGATCCCCCAGTATTTTACAGCTGACAAGGTCTCCATCAATGCGAAAATTTAGCCCTGATGAGTCCGAGGCGCTTTTTGCCTTAATGGTGCGAATCATCATCATTGGTTTAAATATATTAACCTGAGCAGCTTGCAGAGTAAGTTTCATGGCTGGAGCGTTAAAGGATACAAAAGGAACGCCTTCCCACACGGCAACGACTTGCGCTAATCCACCACCTAACGAGTGCCCGGTGACTGAAACCTTACGGCCCCTGGCGATACTTTTAGCATGCCTCACCATGTCTCGAGCAGAGGAACACTGGTTTGGTAAAATATGGACGCCAATCCTTATATCTGCCGAAATATCTGAGAAAAATTTACCAATTTGACCAGGGTTGGTGCCGCAGCAACCTACAACAACATCAGAGTCGTTTTGCCAAATCCCACCCTGGAACCCGTCACCAAATAATGTACCGTCCTCCCATGTTTGCACTTCCCAATTGTCGATCATATGCCCAGGCGGCTCAGCGTAATATTGGTTAGTGCTCTGATGGTATACCCCACAGGCGATTTTTGCATAGTCGAGACAGGTGGCCATGATGATGTCCTATGTTCTTATGTTCTTATGTGTTTGAGTTGAGTATAACGGGCTTGCATTTAAATGTGTGTGGAAAAAGGTGAATTGGGAATATTCACGGTATTGAGCGAAAAAAGCCAACGACAAGTGTAAGCGCAGCAACTCTTGCCTGTACACAACACACCCGACCCCATCATGCTGCCACCGCAACAGCAACTTTCTTCAATTCAATATTCCATGATAGTAACGCCTCATAATCCTCAACCGTCTAACAATGAGATATAGCGTCCAAGGCCTTAACGTAATACCGATAGAGATCGAGCTGACTGTTCCTGTAACCATAGTTTGTTCGCCATACAGAGACAGATAAAACGTTACCAGACGCACCCTCCATTTTCCGTCCTGGAATCAACAATAGGGTGCAGGGAGAAGAACAGAATCCAGTGAACCCCTTATGCCCGCTGTGTTTATAAAGCGGTCAGTTGTAGGGATCCAAATTTAGGGTTAAAAAACGAAAAAGCTGACACTCCGATTTAACGCTTCAAACCGTCGTCGAAGGGCGATAGATTTTTTATGTATTGGTTCAGACTTAATCTGACACAAAAAAGCCCCGACATGTACCGAGGCTTTTTAACGAAATTGTTACTGTAAATTAAGCAGATTTATTTCTTCTTGAAAAACCTAATCCAGCCAAGCCAATACCAAGTAAAGCTAACGACGCGGGCTCTGGAACTTGCGTAGCATTAAAAGTAAAATCATCCAAGGCAAATTGAGAGCCGCTTTTGGTAAATTGGAGGTTATCAATTCCTGTGAAACCAGCGTCAAACCAAGTTGGGGCGCTATTTGAAATAGATAAAGTTTGCGAATAAGTTTCTATGTTATTCAAAAAACCTTTAATTGTTATATTTTGCGTAAGACTCCATGCTGAAGTTATATATGCGCCATTAAAATCAAATAGGCTGTCAGACGAGAGGCTCACAGTTTCAGATGACGTATGTTGGAATATGGAATAGCTACCGGATGTAGTACCTACGTCATACCCTGAACCAGCAAGGTAATTTTTATTTATAAGTTTAAAATCTCCCCAATCAAAACCTCCGTATCCTGATGTCACTTGATTACAGCAGTCATTTGTAGTCAATCCCTCAAAATCAAGAACTGTAGCTTGTACATTGCCAGCTAATAGAAAAAGAGATAATGCAGTTATTATTTGTTTCATTTTTTAGTTCCATGGTTAGTTGTATGGCAAATTCTTAGCAAAATAGATGCCGATTGTAAATTTAACTGAAATTACAGTAAGTTACGCCGACTCGGGTTTACTAGAAAGGTGGGGGCTGTAAAGGAAGCCGAAATTGAATAAGACTGCCTGTACTACAATAATTTAACAGCGTACTGAACAGAAATTCGATAAGGTAGTTTACCTACCTTTCTTATCCTTACTGATGACCTCCAAACATTCCTTTTATATCAACCGATTACAATATACTGCGCATTGCCATGGACTAAACTATATGTAGTGCAATTAGGTTATTTGGCATGAATAGCTAACTATGGCGTTTAATGGGAATCTAGCCCTGCTTTCGTAGGAAGCCCGTATATAGAGGTTGAGTGATTATATAGTTGAAAAGCAGGTGGTTTTAGGATTTAGACGATATTCTGAACGACGGCTGAGGACGAGTAGGAGCTCCAGGTTCAAATGAGCCCTAAAGGCCGATTTATAAACACAGCTGACTATCTGGGCAGCTAGAATCCCACTTTTTGAAAGATTACTAAATGTCGGCATTGACGCGTCAGAACCCGGTATAAAGCTTACCTCGACAGCCCTCCAAAGGCCAAATCCGGGCAAACTATGATTACAAAAAACTAATAACGGCGCATGCTAATATACAAAGCAACAACACTCACTAACGCCATAATCAACCAAACACCATTCATCGCTTCAAAAACACTATACCCCATACGATCACCGATATTTAAAATGGCACCACCGATACCCGCTGCCAAACTAAAACCCAACGCATCAACAACACCAGCGGCCGTTGATGTTTTCCCTTCCTTTCCACTTTCAGTATTCGCCATCGCCAAATTCATCGTCATCGGATACACCAAACCCATACCAAAAGCAGCAATACTCCAGACAAAATAACTCATAAATGCCCATTGAAAGACCGAAAGAAATAGCCACAATAATAGCACTCCAACACCTAGAAAAGAGAAGCCAATAATCAGTAATGTTTTATCCCCAAAATTTACTGCCACCTTGTCATATACCCAAGAGGCCAACGTCCATGACAACGCTCCCGATGTTAAAACAAGGCCAGCTGCAGCGGCCGTGTACTGGTAATGATCGGTTAACACGAGTGGAATAAATGCTTCCGCACCAAAAAATGTAAAAACCAACAGCAGCTTTAAACTTAACGCCGCTGACAACCCTTGCCCCGCTTGTAAAATGTCCACCGGAAATAACGAAAGCAATGGCCGCCAAAAAATAAATAGAGAAAAGATAGAAAGAGGAATCACCCAGTAACTATTCACTAAGCTGATGCTCGCCAAAAAAAAAGCAACGCCACACGCAATACGTAGTGCTTTTGGCAAATTAGAAAAATCTATTCGTCGTCCTCCTTTAGTGTCAATACTAAGCGCACCAAGACGGCTATAAACAAATGCGCCCGAAAGAAGAGCCGGTAAAGCAAGCCCCCAAAACACATAAGACCAATGCCATTGACTTGTCACATAACCTGCTAACGCAGGAGCAATAAGAGAAGGCAGCACCCAAGCCGTTGTTAAATAAGAAATCGCCCGCCGACGCTGATCCTCACCATAAGCAATGTTCACTGAAGCAAAAACCACAGATTGAATTGCACCACCACCGAACCCTTGTAGTGCCCTACCTAGAATTAACACAGGCATAGAACTCGCTTGAGCCGCAACTAAAAGCCCTGCAACAAAAACCAATATTCCCGCTAAAAATGGCTTCTGTGGGCCTCGTTGATCGGTATACGCACCCGCCAAAATTAAGCTGACAAGACTCGCCAGCAAATAAGAGTAAAAGCCCGCGCCGTAAAAGTGCTGCCCATTAAACTCTTCGGCAATAGCAGGCATCATGGTGGTGATGGCAAGGTCATCAAACGCATGAATACTAATGGCGATAATCAGACCAACAATTAGACGATCAATAACAAAATTTCCTTAACATAATTTATGAACCTGGAAACGTAGCCGCAAATCCTTCTCGCTGCACTCCACATGCATTCGTAATAAAACTAACGGCATGGTACAACCCAGCCAACATAATTAACTCAATGAGTTGATCATCTGCATAATACACTGAAAGTTCTGACCATAAACCATCATCGACCGTTTTAGTCTTATACAACTGATCGACCAATTGCAGTAACAACACTTCCTTATCTGACCAGATAGATGGCGTTGACGTTTCATTCAAAGTATCGCTTATTTGCTCCTGCGTAAAACCTGCCTTTTGTGAAAAGCCTGTCACATGTACACCCCATTCATACTCTGCTTTACACAATGCACAGGTACGCAAAATAACCAATTCCCTCTCAGAAATACTGATACTGCCCTTATCTAATAAGCCTCCCTGAATCATTCGGCTCAATACTCGCGGGTTATGAGCAACCGTTCTAAAAATCCCTAAAGGCGGAACACCAGGAGGCATAATTACGTCAAAATTCTTTTGAATATCCGCAGTATACGGAGCAGTTAGCGGTGCTATTCGTGTCATCATAATAAACCTCATTAATGGTAAAAATGGTGATAATGGAGCATTCAAATCATTCTAAGCCTGCTACACTATCTGTAGCAACAAAACCACAATACCGCTACACTTTATGTAGCGCAAGCTTTTTATCTAAGGATAATAATGACCACTAACAACAAACGCCCCATCACCGAGCTTATCGACCTACTGGGGAAAAAATGGATTCTCAGAATTTTATGGGAACTCAACCTCGGGTCTTGCACCTTTAGAGAGCTACAGGCTCGGTGTGGAGACATATCCCCCACGACCATTAACAAACGAATCAAAGAATTGTGTTCGGCAAATCTCGTTACAAAATCAAAAGACAGCGGATACAATTTATCACCACAAGGAAAAGAGTTAATTTCGCTCTTTGAGCCAATTAACGACTTTTCCAAACGCTGGGCAAGTTCAAAGAATTACTAACACTCGGTATTATCTTTTCGCCACTTACCTGGCGACATGCCATGATACCGTTTAAATGCTAATTGAAAGGCACTTTGTTCGGAATATCCAAGTAGAAGAGATACTGCGACCAAATTCATGCCTTTATCTTGTAAATATCGACGAGCCAAATGCATCCGGATACGGCTCACCACTCCCCTCAGTCCATCATCAGAGTTTTGCAATCTTCTTTGCAGCGTTCTTTCAGAGACCACCATTTTTCTCGCGATACTTTTTAATGAGGCTTGCTTATGGGGTAAAGCAGCTACCACCTCATCATAAAGCTGTGTGACAAAGTCTAAATTGGCAATCTCTGGAAGAACCTCTTTAATCAGCTCAACCTTGGGATTCGCTGCTTCGGTTTGCAAAGTAAGTTGCAAAGCATCCTTATGAAACAAAAGCCCGAGGTCTCGTCCAAAAACAACCTGATTAATACCCATTTCTTTGCAATAACACCGCTGATATTGCTTATCATCAAAAGGGAATGAAACCGAAGCGACTACGTTATCCCGCATCCCCACCAGTCGAGTAATCGCTACAAAGCTACTCATAGCAAAGCCGGCATAATGCTCGGGAACTGAACCAACACTCCAATACAACTCCATACCTTGGGCACTACGACGAACATTGGCAATGCTTACCCCATAAAAAAGGCTTTCATAAAAAACATAACCATTCAGCATTTCTTCTAATGTCTGCGAACTCGCCAACATGTGGCCAATTGCACCAAGGTGCTGGCGGCCAATGCTTTGTCCAATCATCAACGGCGCAAGGCGCTCACCCGATATCTCAACGGCCTCCTTGAGAAACCCTTCGACGGTAGGGATATCTACCGACTGATCCGGCTTTATTCGTCTTATAGCGAAACATAGTGACGATGCACCATATCCAGCACGGCAAAGCCACTCATCAATAACAGCAACAAAAACCCCTGATACCGATAGCATTCCACCTTCCCCATTTGGCGTATTATATTAATTTAATGGCATATAATAGCAATAATTTAGCCGCTAGACATCATAAGATTAATTCAAATTCAACAAGGGATTAGCTCTATGACGACGATATTACAAAGCATCAGAAGTACGCCTTTCGAATTACAGGTTCGAAAGGAAACACGGTTTGATTTCAGCTCTCTTAATACGGCCATCCACACCGAGGACAACGTCTACACCAGTCACTTTTTTAATGCCTTATCTTTAGTTGCCCCGCTTACTGAAGGCATGTTGATTCGAGCCATTCGCAAAGCACAACCCATGCTTGAGGGCAGCGAACTTGCAAACGATGCTAAAGCCTTCATTGGCCAAGAAGCCATTCATACCCGGGAACATCGAGCATTCAACAAGCGTCTAGAGGAGCTGGGCCTCGATGCAAAGGCCACTCTCGAAGAAATGGAACAAGGTATAAGGGAAATAGAAGCCACCAAGTCACTTCAAGAACACTTGGCCATAGTTGTCACCGGAGAGCACATCATCTACTCCTTCACACGTGCTCTATTGGCTTCATCACACCATCATCTCGAGCAACACGACACTGTTCGCGCTCTTTTTATTTGGCACGCCCTAGAAGAAATGGAGCACCAATCGGTTTGTGATGATATTTATAAGCACCTATATGGAAAAGGCGCTGAGCACCGTCTACTTTATTTCCGCACATTAACAAGTACCGGGAACCTGCTTGGGGGCATTGTCGTTAAACTGATACGCTCTCTACTAGCACAAAGCAGAGAACCGAAAAAAGGGGAACTTCGTGAATTTATTAATTGGTTAGTTCGCACCCCTGGCATGGGAACAATAGCAACAAAAGAAATTATCGGCTTCTTCTCGCCGCGCTTTAATCACTGGAGCCGCCTAGAGGAAGATCAGAAACTCATTTCAATTCACCTCAAGTCTGCCTAGAAATCAGGAGGTTGCTACTTCAAGAGCAACCTCCTTGTTCACTTTACTGGAATTAACGCCGACTTCACTTCCTTCTTGGAATATTTATCTCTCGCCTCAGAGCAGCAACCCTTTCTCGACTATCACAACCTTCCATATGGTCGTTCACCAACCCCATCGCCTGCATAAACGCATAAGCCGTTGTAGGCCCAAAAAACTTCCAGCCTCTTTTCTTAAGATCCTTACTTAGTGCTTGAGATGTTTCTGTAATACTCGGCCGAGGGTTATCTCCTCCCGCTTTTCCAACATGCGGCTCAGGAGAATCAGGTTCCCATTCCCAAATATAAGCAGCAAGGCTGCCAAATTCATCAACTATCTCTAGAGCACGCTTGGCATTATTAATCGTTGCTTCAATTTTCCCACGATGGCGCACAATGCCTTCATTTTGAAGAAGCCTTTCCACATCCCCTTCATCAAAATGTGCAACCTTATTAAAATCAAAACCAACAAATGCTTTACGAAAGTTTTCACGCTTACGAAGTATCGTCAGCCAAGAAAGACCTGATTGAAACCCCTCAAGACAAATTTTCTCAAAGAGTCGAATATCACTCGTTTCTGGATGACCCCATTCATCATCATGGTAGCAACGATAATCCAAATGATCACTACCCCACCAACAGCGAGTAACTGCATCTTCAGCCGTATGTAAATATTTACGAAGGGAATCCGGCATAAATTATTAATCCTATATTCAATGTTCCGAAAATAGCCATCTATTTATTTTCGGGAATTGAGAATTTATTGGCATCAGTCAATATTATCTCGATAAGTTTTTCAGGCATAACCCTGAATGCAGTGTTTCTCGCTTTAGCCAACCACTTATTCTCTACTTGTTCCATATCACTTATATTACGAGATAGATTCACTCGTTTCGTCGTTAACGGAATTCTATGCTTTTCATATAGACGCAGCGCTTTATTTACATCATGGGTAGACTCCAGGCACTTCATTAACACGACAGAGTCCTCAAATGCTTGGGCAGCACCCATACCCAAACTGGTCAACGCAGGATGTGCCGCATCCCCAAGTAAAGTAACCCCTTTTTCTCCCCACTTCTTTAGAGGTTTTCGATCACGAGTATTCACTTCAATTATATTCTCTGCAGGGGTGCAGGCGATGACATCAACAACCTCATCACTCCAGTCGCGGTAGGTATTAACAATTTCAGCTTTGTCCGCGTCATTATTGTCGCCTGACAACAAGCTGATATGCTGAAGGCGCTCAGCAACTTGTTTGGTGTTTTTTGTTCCCCACCAATACACTTGGCCATCGCCAAGATCCATTAACCCAAAGCGCTCGCCCTGCCCCCAATAGTGATTTGCACTACCTTTTGTTACCACCGGGTGTTCAAAATTTGTGGTTGCCAGCCATGCTACATAATGTGTATGTCTCGCATCGTCTAGACCAAACATCTGATTTCTTACGGCGGAATGGTTGCCATCGGCACCAATCAACATATCACCTTCTACAACCGAACCATCTTTGAAGGTCACCCGCACTCCATTCTTGGTGTGCTTAAAATTATCGAGCTCCTTACCTAGGTGTAATTGGTCACAATTAATGAAGCTCAACAGTGTATTCTGAATGTTTTTTCGATGAACCATCACAGTAGGCGCCCCCAACTTCTCGCCGACCTTATCCACTGGCATGCGGGTGATTAAGTCACCATTGGTTTCACGAGCATACATATCTGTGATTACTTCACCAGCGTCCATCATCGCCCCGTCGACACCCAGCGCTTTTAACGCATTCATGCCGTTGGTTGTTATAGAGATTGCCGTTCCCGCATCTCTCAGTTTTTTAGCCTGTTCATATATTTCAACACTGATCCCTATTTTATTCAAAGCAATAGCGGCAGATAGACCACCCATCCCGGCGCCTATGATAATGGCTTTTCTATTTGATGATGTTGACACTGCAATTACTCCTCTATTCGAATCAAAAAAATAAGACCACGCTTCTATCAATACTCATGGAATAAAATCAAGAATAACCCTCGGCAACAGGCGGGAGGCAATGTCTTCGATAAGAGCATCACTACCAACGCTATACCGTGCTTTGGGGTGGGGTGATTTTAATATCCCATATAGCTGAGAGGCCACATCCTGCGGATTTCTTTTCGGTGATTTATCATAAGTCAAGGCGGACACATGGATATCGAGTGGTAATAACTCCCGCCGTAATGACTCGTTGATTGCGGCGGAAGATAGCTTGCCCAATCCTGCATTCATATTCACGACTTTCCCTTTTGAGGCCTGTAACAACGGAATCATTGCCTGTGTTAATCCAATATTGCCAATGACGCAAACCTCATATTGCATTCTTAATTCGTCTAATTTCAAACATTCTATAGAGCTCGACGTACCAACCCAAGAATTGTTAATTAGAAGATCTAACCTTCCCTCTTCCTCTAATACTCTTTTTGCCGCCTTAACCGTTTCTGTATTGGTCACATCAAAAACAATAGGATGCAGGGTATTCGGGGCGTCTATCTGAAGACATTGCGCCTCACTCTCACTTCTTACCCCTGCGTAAACCGTTAACTGCTTAGCCGCTAGATTTAACGCAACTTCTTTTCCCAATTCGGTAGAGCAGTCCGCTATCAATACAACCGCGCCATCTGTAGAACGAGGTGCGAAGGTCGTAGATATTTTCTGCCCCACGAGAGGGATATCACCCAGAATTTTCAATGCGAAATCTCTGTAATCTTTCTGAGAGTGGGGTGACGCATTTGTTGCTGTCTTGATAGATGTTGCTGCTGATGCTTTATCGAATTCAATAATGTCGGTCAGTGTATGCCCTAACGTTGTCACGTTAGGCGGTATCATGATACCAAGGTGATCACCAGGTAGGTGGTGCACATCAATTTTTGCGCTAGTTACCTTTCTCCAGCCGTTAAACGGGTCGTTATGTTGACTATCAGCAACTTTATGGGCCTTATTAAGTAAACTGGGCAGCGGTTCTTTCGCCTTCAACAAGGTAATGGGGAAAGTCACTGTGGTTGGCTTGTAATCCATTAAAGCATTCCAGTGCGCCTTAAACACCTTAAATAATTTCTCTACCATTTCAGCAGAACATTCCTCAGGAAGACGCCCCTCCTCTTTTGCTTTGTTAACCATAGTAGCAATTAGAGAGTGCCTTTCGAGTGTCAGAATATTCCATACTGTAGAGGTGATAACATCTGATAAAGGGAGTCGCTGATATATATTCTGCAGCATACCTATCACACTATTTTCTTTACGATAACCCGGCAAGCTTTCGGGGCTATCGATGTCCTCATAACTTCCTAACAGATCCCATACAAACCACTTTTCCAATAATTCATCGCTTACCTCTTTCTTGTTTGGCTCACCAAGCATAATGGAATCAATGAGAATAACATTTTCAATCTTGCTGCCTCTCTCATGCAATAACCTAGCAACTTCAAGTGCAGCAAAACCACCAAAAGACCACCCTGCTAACAGACAATCACCATCTGGTCTGATCTTTTTAATCTCATCCGCATAAAAGCAGGCTAATTTGTTGATACTATCAATCGGGGGTTCATCGCCCTCTACACCAGGGGCCTGAATGCCATAAACCACCCTATCGGTATTCAAATGTTTAACAAGATTGGAATAGCAAAGAATCGTGCCGCCGATTGGGTGAATTAAAAATAGAGGGGGAAGACGACTATCTCCTTTTTTGAGTGGGATAATATACCGTGCACCAGCAGTCCTATCACCCTGCAATACAATATGGTTAGCAAGTGCCTGCACTGTCGGTGCCGTTAAAAACGTCGACAAAGGTATATTTAGGCTTAATTCTTTCTCGAACAACGCAACCAAGCGCATCGCTACTATCGAGTCACCACCAATATCAAAAAAGTCATCGTGAATACCGATTTTATCTCGCTGTAGTACTTTTGACACCAACACACAGATTTGCTGTTCCAAATCCGTACTAGGTGCAACATACTCAACGGTAGGAGCCTGTGCAATTTCTCGCTCACTAAGTGATTTGACATCAACTTTCCCGCTTGGGGTTTGTGGTAAAGCCTCAACACTAACAAAACGCCCAGGAATCATGTAGTCAGGTATGTGCTGCCGTAAATGGTGTTTCACCAAGGTATAATCTACCGTCGCTTCAGCGACTGATACAACATAAGCGACAAGCTGATGTTGCTGCCCCAGACCATGACTCACTACGGCCACTTCGGAAAACTGTTTTTCTCCAGAAACCGAGTAGGAAAGAAGATTAACCTCAATCTCACCCAGCTCAACCCTGTGCCCTCGCACTTTAACTTGAGCATCTGATCGGCCCAAGTAGATAAAGGAACCGCCAGGCAATTGAATACCAATGTCACCTGTTTTGTAAAACCGTTGCTTGGGCTTATCGGGTAGCGAGATATCAACAAATCGTTCAGCTGTCAGGGTACGGTTATTTTTATAGCCAGCAGCAAGACAACGTCCACTCAAGTATATCTCTCCGGGCATACCTAACGCGACACATTTGCGCTGCGCATCAAGCAACACTACATGGCTGTCGGCAATCGGCTTACCAATAGGAGGTAGGTTTGGCCATTGCGAGGGAGCCCCCTGCATTACGTGCCGAGTAACAACATGACTTTCGGTAGGGCCATACTGGTTCTCCAACGCGCTATCTTTGATATTTTCAAATAGTACACGAATATCTTCGGTAACTTTTAATTGCTCCCCAGAAGAAATAACCCGCTTAAGGTTTTGAGGAAATATTTCAAGTTGACATGCAGCTTCCGCTATACGCTGAAGAATCACATAAGGGACATACAGCCGCTGAATGTCAAACCTATCGATGTACCGTAATAACGCGGGAGGATCCAATCTTTTTTCTTCCGGTATAATGTACAACGTTCCGCCCTCAGCTAACGTTGAATAGATTTCCTGGAAAGAAACATCGAAGATGATAGGGGAAAATTGTAACGTGTTAGTGCAGCAGCCAGCATTATCTCCAATTTGCCAACCCACCAAACGGTTAAGTCCAGCATATGGCATGGCTACCCCTTTGGGCTTTCCCGTTGATCCTGATGTAAATAAAATATACGCTATATCGTTATCCGATGGATAGTTTGACGATGAACTATCAAGGGTGGTTGATGCATCATAGCCAACAACCTCATTAGGCGATATTAACGGCACATCATTAATCGAGAAATTATCGGTGTTATCAACAATAACCGCGTCAGGTTTAGTATCGTCAAGTATTGATTGCAATCGACTTTCTGGAAGTTGTTTATTCACTGGAATAGCAATCATACCGGCACGCATAATGCCCATTAATACAATCACTAGTGTTGATGATCGCGTTAATCCAACAAGTACTTTATCACCGGAGCGCAACCCACGGTTCACCAAATTAACCTGAACACTGTCTATCAACGCAGACAACTGCTCATAGCTATAATCATGTTCCTCGTCAACCAGTGCGCTATGACTGGGGGAGCATTTAACAACGGTATCGAATCGTGAAAATACATTTTGTGCCTCACTCACGTCACTTTCCGGTGTTGTGCAATGCTTTTGGGTATCAATTACTGGTTGCATAGCTCAGCCTCCAAAAACGCAATGTCCGCAATATCTGAGGTTTCATGCTGACATAGCCTTCGAACAAGAGACTGATAATACGTGACGATTAAGTTAACTTGATCCTTTGTGTACACTGCGGGATTACAGTCCAATCTAAACATGATATTGCCACTCCTTGGATCAACGATATAGTTGGCCAGTAAATCAAAATTGGTTTTCTCATTCACCTCAACACCAACAACACTCACGCCCTTACGAGCCTCAAGCAACATGTCAAATATATGAAAATTGGTAAAGTTAAAAGCTATATCAACAGAAAGAACGCTCTCGGCCGTTTCTAGAATTGACTTTATTGGTTTACGCCGATGCGGGTAGGTTTTTTTCTCTTCGATAAAAAGGCGTTTTGCAAATTCAATCCAGTTATCTGAAAAATCTGACACCCTGATAGGTAAAGTATTCAGGAACATCCCCGGCAACCTTTCACTTCCCTCCTTCTCTACCCGGCCTTGAGTGACAACTCCTGTTACAACCTCATCCTGTCCGGACAGAAGCTTTATCACCATACAGTGGACAGCCATCAACAGGGACTTCAATGGTACGGCGTAACGCTTCGCATGTGCTACCAAAGTACCTGACAGTTCACTGTCAAAATCTACCTGAGTTGAAAATGGCGAACCCTTCTGCTGTTCGTAAAAAGGAATCCAGCTTTCTATTCTTGAAGTCGCGCCCCCTTGCAAATAGTCTTTCCAAAATTCCGTGGTCTTTTTATCTTTTTGTGCTGCAATTTCTGCTTCTATAAATTCACTAAGCCTTACCTCTGGCGCCGGGAGCGGTTGTGGCACATCGTAACCTAACGCTAGAAGGTAGCGTTGGAAGATTTCAGTAATGAGCGTTGCTACACTCCAGCCATCTAATAACGCATGATGAAAACTAAAGGTAAATTGCAAATATTCGGAACGAATATGTACAGCAAATAGGAATAGCGGGGCTTGCGACCAATCATATTGATGCACACTACGAGCATTCCTATGTAGCTGGACGATATTCTCCTGCTCAGCCTCGCTAAAACTTCTAAGGTCTTCAACTACCAACGGTACAACTGACTGTTTATTGATGATTTGCAGCGGACTTGAGAATTGTGTCAAGTCAAAAAATGATCGTAATACCTCATGCTGCCCAACAATTTCACTGATCGCTTGAGTAAATATAGCTTCGTTCCATGGCACAGAAACTTTGTAACTCATGACATCATTATAGGTTGCCGTACCGGCTTCCTGTTGACTGTGGAATAACATACCTAACTGAAGCTGACTGGCGGGAAAGGCGTCCTCGGCATTTGCCAAACTGCTGTGCGCTCTTTCTGATGGCTCAATTAACTCAAACGGATCTAGTTGGTGTTGATCGACAGAAGCATCGGCGTGGCTATGAGAAATAGCCGCCAACGACTCGATCGTTGCATTATTGTAGAGATCAGCAAGCGTAAAATGAACCCCTCTGCGCTCTAGCTCAGATTTAATACGTATTGCTATTAGAGAGTCGCCACCGACCGTAAAGAAATTGTCAGTGACACATATAACAGAAATTTTCAGCTGCTCAATCCATACCGCAAGAATATCCGCTTCAACGTCATTTCTTGGAGCAACCACATCACCACGCTGTCGACCAACGTCAAGATTAGGTTTTGGTAGCAAACGTTTGTTAACCTTCCCATTGCTCGTTAATGGCAACTCAGCAAGTCGAATATAAACGGCTGGAACCATATATTCTGGAAGGATATCACTAAGATAGTGTACTAATTCATGACTCTCGATAATCGCTGGTGCGACATAATATGCACATAAGTAATCCCCACGAGCATCAGCATGCTGGCATACCACTACGGCGGAATCGATTGACTCATGGGACTGAAGACTATTCTCTATCTCTCCCAGCTCTATGCGATTTCCGCGTATCTTAACCTGGTCATCTAGTCGGCCTAGATATTCGATATTCCCATCACGATGCTGACGAGCAAGATCCCCGGTTCTATAAAGTTTTTTACCGTCATCAAACGGATTATCAACAAACGCCTTTTGCGTTAGCTCCGGTTGACCAAGATAACCCCGCGCTAATCCCACGCCCCCTATACATAGTTCACCTGGAACCCCAGTGGGCTGCAATTTTAAATCTTTCGACACTATATGCAACGAGGTGTTATCAATAGCACTTCCTAACGGAATGTGTGTTTTTCCCTCTAGGCTCTTTTTGTTGCATTCAAAATAACTGACATCAATCGTTGCCTCTGTCGGTCCATACAGGTTCACTAATCGAACGTTATCAGAAAACAGTCGGGAGTGTCGTCGATAAAGGTCGATGGGTAACGCCTCACCACTACAATAAATCAGACGCAAACTTGCAACACGCTCAAGTGTATCAGTCTTCGTTTCCAAGTGACTTAAAAAAAGTGCAAACATAGAGGGGACAAAATGAATAACCGTAACCTTATTGCGATCAATCGCATCAACAATAGCCCACGGATCCCTTTCACCTTCTTGTACTAATAAATCAAGCGAGGCACCATACCAAGACCACCAAAAAAGCTCCCACACTGAGACATCAAATGTGTAGGGTGTTTTTTGAAGCAGCACATCGCCCTGACCAAGGCCACCATTTTTCTGCATCCAAGACAGCCGGTTTACCAATGAATGATGCTCCAACATTACTCCCTTGGGGTTGCCGGTAGAGCCAGAAGTATAGATAACATAAGCTAATTGCTTGGAATCAATTCTTTCATCAAGATTATCAAACACATATCCATTAATCTCCAAATCGTCCATTAAGATAATTGGAAGATCGAACTCTACATTACCTGCCTGATCAGCATTGCTGATCAGTAAAGAGGCCTCGCTATTTTCCAGTATATGAGATATGCGTCGTGTTGGTGCCTTACAATCAATAGGAAGGTAGGCACAGCCTGCTTTTAACACGGCAAAAAGGGAAACTAACAAATCAACTGATCGTGGCAACTTAATCGCGATAACTTTACTATTTGTCGGACAAAGCTCTCGTAAATGCCGAGCCAGTTGATTTGCCCTCGCATTCAGTTCGCTATAAGTTAGCGACTCATCCGCGTCAGAAACCGCCTTTGCGTTGGGCGAACAAAGAACTTGTTCCTCAAATAGAGCATGTACGGTCTTTTCTGCAGGGTAATCTGCTTCATTACTGTTGGCTAACGCAATTTGCCGTAGGATTTCTTGCTCATGAATACAGTCAAACTCACTTACCTTTTGTGTTAGTGATTGTTTGGCCTGCTGGAAGACCGTAGCAAAACACTGCATAACTCGATCAAAGGAGATATCTTTATCAACGACCCCAACCTGGTAATCAAACTCCAATAATATATCCTCATAATTACCGAATTTGCTAACAAATACTGCTAGGGGCGCTCTCTCTTGATCGTTTGGCAAAATTACCGAGCGCGTTTCTGTTCCTGAGATATTATCTGAGTAATCATGATCCATGTAGGAAACCGACACATCATACAATCGACCTTTGCCTCTAATCTCACTATCACGCCTCACTAATTCACCTAATGAGAAGCGCTGATGATCCCTCGCCTCACGTGTTTCCCTATTTACCTGCAACATCAACTCTAGGAAAGTAATTTCACCCGTACCGTCAAGTGCAATAGGAAGCATGTTAGCAAATAGGCCCGCTGTATTTTTTTTGACGTCACCTCGCCGATTAAGAAACGGCACGCCAAAGGTGATTGCCTCCTTATTTGTTAATCGAGAAAAAACAATAAAGAGCACAGAGAGTATGAAATTATAAGGTGTACATTTGTGCTGGACACAAACCGCAAAGACTTCTACAAACTTACCCCATTCAATGGAAATCGATTCCCGCCGACTAGCGTTATTCTGTAGCTCGCCGTGAAATTGCGTTGACTGTATAAATGAGGTATCTGGCATACCAATGATCTTGGATTTCCAGTACTCATAATCCCGTTTTCCAATATCAGACTCACCGTAACGGATCGAATCCAACACATATTCCTTATAGGAGCCAACCGCTATTGATGTTGAAGTTTCACCATGGACGTGCCGATTGTATTCTTTAAACGCTCGAGAATTGAGTTGAGCAACAGTCCAGCCGTCACATACGATATGATGAGCTTTAAAATAGGAATAGATTTTTTTTCCGGATGACTTTAGTACAACAACTCTATGTAAAACGCTATCGTAGAGTTCAAAGGGTTTCACAAAATCATTATTGATCCATTCCATACAAGCAACATCAGGATCACTCTCGACTGAAAGGTCAATTAACTCAACCGCTAATCCACTGGCGCTATCAAATGTTTGAAAGGGTTCGCCATCGTGCTCATATATTCTAATGTTAAAGACATCGGCTTCATTAATTACCTTTTCATAGCAGCGCTTAAGTCCTGCAATATCGACATCACCTTCGATCACCTTATATCCGCCAATAATAAATGCTGGGGATTTCGGCATAAACATCTGCTCTAACCAGATATCATATTGCTGCGCTGTCAGTGAAACGCGTTGATCTATTTGGGTTACTAGCTCAGACTGATCGTCCAGCACGTCATTTACTAAAGTATTCACTCGATTCCTCCCTAAAAATCTATATCCTGTATAACCCGACACTTGGTTATAAAACCCGACGATCTTATAATGCAAAGTAATTTAACGCAAAGAGAGAAGAGTAATGTTATGTGTACCACTCATGTTATTACGATGCCTTGTTAGAAATAATGGAGGGGCGTATTTGTGCGGTGTATCACGGATCAATCTAACGGGTAATGTTAACCATTGATCCCTCGCATTATTACGCATTCAAGGAAACTAGAGCAGGAACTCAGAGAATGACAACGCAGTGGCAGAAAAAATTAGATAAGAAAGGTATACAAGTTTACACCGCAAAACACCCAACCTCACCTTATGACCGTTACAAAGCCATCATGGAGGTTGAAGGTGCACTATCCCACTACGTAGCCCTTCTTCAGGATGTTGAAAATTACAAAAACTGGATGCACACTACCGTCACATCCAAATTGATAAAACAATCTTCAGTTGTCGACAATATTGCCTACATAAGTACGCGGGCGTTTCCGGCGAAAGATCGTGACTATTATGCAAAAATCACACTACACCAAAATGATGATCATTCGGTGGTCTCGTCTTGGAATTGTTGTAACGACTACCCAATCAATACAAGCTGCATTCGATTGCGTGATTTTTCATCAACGGTTAAGTTACTACCAAATAACCAAAAGAATAGAATTGTATTTATCTTTGAAGGACATGCGGATCCGGGTGGTATTGTTCCTCATACAATTGTGAATAGATTTCTTATCGACATTCCTTTTAATACTCTCTTAAGAGCAAGGAAAATGGTTGGCGACGGTAAATATAGCGACCCCGTTTCGTACATAGAGGATTATGCTACGACCTGACTCCCTCCTCATAGTGCATGCGGTAGCTGATTTATTCATTTTCGAATTTCATCTACCCCGTGCGGCCGCCACCCAGGAGGATCCGACATAAACTGTTAATCCTATATTCAATCAGTAAAACAGCATATTGTGCTTCAGATCAGCCTCAAGTAATGATGATAAATCCACATGTTCATCTTCTGGGTAAAATGTTGTGATCGTCAAGTTAGGCTCCGACACAAAAGCGTTTGGACCTAACGCTCCCACGGTTTGACTCACACTAAAAAAACGCGTCTGCTTGCCGTTAAATTTTGCTTGCACACGAAAACTCGTCATCGGCTCAAGTTTAGCCGCACGCTGGCGCCAATCTTGTGGAACATAAGGTGAAGACAACAACTCTTGCAGCCTCTCTTCACGCTCGTTATCATTTGAAAGAATCACCGCTTGTTGTAACGACATTAGTATTAATGACATCGTATTTTTAAACTCCTGAGACGCCCCCATTTGCTGAAACAGAAAGTCGAAATGACTTTTGATATTATTAAGCTCTCCAGCCGGAATACTCTCTTGAAACAATCCGACCCAGCCTTTGTTCACCATCAAAATATTCGTGGAACTATCCGTTAAGGTAGTGGGATATGGATCCAAAGCACGCAAGGTAAGAATCATTGCATTACGCAGCCACTTCAGCTCAGGCCCATGAAAATCAATCTTTTTGGCGATGGGTGTGAAACCAGCTGAAAACAGTAAATGGCTCGTATCACGCTCCCCCAGGTTAAGTACCCGAGCGATATTGATCACCATCACCTTACTCGGATGAGCTCGATCATTTTCTAAACGACTAATATGTCGACTAGCAGAATCCAGTCGTTGAGCCAGTTCCTCTTGGCTTACTTTATGAACCTCTCGCCAGAACTTCAGTAAACGCCCAAACGGTAGCGCGGTCATTACACATATCACCATTAATTAAGTCAAAATTTCCGCAACCGGACTTATCAGGTCATGGTAGCCTGCTAGCAGAGTCGCGACAATACATCATCGCTATACCTCATAACACTACCTAAAAACACTACCTCAAAATAAGCATGGAAAACCAACATGGCAGCACCTCTTCTAAATCAACGTGATATTGAATTTATGCTTTACGAACTGTTTGATGCAGAGGGCCTTACAGCCCGCAAACGGTATGCTGATCACAACAAAGAAACATTCGACGCAGCGATAGAAACTGCCAAAAAGGTCGCTGAAAAGTACTTCCTGCCTATTCGCCAAAAGATCGACACCCATCAACCAACATTTGATGGTGAAAAAGTACACATGATTCCAGAGATAAAACCTGCCGTAGACGCCGTTATCCAATCAGGCCTTATGTCATCCACAGCAGATTACGAGCTCGGAGGCATGCAATTACCTGCGATTGTCGCCAGCGCAGCTTCCGCCTATCTCGGTGCCGCCGGTAGCACCACGCTGGGCTATACGGCACTAACCAATGCCAATGCTAACCTGATCCAAGCCCACGGCACACCTGAACAGATTAAGCAGTGGGTAGAGCCTATGCGTAGTGGTCGGTTCGCAGGCACCATGGCGATGACTGAACCCGAAGCAGGGTCTGGCCTTGCCGATCTAACCACCTACGGCATTAAACAAGACAATGGCTCCTACCTCATTAGTGGAAATAAAATCTTTATCTCCGGTGGTGATCACGAGCTTAACGAAAACATCGTGCACTTGGTGCTTGCTCGTATCAAAGGCGCCCCCAAAGGCACAAAAGGTATCTCCCTTTTTATCGTGCCTAAATATTCGGTGAATGATGATGGGTCGCTGGGCGATCGTAATGACGTCACCCTTACCGGCCTTTTTCATAAAATGGGGGGCCGCGGTCAAACCTCCTGTGCATTAAATTTTGGAGAAAACGGTGGCGCCATTGGTTACCTAGTTGGTGAAGAGAACAAAGGCTTGCGCTACATGTTTCATATGATGAATGAAGCACGCATTATGGTAGGCACAGCAGCCGCCACAACCGCCTTAACAGGTTTTCAATACTCATTAGATTATGCAAAAGAACGCCCACAAGGACGCCTACCCTCTTGCAAAAACCCATTGTCACCTCCTGTTAATATCATCGAACATACCGACGTGCGACGTATGCTACTAGCACAGAAGGCATACTCTGAAGGTGCCTATGCTCTCTGTTTATATGGCGCTCAATTATCAGATGATGAAAAAACGGCAGCAACAGAAGAAGAACGTAAACACGCCCATATCTTACTGGACCTGTTAACACCAATTATAAAGTCTTGGCCCTCTGAATACGGCCCTCGAGCAAACAGCTTAGCGATTCAAGTACTCGGCGGACACGGTTATATTAACGAACACCCGGTAGAAATGTTCTACCGAGACAATCGTCTTAACCCCATTCATGAAGGCACCTACTGCATACAATCCCTCGACCTCTTAGCTCGAAAAGTTCCCATGAATCAACTCGCCGGCGTTATGGCGTTGATGGCTGAGTTTGAAAAAACAATAACCGAAGCAAAAGAACAATCCTCTCTCCGTGATTTTTCCGATGAACTTCAAGGCGCGGTTAAAACCCTATCACAGGTTACCGAAACGCTACTTAAAAGCATGATGGTAAAAGATATCGACCTTGTGCTGTCAAACTCCGTTAAATACTTAGAGCTTTTTGGCAACGTTGTCATTGCATGGATTTGGCTAAAACAAGGTATTGTCGCCCAGGCAGCCCTTGCAAAAGAACCTCATAAGGAGGATAAACAATTTTATCAAGGCAAACTACAGGCGATGCGTTACTTCTTCAAATCAGAATTACCTGAAATTAACGTCTGGGCTAAACTGCTGACAGATTTTGATAGTACAAACTTCGACATGCATCCAGATTGGTTTTAAAAATATACGAGGACAAGAAAAATGACAATAAATTTTGAAGGGAAAGTTGCCATTATTACTGGCGCAGGAAATGGACTCGGGCGCTCTCATGCCTTGGCACTCGCTGAGCGTGGAGCAAAGGTCGTTATTAATGATCTTGGTGGAGCGCGGGATGGTAGCGGCGCATCATCTGAAGCAGCACAAGACGTTGTGAAATGTATAGAAGAAAAAGGCGGCGAAGCGTTCGCTCATGGTGCAAACGTTGCCAATTTTGACGAAGTAGAAGATATGGTTAAACAAACCATGGGGAAGTGGGGCCGTGTCGACATCCTTATTAATAATGCCGGCATTCTTCGGGATAAGTCATTTGCGAAAATGGACCTAGATGACTTCAAACTTGTTATGGACGTCCACCTAATGGGATCGGTTAATTGCTCAAAAGCCGTATGGGATATTATGCGTGAACAAGAGTATGGCCGTATCTTAATGACCACGTCTTCTAGCGGAATGTACGGCAATTTTGGCCAATCCAATTACGGCGCAGCAAAAATGGCTGTACTGGGTCTAATGAATACGCTGGTGATTGAAGGCGCAAAAAAGAATATCAAGGTTAACGCTCTGGCGCCCACTGCTGGCACCCGTATGACAGAAGACATAATGCCACCAGAAATCTACGACATGCTAACCTCTGAGGCCGTTACCGCTGGTGCGCTAGCGCTACTTCATGAAGACGCCCCCACTCGAACTATTTTATGCGCAGGAGCCGGTGGCTATGCCAGCACAAGACTATTTGAAACGGAAGGTATATTTCTACCCGCCGATCAGCAATCACCGGAAAATATTCTTACGCAATGGGATGAGATAAGCGATACCTCACACCAAAAAGAGATGATGACAGGTGCTCAGCAGTCTGAGAAGTTTTTGGCAAAAGCACTAGCGTCAATTAAAAAGTAACGCAGTATTAAGACCTTTTAAACGTGGCTACTTTTTTGTAGCCACGTTTAAAACGAAGAAGACTCGCCAGTGCCTATCCATCACCACATTGCCTCCTGTTATATTAGCTCTTTAGCGCCAGCGGTAAAAAACTTTCCTTAATTTTTACGAAGGTGTGTTTGGAAAGTAACGTGCTCTTGACACCCTGTGTATTCGGCGCCATCAAAAAAATACACCCCACCAACAACAGCATCAGGAGTGACGCCTTAATATTTTTGTATTCGTATAATTTACATGCAGTACCAAACGATCGCTTCACGCGTACGTTGCTAAAATCAACGCTGTATACTTCATCTAAAACAAGATGAGTAATATATCCAATAAAGATGAACAGACCCATTAACCAGGACATAATGGCATTCAAGTAGGTAAGTTCATAAGCAATCACAATACTTAATGCACTGATAAATACCGAGGACAATAGAGAATGAAATATTCCTCGGTGTACAGTATAGGATTCAAATATCGGTCTAACGAACCAATTCGTAAACCCATAAACCAAAGCAATAACCACCCAAATCTCCAACGTTGATACTCCCTCGCCTAATTGTGATAAAACCGCAGTGATAGACAATAATGTAATGATTCCGAACAAGATATTTAGCGTCGTTGAGTTATCAGAATCAACATCAGGCAACACGCCGCCTAGGGTACCCACAATCCATAACAGTACGGCTTCAGTTGAGTTAACTATGTTAGCGCCTAATAATGAGGTTGAGAGTACACCGCTACTTATTGCGGAAATCTGTATATGTGTCTTAAAATTCGCCATTTATTAACTCTTACCTTGCACGTAAATCATCAGGTTGAATGGTTTTCGGCGCCATCCTACAGATTATTAAAAACGATTACCGTGTATTAAACCAACCAACGGACGTTTTGGAGGAAATATCACGCTCCGATACAAATTGGACAACAGTCTAAACAAAATCTATATTTTATTAGACTATTGTCCAATATATGAGTATCGAAATGAATAGAACACCTACAAAGCCTATGCTTATTCGCTTGGTTCTGCTAATTTGTGGAAGCTGTCTGTGTTTGCCATTACAGGCGGGCAATAGTAGTGGCGGCTTTCTGGATTTTAATCTCTACCCCTATCTATCGGACGTTGATACAGACAACGTACTGACAATAAATGTTGCCGCAAAATTGGAACATCGATTTTCTTACTTCAGTCTCACCAATTTCGGAAACCAGGAGAATTCAGAGGAACTGAGTGATGCAAATACCTTTTATACTGAACAAAATGTACGCTGGCAAATCACAGATGAGTCTCCTTTGGATTTAACGCTCCAAATGAATTTCCGAACAGGTGAGGACAACGATAGGCATCGATTGGGGGTTCGCTGGAGGTTGAGTGATACACCAGCGCTCTCAAGCATATTTAAATATCTGAACATGTCTTATTCCATCAACTTTCATGTAGTCCAATTCGACAATGAAAGCGCTGACGTAAGACAGTTAGAACATGTATTCAAATTAGGTTTCCCCTATTTAACAGACCGATTGTATCTTGCGGGGTTTGTTGATCACACCTTTAACCAGGACCTAGCGACAGGATTCCCCAATAACCCTATTGTAGGTGAAGCGCAGTTGGGTTTTCGCTTAATCGAAAACCTATTCCTTATTACTGAATATCGTATCAATGAATATCGCCGCAGTGATGTAAACAATCTGGCCATCGGCGTTGAATACAAGATGACTTGGTGATTATCCAAATGGGACAACTTCAACGAACATTTTCAACGCTAACTTTAGGTTCATCTCTATGAATATCCGTTTGGTAATTTTTTGTTTTTTGTTGGTAAATAACTTTAGTGTATTCGCTTCGGAATTCTCTATCGGCTTATCTGTTTGGTCAGGATACCCTGAAAGCGTAAGGGGTTTTAAGGATGGGCTTGCGTCAAAAGGTTTGGTGGAAGGTGAAAATGTTCGTTTTATCCAAGGTGAGGTTGGTGCGGATAAAAAATTGCAACTCGCCGTTGCTGAAAAGTTTAAAGCTGCAAAAGTCAACTTGGTATACTCACTTACTACGCCAGGAACTACCATAGTAAAGTCTGTTATGCCTGCAACAACTCCTATTGTTTTCTCAATTGTCACCTACCCGGCAGACTCCGGCCTGATTGAATCTTTCGAGTATTCTGGAAACAACCTTGTAGGTACAAGTAATTATATTCCATTGCAACATTACATTAATTTGCTCAAGGCTATTCTCCCCATGGCAAAGCGTGTTGCAATCTTCCACCGTAAGGGAGAGCCTAATTCAAAAATCCAAGCATCAAATATGTTAAGGCATCTAAAACGAGAGGGTATCAGTGTTATTGACATTGAAGTTGAAAACATCGAAAAACTTAAAACAAAAGCCAATGAACTCATAGGGAATGTCGATGCATTTATAACAACAACGGATACATTAATGCAATCTGGAGGGGAAGCTGCACTCGTAGAAGTGTCATTAATGAATGGAATCCCAATACTCAGCTCAAATAAAAAGGGTATCGAAGGAGGTTCTAGTTTTGGCCCCGTTGCCGACTTCTATACATTAGGAAAAATGTCTGGCATAAAGGCCGCAAAAATATTGAAAGACAAAACCCTTCCAACAAGGATTGAATCAGAGTTACAAGATCCGCCCCTTGCGTTAGTCAATCGGGCCTCCATAGAAAAATTAGGTATAAAACTCTCAAACGAAATCCTAAAAAATATTCACTGGACTGATGAGTGAAACTTCTTTCTAAACTTGTTATATCCGGAATATTTGCAGTTGGTTTGGCCATGGGCTCTACTGGATATTTTGTTATATCAAGTATAAGCACAGATATGACCCTCAGATTATCAAACAGGATGGCTGGTGATACACATTTCGCTGCTGCAAGAATTGCTGATAAACAGGATCAGATAGGTGCCATTACAAAAATCATAGCGCAGGCAAGAAAAACAAGAAGAGCATTGGTGCTATTTGAAAGTCGTGGTGTTAGTCAAATACTCAATGACCAAATAGCCGTATATCCCTTTATAAATTATATCCTTGTAACAGAGCTTGATGGAACAGTATTTGCCGCCAGCACTGGGGATGGTAAGAGGAATAGATTAAACGGGGAACAGTTGCTATCTAAGCAAGCAAAAGAAAACCCCATGTACATATTTAAGGCTGATAGTAAGGGTAGCGAACTTCTGATTGGTTCCGTCGGCGTCGACCCCTATCTTGATATAATTGGTTTGGAAAGAAAATACTCTCAGTGGTTTTCGATGGACATTCGTAATAGAGGGGAACTCATTGGAAAGGTGATTCTATCAGTAGATTGGAGCGGAATTCATACTACTTTGCTAGACGATATTTTTGATGAGCTAAATCAAACAGGAAACCCCATTGATTCAGTGTTTATTACAGAAAATGATAACAATGTTATTTGTCACAATTCAAAAATCAATCTCAGCACCGCCGATAATAATATATCAGATAAGTTAACGATAGACTTTGGTTCTGAAAACTATGGCGTTGTTGTTTCATATAACCGTTATGAAGCATTAAAACCTATCACAAATGCCAGATATTTTGTAGTGGTGACAACGCTGGTTGGCAGCCTATTTCTTGGAATCATGATATTTATACTCATTCGAAAAACCATTCTATCCAGAATTGATGTACTTAGCGACGCCACAAAAAAAATTGGTTCTGGAAATTTGACCTA